>AMWB02078051.1_pt1 | contig 18664 bp, 11 predicted proteins | sample 200311 | NCBI WGS metagenome assembly AMWB02 (sample SAMN02737377, study PRJNA173069) | bioreactor metagenome | biome: anode biofilm in microbial fuel cells | place: USA: California | collected 2010-12-16 | reverse complement strand
AGAGCAACTGGTTGAAAATCAAGCAATCTAGAATAAAGAAGCATTTTAACATTATCAGATGGATTATCAGCCAAAATTTCTTGAACAACATCAGTTGATTTACTTCCAAATGTTGGTTTGATTTTCTCTGCTAATGCTTCAGGATTTGCTTTAGCTTGGGCTTTAAAATTAGCTAAAGCATTATTGATAAGAACTTCTTTACCAATAGAATCCATCTTCTCTAGACCAACAACTTTAAATACTTTACTTACTCCTTTACTTAATGTTGTTCCATCAGCAAACTCTTGAGCAATTCGCTCGATGCCAAGATCTTCCTTAGTTATATCTGATTTTCCTGTTGCCGCTTTTATAAAGTTTTTTCCTGTATTAAGAAAACCACTAGGAGTCCATACCTTACCTACATACATTGCCCAAGCTAAATCACCAATCTGTGTGATAGCTGACATCGGGCTACCCATAGTATCTATGTAAGATAAGTTCTTATACGCATTAACTATACCAGTCGTTCCATGCTCATGAAATCTAGCATCCAAAATATCACGAACCATCTTCTCATCTTTCTTTTGAATCCTACCATCAATCATCATCTGATCAATATAACTGCCGATGTTTTCAGTATAATCTCGCTGAAGTTTATAAGCATTTAACTTCTCATCAATCAAAGCAAGAGATTCATTTAAATTAGTAATCTGTTTTTTATAATCAACTAATTTTTCTGGATTCTCTGCACGAGCCATATCAACAAGCTGATTGAGTTTTATCAACTCTGCATTCTTTTGTTTGCTAGATGTTTTTAATCCACTGATTCTCTGTGGCACTTTACCAAAGAATTTACGCGCTTCAATCTTCTTGGTCATACTATAAACATATTGCATTAGAGATGCATCAGCGTCCATGTAAAATGGTGCATACTCTTTTGGTATAGTTTCAAACACACGGGCTTGAATGTTACCAGGCCCACCAATACCAGAAGGTCTACCAAGAATTAAGTTACTAATGATGTCCGCTTTGACTTCAGGGAAATCACGTTCAAATTGCTCTTGACTAAGACCAAGTTTCTTTGCTTGTTCTCTAATTGCTTCTGTAAATACTGGACGTTGAGAAATCTCTTGAGTTGCCTGCAGAAATCCCTCTTGATCTTTAATAACACGTGGCCAATATTCATCAATAAAACCTACATCATAACCAACTTCTATTGCTTCTTGTCTGATTTGATTTAATTTCTCTCGAAGATTTGTCTGATCATTTGTTAAGTTATATTTTCGTGCTATTTGCTCGATCTTGCCTTCATCAGAGTTAAGTCTTGCCCAGTTCCATGCACTCTTATCTTCAGGAGACATTTCTTTGGTTGCATCAAGCAATGGCTTTGCTGTTTCAAGTACATCAATAATCTTCTGACTCGTTTTAAAATCAAGCCATCTTAGATGTTCTGAAAGTTCAGGATCAACAAGTTTAAGTCTGGTTGAAATAGAGCCAAGTGCTTTATCAGCAAGCAACCTAACTTCAGTTAACTTAATCCTTGCTTGTTGAGCTAAATTCTTTATGAGATTACTTTTATGTGCATATACTTCAGCATATTCTGTTTCAGATATCTTTTGATCTGGCACTTCACGAACTTCAAACATTGCCATACCTTCACGCAGAGCTTTAGCTCTCATCCGCTCAGTGATTGGTAAGCTTAAAACATTTTGAGTATCATTATATTCTCTCTTACTAATACCAAAAGTTTTATCTGGATTTTTATTTTTCAAAACATCCATTTGGTATCCTGCTTGAGCTAGGGTATCAAATCCTAATAAATCTTCATCATTCATAACAACGACAAATTCAGTTTTATTTTCTCCAAACTGACTCATTTCAACTTGTGCTTTGCCCCACTTACCTCGATTGAATTCCTTATTCAACATCCTTGGCATATCAGTAATATACCGATTAACTATTGAAGAAACATTCTGATCACCATGAATAAAATAAGAAGTTCCTTGATCAGTTTGTCTAGCTTCTATTCTACCCCAATTTTCAATCTGTGCTACTTGTTCTGGAGTACTTGGCCAAGCAATTTTATCAAAACCATTCTCAGCAGCATACTTGACCATCCTTTTCATTGCAAGTAATGGCCAAGACTTTTTGAATGGAGCATTTGGTACAGTAGAATTTAATTGATTGTAAATAGCATCTTCATGATCTAAAACCATTTTTTCAAGTTCATCTAATCCTATCGTATTTTCAGCTGCTCTCTTTAAAAAAACTTTTTCTTTTACTGGTAATGATTCATTTGCAGAAGTTCGTATTGTTATTCCATGCTGATATGCAAAATCTTTTATTTTATTAAATAATTGATTAAGTTTATTCTCTTCTGTATAACCTTTTTTACTTCCTTCCTGATGCCAATCACTTTGAATTTCATTCAAAAATAAAACTCTATTTCCTTCTGAATCAGTTTGTTCATTAAACCGAATGTGAGCTATTGGATTATTTATATCGGTCCAATGACCATGATAATATTTAGTATTTTCATTATTTAAAGTCAAAACTAATTCTTCATAATTCTTACCACCACCAAGTTGCATACCAGAATATTGAGCAGGTTCATCTATACTATAACTCATAGGATCATCTAATATTGCTTTAACTTCTTTAGGTATTTCATCTAGTTCAACAGCTTCTGCAGTTTTACTATTTATTAAAATCCATTCATCAAAATAATTCTCATACTCATAACCATATGGCTTAAGTTTTTCATTAATAGTAGAAATTATATTTTGTTCTTCACTCATCATAACTTCTTCAAGCTGAACATTATTATGCTTAATAAAATCTAGCAATTCTTCACGACTAACTTTACCTTCTTGATCATCAAGCCAATCAGTTATTCCTGTCCATTCAAGTTCTTCAGGCTTAAGTCCAGGGCGATTATTCAGCATTCCTTTCCATTGATCAGGAGTTGCCTGTTTTTGTTTAAAACCAGCAACGGTTCGTTCGAGTTCAGAATACCAATTAGCTGCAGTAACTTCAGCTTGTGGAACTTTTGTTTGATAATTTTGACCAGCAACTTGTCTTTCATAAATCTTTCCAGATTCTACTTCTCGTGCTAAGCCACTGACTGTTTGCTTACCCATACCAAGCAGTTGATTAAAGAAGTCCATGATTCGCTGAATGACTTTACCAAAAGGAGTATTCCGATAAGCCTCACGATTAACCATGATCTGAGCAAACGTATTCGCACGATTCTCAACCATTCGCTGTTTTGGATCTTCATGAGTACTAAGAGCAAATTCAAGTTTATTAGCTTTACGAAGTTTATTAAACTCACGATTTAAAGCTGCATCATCTTCAGGTCTGATCATTCCAAGATTATCAAGGACATGTTTGTTCTCATGCCACAAGGTCTTGTTATCTGCAAAGTTTGCATCAAGTAGAATTTCATTCCCTACAGTAATGCCTAAGATTTTTCCATTCTTTGACATCTGCCCAGTTTCAATTGCCAGCTTAATAAATCCTTGGCCAGCATCTTGAATACTTTTAATTGTTAATCCTTTTCCATTCTTGAACTGAACTGATATGGAACCATCAGGAGATTGATTAACTGTTTGTCCAGGAAAAGCTTTTTGAATGTCTTCAAGCTTAACACTATTTATTTTGTTTGGTTTTTCAATCGCTTGAAGCTGAGGATTATCTATAAACTTTTGTTGACTTTTTTCAAGTGCATTAGTTATGTCTTCTTTAATAGGATTCAATACTGCAAAGGTTGCACCTTTGGATGGGCCTGAAGTAGGAGTAAAATAATACAATCCCATACTTGTTCCATCATATCGCATACCAGGAAGAACTTCTTTAGCTACTTGATTAATCTCAGCATGATCTTCATTAACTTGAAACTGTGGAAATATTTTCTTACCACCCTTACGATGAAACTGTGGAAAGATTCTATCTTGCTGTTCATTTGTGAACGAACTGTCCTCAATTTTCGGAAGACTTTTCTTAACACCAATAAAACCATCATCTACTTCAATAATAGTATAATCATTAGCACTTAATAAAGATTCAATTTTCTTTTCTAATACTTTACGATTTTTATATGGTGTTCCTTCTTGAGTAATTAATCCATCTTGAGCAAATACTTCAGCAGAATCTTGTGCATCTTTAACTCCAGGTTGCTCAAACATTTGATTATAAAGCTTCTGACGAACAGCAGGATCAGACTCCTTAGTAATCATATCCATAGTCTGTTGAAGTTCTTGTTTACGTTGAACAGTATCAGCATCTTCACCTTGAGCAGCAAAGACTTCAGCAGAAGCAGCGGCATCTTTAACTCCAGGCTGCATAAACAAATCTTCATACATCTTTTGCCTTGCTTGAGGATTTGGCTCAACAACTATATCATTAAGAACTTGATTCAATCGCTCTTGATCTTTTGCTGCTACAATATGATCAAATTGCCTAAGATTTTGATCTGTAAATGCTTGTGAAGAATCCTGAGCATCTCGTTGAAAAGTTTGAAACATTTTATTATAAGTATCTTGAAGCTCCTGACGTTTAGTTAAATCTTTTTCCTGATTAATCCTAGTCAACATTTCATCCAATTGAACTGCATTATCTTGAAATGTTTGTGCAGATTCAGCAGCATCTTTCTGTACAGCACTTGGCCAAAGTTGATTATAAAAATCCTCTTGAGATTGACGAATTTCATCAGCCTTTTGTGGTGCAGGAAATTCAGTAGTCTGAGATGTTTGTTGAATTTGCTGCTTATCAAGCAAAGCATTCTTTTCTGCACGAATTTTAAAAACTCGGTCAGCAATTGATTTCTTTTTAATTGGATCATTTTCTTCTTGATATTGCTTTGTTGCTAATGCAGCACGATCATCAAGTGTTTTAATCTCTGCATTGATCTTCTGAGCATCAGCCATTCTTCGTGCTTCTATTTTATCAGCAACATCTCTTACAACTTTTTGTTCAGGAGACAGCTTATCATATTCTGATTTCTTTTGTTTATCTCGTTCAGCAAGACCAGCATCAATTTTATCAATTAGAGTTTTATGCTGATTATTCTCTGTAATAAGTTGATCTATTAAAGCAGTTGGTTCAATATTTAATTCACGTGCTTTAGCATCAAGTTGTTGATAATTTGCAGGATTAAGAAGTTCTTGATTTGATTGAATAGTTTCATTTAATTTTTGCTTGCTTTGATCAATTATTGATTTGTCTTGAGTAAGAATATTTGAAGCTCGCTTATCAAGTTCTCTTTCTTGAGGAGTTTTCTGCTTTTCTTTTGAATCACTTGATATAAGGTTTGCTCCAGCACCCATAGCAAAACCTGAAAGAGCACCTTCAATAGCTTGTCTAGGAACTCCTTCCCATAAAGGATTTCCATCAGCATAGTTTTGAAAGACTTGTTCTTGAGCACTCTGTGGAAGTTCCTGCAAGATTCCCTCTGATAATGCACCACCAGTCATCTTGCCAATCTTACCATATTTAGCTAATCCGATTTCAATATCATTTTTAATCTGATTATTAAAACCTTTTGCCATTGCAGTTTCAGCAGTCTCAAAACCAAATTTCTGAGCAACTTTACCAGCACCGGCACCAATAACTGCATCAATTAAACCTGATCCAAGTGCTGCAACGGCATTCTTACGTTCATTATCACCAGTAGATTGATCCATTGCTTGACCTGCCTGGACAATGCCCTCACCAGCACCGCCAGCAATAGCAGCAGCAGATCTATATGCCCCTTGCTCAGCAGCAGCAATAGCTTCTGGACTAGCCATTGGACCAAGTTTTGCAAGTGCTTTTTCAGTAAGTTTTCTTTCAATTGCACCAGCACCTTGCCGAGCAACAGCACCTTCAATTGCTGGAGTTGTTAATGATGCTAATTTACCAGCTCCCATAAGAGCTTTTGATGCAACACCTCCAGCAACCATTGAGGGTAATGATTCAAGAACTTTATTAGCAGTGTATCCAGGATTTGTTAAGTATGCTTTTGCTATATCTACAGCATTAGTATTAGGATCTTCCCAAACCTTACTAATATCTTCTTCAGATTGTTTCTGAACTGGAGAATAACTTTCAGATAATTTATCAGCTAATTTTCCAGGTTGAAATCCAGTTTTTTCACCAATATAATTTGTTGCTGACTCAAAAGGTCTAGTACCTGTAGTAAGAGCAATTGGAAGATCTGCAAGACCTGTTACCATTCCTGGAAGTTCAAGAGCACCACGGCCAACAGAAATTGCAACATCTTCTAATGTAGAACCTAAAGTACGTTCATATTTTGGTTTTGTTGATTTACCATTATTATCTAAATCTGTAAATTGAGCAAATGGATTTTCTTCAGCAGAATCAAGTTGATCAAAAGGATTTGAGCTCATATTTAATATTTCCTATACATCATTATTAATAATAATTATTTAGTTTCTGCCCAAGAAGGTAAATAGCCATATGTCTCTTTAAACTTTTTTAAGTATAATGGATTACTCATATTATCTTTTAAAAGTTTTAATGCAGGATGATCATTAGAAAGTTCTTTAGGTGCCATGCCATTAACATATTGACCACTCGCATTTGGGACTACAACTCTTTCTTGAGTACCACCAAAACCATCAGGTTCTTTTATGACCATAGGCTTATATTCACTCAGTTTTAACGGAGGTGCTTGTAATACTTTCCCCTGAATATCTCGTAAATTACTTTCAGACTGAGCATTCATTGCATCAATACGATTTTTTTCTTGCTGATTAGTAGCTACTTGTGCATTACTAATAAAATTTCTTTGACTATTTATATCAGATTGATTGTTATTTAAGATCTGCTCATTATAAGCTTTTCTTTCTTTCCATCCCATCTCAGGATTACTATCTCTTGTAAGAAGCCTAAGTCCTTGATTTTGTACTGGATGCCCTCCACCAAAATCTCCTGCAATAGATCTACGTAAAAATTGTTTATGTTCATCAGCCCATGTAGGTGCTGAATTTGCTAATGCAGTTTGATCACCTTGATTACCAGAAGGAAGTATTCTAGTTCCATCAGGATTATATCCACCCATTAATCCTTTATTTTGATTTGTTACAGGACCACCATTAATACTTCCAGCAGCATTAATAGTATATACTTTACCTGTACTCTCATCACGTAACCAATTATTAGTTTCTTTTGATGGAGAAGATATTTGATTCAAATTTTTTAATTGTGTATTATCACCAGTGACAATTTCTTTTTTAGTTATTGGACTAATATCTTTTAATTTAGTATTCATTGGTGATGCACTCATAGGATTATCTATCGGGCTAGTAGTTGGTCCTCCAGTAAATCCAATAGTATTTAATACATTTTTTCCAATATCTGCAATTGATTTAGCATTTGGATTAGAATAAAAACCACTAGCAGAATCAGTAAGATTAGATAGTTTTGGCATATCAGGCATTTGATTTTTTTTCTTTTTAGCTTCTTCTTCAATTGTAGTCATTAGTTTCTCCTTCTAGCATGTGTTGAATAAATAGCAAGAATTGAATCAACTGCAAAATATGATCCATCTACATTTTCAAATTTAAAATCTGCATAAACCCATTTATATCCTAATCCTCTATCAATAGGAAACATTTTAACTTGTTTAGTTTCTCCTACATTATATTTTATAGTGTATGGCCCATTAATACTTTTACCATTACCAGTCACTGTTAAATTCATATCACCATCAAATTTACCTCCAATATAAACTCTACGTAATCTTTTAGGATGATTGTCATCAAAATCAACAGTATATGGAATAAAATAAGCATCAATATCTACACTATCATCTGTATCACCACAAATACATTTAAAAAGCCCACTAGGACCAGCACCTAAAGTTAAGCCATTAAACTGACACATAGCAACATGATTAAATTTTGTATATTGAGTTGATGCATTAATATTTAAATTAGTTCTAATGGTTTGCATTATAAACCTTTAATTAAATGGACATTGAGGATTTCTATTATACTTAATTAAATCATAGTCTTCCGTAACAAAAAACTCTCCGTGTATTCTTGGTACATTACAATTATATTTTACCTCTATATTAATATCACTTTGTAATGAAGATTTAACACTCGGTAAGTTAGATATTATTTGATTATTGATAATCAAATTCATAATCACATTTGAAGATATTTTTGATTGGCGCACTTTTATTCTGCAATTAAATACTTCTGGATTAAAAGTAGTAGAATTTATAATTGGAGCTTTTGTATTATAATTAATTGGTGCTGCAAATGGATTATTTATTAATGCTTGAATAGTTGGTACATAAGATTTTATTTCTACTATTGTTTGAAATGATCCATTAATATGTGGATGAATTGATTTAACTTTTCCCCAGATAGCAATCGGACAAGACATAATTGATTCTACTACAGGAAGTTTACTTTTTAATCTTCCTATTGAAAAAGTTGATACATCTGTATACGAACTAATTTTTGGTAATGGTGCATATACACCACTAATAACTGGACGTCCGGCATAACTATGTACTTCTGGTATTGGCGATACAAAATCTATGTCTGCATAAGAAGTACCAAAAACAAATGATGATATTTCAGGTAAAGAAGAAACAACATCTCCATCAATAAATGATAAGTAATAAACTATCGATGATATTTCTATAAGTGGTGAATTTACTTCTGTATCAAGAATTAACCAATCACCAAAATACGATTGAATTATTTTATTTGGTGAAAAGTATTTAACACCCATTGTTAATGGTGTTGATTCAAAAACCTGTGTATACTCTGCGTCTCCTACAGATGTACCACTGAAACTAGCAGATAATATCGAATCAAGACTTTCTTGTGTCCAATAATAGAAAGATCCAATATTTACATAAGTATCCTTATGTCCACCAATTGAATAGACCTTTGATTCAGTAGCAAAAATAGATGATTTAATAGGAGCAATTAATAAACTTGCATCTATTGTAGGTTCATCAATTGTACCATCTGAAGCAATTGTGGTATACCTTGTTGTGGTATTGCAGAATATCCACAACATATTATTAGTACATACAAAGTTGTAGGCACCTGGAAGTGTCCATCCTTCATCTGTCCAGGTTAAGCCAACATATCCTTCATCGCTAACATCAGCAGATATAGTATTTCCTTCACCTATAAGGTATATCTTTTTTCCAGTATTTATTGCAATAACACTATGTTTTTTAGTCGGTAATAAAGTAAATTCATACTCCCATGGGGATATAGATCCATCAGGATAAATGTAGGCCGACTCACATGAATCAGTATATAATATACCAAGAACAGAAGGTACTCTTCCACCGAAAATATATATTTTATTCCTAGTTGTAGCTATAGAAAATTCAGAACGACCTGTCTTCAGCGATGGCCCATTAATCCATGGTCCAAGTTCACCATCATTATTAATTTCTGAATAATAAACATACTCAATTGGATCACCCCAACGTTCCCCACCAACAAGATATACTTTATTGAAAGTAGTAAATACTTGTCCCTGTTGAAATTCTAAAAAAGGACAAGTCATGGGATGTAATGACCATGTTCCTATTTCCCCGTACTCATCTATATCAGCAACATAAATACTATTTAATCCTAAAGTTGCGAATTCATCATCCCCACCACCGGCAACTTTATAAGTCAAAACTCCACCAAATATATATGCCTTATTTCTGATGATACATGATCTTCCTTGTTCAATCAGAATTGAGAATGTTCCTATATTTGATCCTGTACCTAGAGTAGATGGATCTGAAAAATTAAAATGATGCTGATTAAACCATGGCTGACAAGACACAGTTGTCCTATCTGGAGCCATATTTTTTGCTATAGAATTTAGTTGTGATTCATAATTAACATCACCAACAAAAAGAAATGGCGCAGAATAAACTGATGTTTCTGGAGTAAAATCTGCAGACCATCTAGCATATCTGGATACCCTAAATTCCTCAAATACTGATTTACTACTACCACCTATTCGTATCTTATTGGTATCATAATTTGTAGTATCTGCAACGCTTTCAAGTGTTATTCCATTTACTCTATAAGTTAAAACTCCATCGCGCCTGGTCCACGATAAATGCATCCATCTGTAATATTGCATGTATTGCGTCCGACCAATACTACCAGATGACGCGCCATTAAACCGGACAAAAAATACACTTGATGCTTCTAGCCAAATATAAGGAAAATTATTTTCGGTTGAACTACCAAGAAACTGAATATATGGTACATAATTATCCCACTGATCTACATGAAAAAACCAACAATCAATAGTAAAATCTTCTGTACCAAATTTTAAAAAATCAGATTCTGCAGTCTCAAGATATCCTCCATCAATATCTGTCCATGCTGATGTATAACCGAATTTTGGTACTCCATTCCCAAATAGTGTATGAGAATGTTGTGCATTACCATAAGAATAAATTGGTATATTATTTGCTACATCATAAAATCCTTTATTACCATCAAAAGATTCAGACTGAATAAGCAATACAAAAGGAACATATGCGCTATTTACAGTTTCACCTGATACAGATGGTACAACAGCATCAAATGAAGAATCAATAAGTATATCTTCCAGTGCAGATTCTGATTCGACAAAACAATCTACTGAAGGTATTAATGATACAATATCACCATCAATACTCCGTATCCCGGAATCATAAATAATTTGTGGATCTTCTACATCAGAATTTACATGTTGTAGGATATCAGTGTCAACAAGAACTGTAGCATCTGGATCAACTGAACCATAACCATAATATGTATTTTCTGTATATACTTTTGGTGAGGCAGATATCTTTATATGCCTAGCACCATAAATGGTGGATCCACCAGAATTGTGGTAATTGTTTATTACAATCTTATCAAAATCAAGTGGTTCGAACATCGACCACATAACCACTCTATCAGTGTTACTGGATGATAAATAACCATTTTCATAATTTGGCCCTGTCTTTAATAAATCAGTTCTAAAGGCCAGCCCAGAATTAGTATAACCACCAGAAAAATCAAAACATGACAAATTTACTACAGGTAATAAAGTATCTCCTTTATAAAGATCAATTGATCTAATACCAACAATAGCAACACCAAGAGGCATCGATAAGTCAGCGTATATAGTAAATATACCATCATTTACAGAATATGGCATAGTTGGTGGATCGAAAGTATCGTCCCAAATTGCCAATCCCTTAGTCACACGGAATTCTTCCATGTAACAACTTATTTTACCTATTCTCCACGAGGTAGCTGTATAGTTACTGGTATCAGCCTTGGAATCATATTGATAACCATTAATAAATAATTTGGTTACGCTAGACTTTCTAACTATAGCAATGTGATTCCAAGAGTTATAATTTACTTTTGATGTTGTACTACCAAGTGTTCCACCGCTCGGACCTGAAACATAAAATCTACCATATGATGAAGTTCCAGATTGATAGGCATAAAGACTTTTTCCGCCACCTACTGAGGCATTATAAAGATGAAGAGGTCCAGATGAATCTACATATGGAATGTAAATCCAGTAGTCAATTGTGAAATCCCCGGTTCCTAGAACCAGATTAGAAGATGGTCCTGCAGTAAGATAAGAAGAAGTGTTAGGATAATTTACCGATACCTGGGACCACTTCTTCAGTGAAGTTGAATAAGCAACAGAGCCAACAACACTAAGAGGAGTATCCTTTCCAGAAGAGTCTACAAATGTAGTACTTCCAGCAGGTCCTATAGAATGAATTAGTAATTCTGGTTGTTGCTCAACTATATATGCCATTATGATTTAGTAGTAGTATAATTAAATGTTTGTACAACAGCTGCAACACCATCAACTATATTGGTATTACTCATCTGCATTTCATTGGTAGTTGAAGTACCTACACTACCATCAAGACGAATAGCAGTAGTACTTGCTCCAGGAACATCATCATTAGCTCTCCACCTAAACCATCCTGCAAGTGTTCCTGTAGAACCTGCAGCGGCTGTACCAACACCTGACCATGTTTCATCTGCAGCCTTTGCAAGAATACCACCAGTAGACAATCCCATATTAAGTCCGTTAGTAGCTACTCCTGGGGTAAACGCTCCACTATTAAGTGTTAAAGTCATCAACAACACACCAGTTTCAACGGCATCGGCACTTACTGGTTGGGTTCCAGAATAAATATCAATATAACTATTTGCCATGATATCCTTAACACATCCAGTAACATTCAACGCATCCGCAAATCCTGTGCTTAATCTCTCTGCCATTTTAAAAACCTCTTAATTAATTTTTTCAGTTAAAAACTTTCGCATTATTTTATCAGTATAACTCCAATAAGGATAATCTTGATCCCCATCTTCAGCATCACCAATAGTAAAATTACCATTTGTTACAGTAAGAGGAAAATCATTAAATCTACGTTCCATAGTGTAATGACCACTTCCACCACCTTCCTCAAGATACGGAACTAAATCTATTTTCGGATAAAAAATCAACCTTGATAACTCAACATTTAAATATCCCTTCCGACCAACTGGAATATAGTTAGCAGGAAGTTTAATAGTAACTTGCAATTTTTCGCTATAAATATCGGCAGCTATAAACAAACATCCATCACGTACATCTAACCCTTTTGGAAATAATCCAATTAAATTTATTTCATTAATAGTAAATGGTATGGTAGTCAAAGTTCTTTGCCAAATAGGAGCACCATTGTTTTTATTTAATCTGGCCAATACCATCCCCATTTCAATACCACTAGCAGGATATCTACAAAATGCCACATACACAGAACTATTACTCGCTGTTATGGAGGCACTAAAATCGGGTCTAACAGTTGGGCTATAATTGGAGCTTACTGGCATTTCAACAACTCTATGCCATAACCAAGTACCATCAGATGAAAATTTAAATATGTTGGTATGACATCTAGCAGCTTCCCAGATATGTGTACAGGCAATTACATAAAGATTACCATCACTATCTAAACAAGCATCGGTCATTTTTACACCATCATCATACCAGTTTGCAATTGTGTCATTTTGTATAGTTAATCCCTTCATGGATAATTTCCATACAACATTACCTTCAGAATTAAATTTCACTACTAACCCATCTGGATATAACGCTCTTGTTGTTTCTCCATTATATATTGGGTAATGATGGCCAATTGCATATGTGTATCCTTCTGGTGCGGATACCACTTTTTCAAAATGTGATCTTTCTTCAATAGTTGAAACATATTCACCATATCCAGGAATATAATTTCCAACAAATTTTTGCCAAAGTATTTCACCATTTATGTTAAATTTAATAATAAAAGCTCTATAAAGTAAACAATCAAAATGATAAAGTCGGCCACAAACAACATAAAAATTATTTTCTGGATAATCTAAATCAAAGTATATACAATTACCAATAGGATAAATATCAATGTCATCAGTTATAGCCAATGTTATTTGTTTTTGCCAATTTAATATGGCCTCTTTACTATATTGTGATAAACAAAAATCAAAACAATTAATTCGCTCACTATTATATTTGTTATATACTATTATTAAATTTCCATTATAATTATCAATTTTAATTGCAGATTGACCGGTTTCATAAAATGTCAAATTAGTCATTCTACGCCAAATGAATTTACCATCCTTGTCATATTTTGTTACTGTTGGTGAACTACTATTAGTTTCCGTATTTTTCAATGTCCAACCAACAACATAAACATTGCTTTCTCTATCTGTATCTATACCTCGAAGTCCGGCAAGACCAATGAGTTTGTTACCTTCAAGAAGAGATGTACTAAATGCATACCAGAAAAATTCTTCAGTTATTTTATACCTTTCTTCATCTTTTTTATTTACTATAGCACCAGGTTCAACATGAATATTCACAGTATCCATACCAAAAAAAGAATGACAGGAAATTATCACTCCTTCATATGGTCGTTTTTCGAGTTTATTCTGCTTCAAACCAAGGTATGACATGCTATGTTTCAGCTCTGCCATTTGATTTTGAGCCAGCTTATAGAGAAGAGTTGCGGCGAACTTATCTCCTGTAGTAGTTATTTTTAATTCACCCATTATACACTCGGATCATGTTCATAAGAATGTGATTCTTGAATTGATGAACTAAATGAATCCTGTTGAGAAATAGATTCACTATGCTGGAAACTTTCAGAGCGACTTTCTCCAGCACTATATCCCATAGAGGCACTGACATTGGTAGAGCTGAGTGCAGATGCTACACATTGTGACGCAAAACTTGCCATGTCACTGGACACTTTTTCTTTGAGTGACATTTCAGATTCATATCCTTTTAATGTAGCCTCAATTTTAGCGATAATTGCTCGCAATTGAACTTCAGCTTTAGCAACTAATGCTTTATTATTTTCAGTAATTACCATCTGATTTGCACTGATAGCTTTTTGCTCCGCCTCATAACCTTTAATTTCTGCCTCATAGATCCCGACTATGGTTTCATTTACCTTAGATTGAGCACTGACTACTGTCTCATAAACTTTAGCTTGAGTAGCGAAATTATCAAATAGCCCTTTATTATATTCTACGGCACCAGTCAATGCATCAAGCTGGGCCTCAATATATATTTTATTAGCTTCCATTTCTCCAATATATGCTTTAACCTTTTCAGCATACATTTGAATAGCATACACCATTTGATTTTTTTCTTTATCAAGTACTCGATTAGATTCTGAATCACGAGTATCACGAAACATCTTTTCTAATTCTACTGCTTGAGTAATTATAAATTGAGAATTTTTCTGAGCTAAATCAGATGATTGAATAGTTATTTTTCCATTTATTTCTGCTGTATTAATTCCATTAGAAACACCTACTTCAGCCTGGGCAGCTATGTAAGCACCAGATGGTACATCCCAACGACTACCTGAATACAAACCATCAATCTCATCTATTCTCTTATCGTTCTCCTGTCCTTGTCGAGCAATTGCTCTAGCCCATATTTCAGCTTCAACACTAGCATCAAGTCCTGTAGAACCTGCAATTATATCGTTTTTAATTCTAGCTAAAAGTTCATCATAAATGTCACTGTTAAGTGCTATTTCAGACCAGTTAATTGTCGAAGTAAGTCCAGATGAATCTGGAGCACTAACTAAAGCTAAACTACTGGTATCAATTGTAGGTAAAGAAATAGGTGTAGGTGTTCCCACACCAAAAGCACTAAAACTGGTAACTACTCCAGTAAGGTCTGCTGAAGGAGCAGGTGTAACAGTTCCCACACTACTTGTATCTATACTCACAGTCAAATCAGGTAAAACTGGCAATGTATAAGATACAATTAAATCATTCATATCGCCAAGATAACCTGAATTGCCATCGATACCCTGTAACTTATCGATCATATCATTAGCAAGTTCAAGAGTCTGAGTAAACTTATTATCTATAACTGTATATGGGGCTACTGGATTTACAGAAGGAAAAGGTGAACTTATATTACTTACATCAGCCTCGTCCCTACGCTCTACCGGAATGATTCCAGTTGATTCTTCAAATGCCATTATTTACCTCACCAAACTGAATTTATAACATTATATCCATCAATAACTGTTGCACCTAAATCACCAGTTGAATAATGTAATTTCTCTTTTGTAGTTATAGTTAATTTACCATCTTCTGAACCAACACATAAACCTTCATCACTAGACCATACAGCACTCATTCCAGGTATTTGTAATTCAGTTTTACTTAAATCAACAAGTTCAATATTATCTGACCATTCATGTGCTGGAAAAAAAGCTCTTGGTAATAATGGAGAATTAACTAATGGTTGTCCCTGTAACAATGGAACAAAACCAATCTTTTCTTGATCACTAATCCATAAGCCATTAAGCACTGGTTTAATCATTCTAATATCAGTACCCATTTGGAAAAAATTTCTTTTCATACGAAACTTTCCAGGTTCATACTTTTCTGAAATCCAAATAACATTTTCTTGAGCAATTAACATATGACCATCAAAATAAGCTATATGTTGTCCAAGTGGTGCATCATAAAATACTTTAGATGTTTCAAGTCCAAGATGAGTACTTCCTGGCCATACTTTAGATATTCCATTTTCAATAACACCATTCTGATATCTACTTGAATAATATGTCTTATTACCAACCTGACAAAATCCGGGCCTCTCATCTTTAGTCATAGATGAACGAATTCCAGTTAATAAAAGACTAGTACTAAGTTGCATTAATGCTGCATCATCAGTCCTATTAACTACAACAAAACAATCAGCTTTATCGCAAAATATAGTTAAAAATGATAGGTTAGATATTTCTAACTGCCCTAATCTACGAGATATCATTCCGCTATCATCTATATCACAATCTACAGCAGATGCAAGAAATCCTACACCAGTATCTGGATTATATTGATGTCTTAAAGGATCTATCTTATTATTAATCCCTAAAGCACCTTTAATTATAATTGATTCAGCCATAATAATTATTTTACCTAAGCATTAATCCACGAGTATATGCTGGAAGTGATAATTCAAATGTTCTTAATGTTTCAAGAAAAATATTTTTATATTTAATAGTATTTGGTGTTTTATCTTCAATACCATCTTCAAGGATTTCATATGATTTCCAAGCAGCAAAAGATGTTAATAATGATATTTGCAAATGATTAGGAATACCATCTGGAGTATCAGTATCTTCAACCATATCAATAGGTTTTCTATAATAATGCAATGTTATTGTTTCAGCAATTTTTGGGATACCTTGATAATATAACTTACCACCATGTTCAATAGATTCTGAAATCGTACCAATCTTATTTAATAATGGGTAAGTTTCCACAAACTCAATAAATGAATTTGCTATATCAATTTCATTACCAGATGAAGATACTACCAACTGTAAATCTCGTTGAAAATTATCAGGCATATCTATAAAAGGATCATTAGTAGAAGTTACTACTACATCCATAGTAAATAAATCAGGTAATGGTGGTGTAATCATATTTGGAATTGGATTGTTAATTCCATCTAAAAGTGAAGGTAAACCACCAGCAATTTCAGAAACTCCTTGATTAATAAAATCACCTAAAGAATCTGTTAAACTATCATCATCGACGAGAATTTTAACTCGATCTATTAAAGTTTTAAAAGTAGGCATAAATCTCCTTATAAATCATCTTGAGTTATTGGATTATTTAGATCAATAAAAATTTCTTCTGGCTCAGGACGATATACAGGAACACTTTGTTTCTCACCTAAAGGTTTAGGATCATTATATTGTGGATGTTTTTCTTCCCAACAAGTATCAGCACAAACGAATAATTTATCCCAAGTCATTTTACAATCAGATGCATATCTTTCAAAACCACACCTATCACAAATAACTAGATAATCACCAGGTTTATAAGTCATTTTGATTATCCTCAAACTCATGTGCTTTAAGATGTTTTATAACTTCTTGAAGCGTTTCTCTTTTTACTTTAGCATCAACTCTAGATGCAATAATTATTTTAGCATCATCACGTTCAGGAATACTTACTTCCATATTAAGTAATTGTTCAACACGTTCAACTGAAGTCATATTATCTCCAATATTAAATAATATTATAATTCAGATAATCGTCTAAACCAACCACGATTAGATCTATGATTTGGATTATTCTTATAAAAAACATACTGTTCACCATTCATACAGTTAAACAATATTTCTTCATTAACACTTGAAGAACCAACATTAAAATAAATATATTTTTCAATAGCATTTAAAGATTTTTCACCTAAAATACCATCATCTAATAGTATTATTGCAGAAGTAACATTATGTCCTTGTTGCAAAAATTTAACAGCTTGATGCACACCAACATTAACTGCAGTATCAAATAATTTATATGCTATTTTAGGTGAAAGTATAGATAACTTATCTCCTTGAATACGATCCCAAAAATTAATCATATAAAAATCTTTTACTGGCTTTTCGAGTTTAAAAACATTTTCAGCACTAAAAACCAAAGGCTTTGAACCAGGAGAAAAATTTGGAGCAATAGAATCAATAGTTTCCCATCCGATCCATTTTTTCCAATACATCCTACAAATTCCTGAATAAGTTAATCCTCCTGGATCAGATAAATTATTAGTAAGTATTCCTTTGCCCTCAATACTTTGTGTTTTATCAAAAGCAATATCAAAATGACTCATTGTTTAATTTCTCCTGAAACACAATTTTTATCTTCTAATTCATGTCTATTTATTTTTCGTTGATCTTTTGATATAAATCTTCTAATCTTTTGAGCACAAATGTATTTACGTTCAAAAAGTTCTAATATTACCCAAGTAAGTAAAACACCTGTAGCATTTTGAGCTAATGAAGCCCAAGCTTGTCCAGAATATGATGTAGGAAGTTCACTCCAATGATAAATGAATAATTCATTAATAGAATATATTTTAAGTGTACCAACAAGAAACATATAAATACCAAAACATGAAACTGCTTGTAATGCAGAACTTCTACAACAACATTCACTATGCCACTGTGGAGCATTTTCTATTTTCAAAGCTAATTTAATTGCTTTAAATAACATAAAATAAGAACTAATAATAATAATAATACTTAACGCTCCACAAAGAGTATTACTAATTTGTCCTCTAATATCCATTAATGATATTCCATAAGATATAATATATAAAC
>AMWB02156387.1_pt3 | contig 18697 bp, 11 predicted proteins | sample 200311 | NCBI WGS metagenome assembly AMWB02 (sample SAMN02737377, study PRJNA173069) | bioreactor metagenome | biome: anode biofilm in microbial fuel cells | place: USA: California | collected 2010-12-16 | reverse complement strand
AACCAGGGCACCTGCTGCAAGAACTGCGGCATGGGACCCTGTCGTCTTCCCCTGACCAAAGACTACGACGAGGCGAACGACACCCGCAAAGGCATCTGCGGCGCCACCGCCAACACGATCGCCGCCAGAAACTTCATCCGCATGATCGCCGGCGGGGCGGCGGCCCACTCCGATCACGGCCGCAACGTGGCCGAGGTTTTCATGACGGCCGCACGCAAGGAAACCGACGCCTACCAGCTCAAGGACTACAAAAAACTCATGGAGATCGCTCCGTATTTCGACGTTGCCACGACGGTTGAAAAAAACGGGGCCGTCCTCGATCGGGACATGGATGAAATCGCGGTCGAGATCGGCGAAAAAGCCCTGGCGGAATGGGGAAAACCCGAAGGCGAGCTCTACTACCTGAAACGGGCGCCCAAGGCGCTTTACGACACCTGGAAGAAAACCGGGGTGCTGCCGCGGAACATCGACCGCGAGATCGTCGAGATCATGCACCGGACCCACATGGGGGTCGATCAGGATTACAAGAACCTCATGAAACAGGGCACCCGGGCGGCGCTGGCCGACGGGTGGGGCGGTTCCATGATCGCCACCGACCTTCAGGACGTTCTCTTCGGCACGCCCTACCCGCTCGCGTCCGAAGCCAACCTGGGCGTTCTCAAGGATGACCATGTCAACATCGTTATCCACGGACACGAACCGGTTCTCTCCGAGATGATCGTCGCCATGTCCCAGAAACCCGAACTGGTGGCGTACGCCAAGTCGAAGGGCGCCAAGGGAATCCAGCTCTCGGGTATCTGCTGCACGGCCAACGAGATCCTCCAGCGGCACGGTGTTCCGCTCTGCGGTACCTTCCTCCAGCAGGAGCTCGCCATCATCACCGGCGCGGTCGACGCCATGGTGGTGGACGTCCAGTGCATTTTCCAGAATCTGGCCAACGTGGCCAAGTGTTTCCATACCAAACTGATCACGACCCATCCCATCGCCAAGATGGAGCAGGACAACGTGATCCACATCGAGTTCGACGAGCACCATGCCATCGAGGATGCCGAGAAAATCGTGCGCATGGCCATCGACAACTACGAAAACCGGGGCGCGGACGTCATGATTCCCCGCCAGAAATCCCCGATCGTCGCCGGCTTCGGCGTGGAATCGATCGAGTATCATCTGGGCGGGACCTTCCGCGGCAACTACTACACCTTGAACGACAATATCATCAACGGCCGCATCCGCGGCATCGGCGCCGTCGTGGGCTGCAACAACGCCCGGGTCAAGCACAACGAGGGCCATATCGCCGTCGTCAAGGAGCTGATCAAAAACGACGTCATCGTCCTGACCACCGGCTGCAACGCCATCGCCTGCGCCATGGAAGGGCTCCTGACGCCGGAATCCGCCAAGGTTTTCTGCGGCCCCGGCCTGGCCGAGGTCTGCGAAACCGTGGGGATCCCGCCGGTCCTCCACCTGGGGTCGTGCGTCGACAACAGCCGGATCCTTCTGGCGGCCACCGAGGTCGTGAAGGCCGGCGGACTGGGCACCACCATCAGCGACCTGCCGGCGGCCGGCAGCGCGCCTGAATGGATGAGTGAAAAAGCGATCAGCATCGGCCAGTATGTCGTCGCTTCGGGTGTTTACACCGTGTTCGGCGCGGTTTTCCCGACCACCGGCGCGCCGGTATTTCAGAGATATCTCTTTGAAGAGATGGAAAAGCTCTACGGCGGCATGTGGGATTTCGAAGCCGATCCCATCAAGCACGCCTGGAAGATGATCAACCACATCGACGCCAAACGCAAGGCTCTGGGCATCGACCAGGCCCGCGAACGCGTCATGATGGACTTTGCCGATCGTCAGGCGCTGGACGCATAACGTGGAAGACAAGAAACAAGCGCTGCGACCGATGGTCGACGGCGACATTTTCACCAACACACATAAGTCCTCAACGAAGGAGGAAAGTATATGTCGAGATTAGTAGCGTTCGCCGGTATTCAAGGCGGTTATAACATCGTATCCAAGGTCGAAGGTCGTTACAAGAATGCATTGGCGTCCTTTGATGCCACCACGAAAGTCGGATTTCCGAACACGGCGTATTATCTGCCGGTCATTTATTCGCTGCTGGGCATCAAGGTCGAAACCCTCGAGGACATGAAAAAACCCCTTGACGTCATTCGGAAGCTTTTGCCGCCCCATATCAAGGGAAGCAACCATCTCCCCTACCTCGGGCCTCTTCTGGACGCCGGCATGGCTGCCCTCTTCGCGTTTGAAATCGACGAGGCCCTGAACTACCTGGAAAAACCCGATTTCTATTATGTCTCCGAGGAAACCGACATTGAAAACGGGAAGATCTGGCTGGGTGCGGCCGAAGACACCATCTTCCGGAAACGCGGCGTCGAGTTCGTCGACGGCTCGGCCCCCGGTTTCGCCGCCATCGTCGGCGCCGCGCCGTCTCCCGAGATCGCCAAGTCCATCATCGAAGAGTACCAGAAACGAAGCATCTACGTCTTTCTCGCCGCCAACCAATACGGCACCACATGCGCCGAACAGTTGATCGAGGCCGGCGTGGACATCGGCTGGCACACCAAGATCGTTCCCTTCGGCCCCGAGATCTCCTCGGCCATCTTCGCGCTGGGATTCGCCAACCGCGTCGCCATGGCCTTCGGCGGCGTTCCGGCCGGCGACTACAAGCAGATCCTCATGTACAACAAAAACCGCGTCTTCGCCTTCATCAACGCCCTGGGCGACGTCAACGCGGAGTGGGCCGCCGCGGCGGCCGGTGCGGTCAATTGGGGATTTCCCACCATCGCCGACACCGACATCCCGCAGATTCTGCCCACGGGTATCTGCACCTACGAGCACGTCGTCGGCAACATCGGCCACGATGCACTCGTGGAGAAATCGATCGAAACCCGCGGCCTCAAGGTATCGATCTCCCAGATCGACATCCCGTGCTCCTTCGGTCCGGCCTATGAGGGCGAGCGCGTCCGCGGCAAGGATCTCTATGTCCAGGCCGGCGGCGGCAAGACCCAGTGCACGGAATATCTCGAACTGGCCGATATGAAGGATATCGACGACGGCAAGGTCACGGTCATCGGCCCCGATATCCCCGACATGAAACGCGGCGACGTCTTCCCGCTGGGCATCTTCGTCAAGGTTGCCGGACGCGAGTTCCAGAAGGATTTCGAGCCGATCCTCGAGCGCCAGACCCATCACCTCGTCAACTACATCCAGGGCGTCATGCATGCCGGCCAGCGCGACATCGCCTGGGTCCGCATCAGCGACGCCGCCGTGGAGAAGGGCTTCACCCTGAAGGATCTGGGCGTGGTGCTTCATGCCAAACTCCACCAGGATTTCCAGGCGATTCTCGACAAGATCGAGGTCACGATCTACACCAAGCCGGAGGATGTCGACAAGCTGACCGCCAAGGCGCGGGCCGCGTACAAGTACAGAGACGAGCGCGTCGACAAGATGACCGACGACGATGTCGACACCTTCTATTCCTGTACGCTCTGCCAGTCCTTCGCCCCCAACCATGTCTGTTCGGTCAGCCCCGAGAGAACCGGACTCTGCGGCGCCTACAACTGGATGGACTGCAAGGCCGCCTACCAGATCAACCCCACCGGACCCAACCAGCCTATCGAAAAGGGCGAATGCCTCGATCCCAAGCTGGGCCAGTGGAAAGGCGTCAACGACTTCGTGTCGAAGGCCTCCCGCGGCGCGGTCACCCATTACAACTTCTACTCCATGGTCACCGATCCCATGACCACCTGCGGCTGCTGCGAGGCGATCGCCGCCATGCTGCCCGGCTGCAACGGCGTCATGACCGTTCACCGGGAATATACCGGCGAGACCCCCTGCGGCATGAAGTTCACCACCCTGGCCGGCGTCATGGGCGGCGGCGCGTCGTCTCCGGGATTCGTGGGACACTCCAAATACAACATCACCCAGCGGAAATTCATCGTCGGCGACGGCGGTCTGCTCCGCATGGTCTGGATGCCCAAAAGCCTGAAAGATGAAATCCGCGACCGGCTGATCAAGCGGGGTACGGAAATGGGTTGCCCGGATCTCGTCGACCGGATCGCCGACGAAACCGTCGGCGTCACCGAAGAGGAGATCATGCCGTTCCTCAAAGAGAAAAAACATCCGGCCCTCGATATGGAACCGATCGTCGGGTAAAGACGCAGAACATCATCAGGGAGCGGGACACAAGAACCGCTCCTTTCTATAAAGACACTTATCAGGGGATCGGGAGCCATCCTGATCCCCGATGCCGAATAAGGAGATCATTTTATGGCTTTAACCGGTATTCAGATTTTTAAACTCCTGCCGAAAACCAACTGCAAGGAATGCGGCGTCCCCACCTGTCTTGCGTTTGCCATGAACCTGGCATCCGGAAAGGCTGAACTGGACCAGTGCCCGTACGTATCCGAAGAAGCCAGGGAGAAACTGGCCGAGGCCTCCGCTCCCCCGATCCTGCCGGTGGAAATCGGAAAAGGCGTCCGCAAATTCACCGTCGGCGGAGAAACGGTCCTCTACCGGCATGAAAAAACCTTTTTCAGCCCCTGCGCATACGCCGCCGTCGTGGGTTCAGACATCGCCGACGCCGATCTCGAATCGAAACTCAAGGCATGGAACGCTCTGCAGTTCGAGCGTGTCGGCCTCAATCTGAGACCTGAACTCGTGGCCGTCAACGATGTCGGCGGCGATGCCGCCGCTTTTGCCAAGGTCGCCAAAACCGTGGCCGAAACCTCCGAATTCAACGTCATTCTGATGACCGAGAAGACCGACGTCATGAAAGCCGGCATCGAGGCCTGCGGATTCAAAAACCCCCTCATGTGCGCCGCCACCGCCGCCAACATCGATGAATGGGGCGCTCTGGCCAAAGAAAACAACCTGCCGATCGTCGTAAGGGCCGAGTCGGTCGAAGCCCTGCAGGCTCTCACCGACAAGCTGGTCGGCATGGGCCACAAAAAAATCCTTCTGGATCCCGGTTCCCGCGAGATCAAGCAGGCGCTTGAAGACCAGGTGGCCATCCGGCGGTCCGCTCTGAAAAACGGCAACCGCAAACTGGGATTTCCCACCATCACCTTCCCGTGCGCCATGGCGGACACCCTCGAGATGGAAACCCTGATCAGCGCCATGTTCACGGCCAAATACGGCGCCGTCAACGTCCTGTCGGACTTTACCGGCGAGAGCATCTTCCCGCTGCTCCTGGAACGCCTCAATATCTACACCGACCCGCAGCGCCCCATGACGGTTGTCGAGGGCATCTACCCGATCAACAACCCGGATGAGAATTCCCCGGTACTGGTCACGACCAACTTCGCCCTGACCTACTTCATCGTGTCAGGCGAGGTCGAGGGCAGCAAGGTTCCGTGCTGGCTGATGGTCAAGGACGCCGAGGGACTCTCGGTTCTGACGGCGTGGGCGGCCGGCAAATTCTCCGGCGACGATGTCGGCATGTTCATCAAGAAATCCGGCATCATGGACAAGGTCAAAACCAATGAACTGGTCATCCCCGGCTACGCCGCGGCCATCGCAGGCGATGTGGAAGAGGAGCTGCCCGGCTGGAAGATTACCGTAGGCCCCAGGGAAGCCGCGCACATTCCGGCATTCCTGAAGGAAAAGACCAAGTAAGTCACCCGTAAACGATGCCAGAAATCCCTCCTCTGGGGAAACCCGCGGGGGGATCCGCTTGGCATTTTTTTTGCGATGTGCCCATAGCGCAACCATATCCATTGCATGCCATCATTTTGGCTAACTTTTTTTCCGGGTAGGAGGATTTTTCATGGCGAAATTAAAAGATGTACTGCGACCGCTGAACGAAGGCGAATTCTATGTGATCGGAGAGAGCCTGAACGTTATCGGGAAGGAAATCGGCAGGGCGTATAAGGAACGAAACCCCAAGCCCATCCAGGCGGAAGCCTTGGTTCAGAAGGAAAAAGGGGTCGATATGATCGACATCAATCTAGGCCCCGCCAAGAAAGACGGCCATGAGTTGATGCCCTGGGTGGTCGAAACAGTCCAGGAAGTGATCGACGATATTCCGCTCGTTCTGGACACATCCAACATCGAGGCTATCCGCGCGGCGCTGCCGAAATGCAAATTGCCCCCCATGATCAACTCGATCATGGTCCGGCCGGCGCGCTATGAACCCATGGTCCCGATGGCGGCCGAATACGGCGCAGATTTCTGCGCGCTGATGTGGGGTCCCGAAGGCCTTCCCCGCGACGAAAACGAGCGGGCCGCTCTTCTGGTCGAGCTGATGACCGTGGCCAACGAGGCCGGCATCGAAAACGATCAGATATGGGTCGACGGCATCGTGACGCCGGTCAACATCCAGCAGCCCCAGGCCATCTCCCTCATGACCTTCATGGACATGCTGCCCGAGATCATGCCGGGCGCCATGAGCACCTGCGGCGTATCCAATATCTCGAGCGGCGTGCCCGACCATCTGCGGCACGTTCTCAACATCACGTTTACGGTCATGCTCTATCATCACGGCATGAAATCCTTTATCGCCGACTGCAAGGACGACATCACCATGGATCTCGCCCACGGCAAACGTCCGGACATCATGAAAGCGATCAAAGACACCATGGACGGCAACCCGCCCGATATGGGCAGCATTTCTCCGGAGCTTCAGAAATATGTGAAGTCAACCAACGTCATCCTCGGGAAAACCCTGTTCTCCGACTCCTGGCTGGACGTCTGACATCCCGTGCATTTCCAACGAAGCCTCTCCCTTCGGGGTGAGGCTTTTTTTCTTGAAGGAAGCAGTGTTATGGCGCGCATCGACGATTATTTCAACGCAAAGGCCTTGGCTGTAAAGATCCTGGCCGGACATTCCTTGGACGGGGTTTTAAAAAGATCCGGACTCGCATCCCCGGCGGCGAACGAGATCAGAATCCCTTTTCTGAACCGTATCTACCTGGTGCGGTATCCCGATTTTCAGTTCACGGACGAAGCCGCACCCGACCGGGAAATCCCCATTCAGGAACAGGTGCTGATTCTCCACTACCTCTGCGGCGAAAGCAGCGCCGTTACCGATGAAGTCATTGCCTATCGGGAGATCGAAGGGGCGTCGTTCTATTTCAGTTCGTTTGTCAAACGGGCCATCGATCCCCTCAAGAAGGTCTTCGGGCGCAATGCCCAGGCGCTGGCCGGTCCGGCGGCACGCCTGGGAGGCGTCCCGATCAAGATCGGGGATGCCGGATTCGAGTTCCAGGTTCTTCCCCACGCTCCGATTCAGCTGATTTTGTGGGAGGGCGACGAGGAATTCGAGCCCGAAGCCAACATTCTGTTCCGGGAAAATATCGCCGATTTCTTCTCGCCGGAGGATGTGGCCTGGTATGCCGGTATGCTGGTCTACCGCCTGATCTCGCTTTTTTATCAGGAGCGGTAGCCGCGCCAGACGGCTGCAGCCGTGTCGTTTGGTGCATCCCGGGGGATCCATATGCGCTGTTTTTGGTGAATGCACCCATGCATGCCCCCGGGCCCGTTTTTCGGAAGCCCGTAAAAGGAGTCTCTGTCTTGACCCGGTCTCAAGCCCTTGAAATCAATCTGGCCAGCACCTACGTGGATGTCGAAATCGACCCCCGCTACGCCGCCCTCCAGAACGTCATGGCGGGCTATTACGGTTTGAAAGAGGGGATGAACACATTCCTCAAGGAGCTTTCCCATCCGCGCAGGAATCTTCAGTTCATCGTCGGAGAGGCGAGAGGATATGCCTTGTCGCATTTCCATCTGCTCAAAACCCATCCCGAGGGCCGGCGGGCCGCCGGGCTCTTCGCGGATATCTTTCTAGACGCCATTCAATCCACCCGCGACCCTATCGTTCTGACCGATGCCGTCGACAACCTTCTTCTGTTTCTCCAGGAAATGATCAAGGCGGCCGGCGCCGCTCATATCGAAGCGTTCATGCCGATCGTGAACGACACGTGTCGGCGCATCCGCGACCTGGATGACGACATTTTCACCCTCTTTGTCATCAGCTATTATCACATGGAAAAAATCGGCGAGGAGCTGATCTACCACTCGCACGCGGCTTCTCTCGATTTTACGGCAATCGACCGCCTGCTGATCAAATATTTCCAGTCGGGTTACACCTCCTGGCTCGCTATCGACGATCCGATGGAATGGTTCGAACAAGAGGTCGAACATGTCGAAAACCGGGAACAGCTGATAGAGCTGTTCGACAGCGTTTCCCACGAACGGATCCGCACGTTCAAGGACGATCTGGACCGCATCGCCTCCGGCATGGATGCCGCGGAAGACAACGGGCTTTATACCCTGAGCCGGCTCCTCACCCTCCCCGGATACAATCATTTCGTCAATATATATCGAGAAATTCCCCAAAAACTCCTTCGTTCCGGACGGGACCAGAGCCAGGGCAACCGGCGAAAAGTGATCTTTCTCTTTCACATCATGAACATCAAAGGCCTTGCGCTCATTCACGAGGAGGCGCTCCGGGATATCAACCGGACCCTGGGCTGGCTCATCGGCAATGAGAAGTTCTCTTACATCAGCAAGCTGATCGAAGACACCTTCTCCATTTTGAAGACCCGGGCCCATGAATTTCCCCAGACGGCCCTCAGCTGCATCCTCAACATGGGAAAAGGAATTTACAGGACCGATGAAATCGATCTTGTCAAATGCTTTATCGACCACGTCAGCGATCTGGGATTCCAGGCTCCCATGATCCGGGGCGTCGGAAACGACTGGCAGATCCGGGTCAATCCCGTCCATATCCAGAATATCCGCACCTGGCTCGAATTGATCGAACTGAACCCCAGATGGTCGACCCGGCTGCTGTCGGACCTCATCATCCATCTTTCCTTGACCGGGGTGTTCATCAAAGACACCGATCTTTTCCCCCGGGACATTACCGCCCTTCTCAACAGCGACGTCGGGCTCGTTTACAATCTGGTCAAACAGCTGGCCCGCCTCTTTCCGGTCTATTTCAACGATATCGGGGCCGAAGGGGAGCTGAGGGAGATATCGACCCGGATCGACGAAATCGCCCACCGCAAAGACCCGCTCATTCATTTCCTCCGAAAACAGGCCCACGTGGAGAGCAGCAACCGGGTGGTGGGATTCATCGAAGCGATGCTCCACTTCTGGCTGACCCGCGACAAACAGCACATCGAACCGTTCGTTCCGCCCAGCATCTTCGATCAGATCGATGCGGACAGCCGCCACGTCACGGATGTCCACAGGATTCTGCTGCACCTGAAGGAAAAAGGCCTCGACCTGCCGGAAGATCTGCTCTCCCACAGCCAAAAGGATCTGAAGCGGCTGCTCGAAGACCTCGGATCCATGCGGGAGCGCGAGGTGGAACGGGTCATGCTGGCCGTTCATTTCTACCGGCTGCTGCACCGCAAATACTCGTTGATTCTCGCGCCGGATGCCTGCGAAGATCTCACCTGTCATCTGACCCAATTGAAAACGGAAGGCTTTCCCGGACTCGACCGGCTGAAAACAGCCCTCGAGGAAAGGGATATCCCCACAAAGCTTCCCCTGCTTCTCGATTATCTCGAGGAACTCAAAGCCCTGATCCTTTCCCGTCAGACATACGAGGTCCGGGAGGATATTTACAAGAAACGCCATATCACCGTCGATATCCCGTCGATGTACGGCAGCTATCATGAAATGAAATTCAATGCGTTGGGGCTGACCTTCCGGCTGGAATCGGTCGTCAATGTCTGTTTCGAGGAGATCGTCGACAACATCGATCTGAGCCTCATCACCAAGGAAACCTTCTACCGCATCTTCGACCTCCTGAAACGGTTCGACAGGGCCCTCAAGCTCGACGGCATTTCGTCGGTGGAATTCCAGAACCAGCTCGAGCTTCTGGAACATTCCATCGAAACCCGGGGGTTCACCTTCACCCAGTACCTCGATATCTTCAAGGGGTTCGCGCGGGCGGTATCGAACGTCATCAACGACTATTTCAACAACACCCACGAACACAATCTCAACCGGATCATCGCACGGTTGCCCCGCGAGATGATTTTAGAAAAATATCTTCCGCCCGCTGACGAAAACGACCTGGAAAAACTGCAGCACTGGATCTCCGAGATTTTTCTGCGGGAAAAAATCGCTCTCTCGCTGGGCCTCAGGCAACTCGATCTTTTCCTGAGCCGCATTCTGAGCACCCTCTTTCACCAGTCCTACAAACTGCCCGACAGCAAGCTGAGGCGACTGCTCAACTACAATCCCCAGCGCGCGATCACGCCCATCCGCAAACCGAAGAAATCGGACGAAGGCATCATCCACCTCGGCAACAAGGGAAACAACCTCGTCAAGCTGAACCAGCTGGGCTTCCAGACCCCGCCGGGCTTCATCATCACCACCGAGGTCTTTCGGAGCCGGGACGTCATCGAATCCTATCCTCCGGCCGAACAGAATTTCAAGGATCAGGTTTCCCGACATATCCAACTGATCGAGGAGCAGACCGGAAAAAAGTTCGGCGATCCCGAAAAGCCCCTCCTCTTTTCGGTGCGAAGCGGCTCATCGATCTCCCAGCCGGGCATGATGGACACCTTCCTGAACGTGGGCATCAATGAAAACATCGCCCACGGCATCGCCCGGCAAACCGAAAACCCCTGGTTCGCCTGGGATAACTATCGGCGTTTTCTGCAATGCTACGGCATGGCCTTCGATCTGAAGCGGAACGATTTCGATGAAATCATGCGGATGTTCAAAAAAAAGAAGGGCATTTCGGTCAAACGGGGTTTTACCGGCGATCAGATGAAAGAACTGGCGCTCGCCTACAAAAAGCGCATTCTGGATGCCGGCATCACTGTTTTGGACAATCCTTTCGAACAGCTCCTGCTGACCATTACCAAGGTTCTGGGCTCCTGGGAGTCGGCAAAAGCCAAGACCTACCGCAAGATTATCGGGATCTCCGAAGACTGGGGAACCGCCGTCACCGTCCAGTCCATGGTTTACGGAAATTTCTCTCCGACATCCGGATCAGGGGTTTTCTTTACCCACAACCCCAAATGGTCGGAAGACAACCTTCGCCTCTGGGGAGATTTCACGATCGGCAACCAGGGGGAAGACGTCGTCGCGGGTCTCGTGACGACCCTGCCGATCTCGATCATCCAGCAGGAAAAAGAGATGCGCGACACCGATATCACCCTGGAAACCCATTTCCCCGACATCTATCTGGCGCTCAAGGATTGGGCCAACCAGCTGATCTACGACAACGGCTGGAGCCCCCAGGAAATCGAATTTACATTTGAAAGCCCCCGGAAAAAAGACCTCTACATCCTGCAGAGCAGGAACATGTCGATCCGCGAGCGGAAAAAGGTGTTCTCCTTCGAACCGGAGAGCGTGACCGAGGAAAAGATTTTCCTGGACAGCGGCATCGGGGTCAGCGGCGGGGCCATGAGCGGACGCGCCGTCTTCAGCCTCGAGGAGATCGACCACTGGCGGATGAAAGAGCCCGATACCAACCTCATCCTGCTCCGCGGGGATACCGTCCCGGATGACATCCAGGAGATCAATGCCGCCGACGGCCTGATGACCGCGCGGGGCGGCGTCACGTCCCATGCGGCGGTGGTCGCCCACCGGCTGGGCAAAACCTGCGTGGTGGGCTGCGTCAACCTGGTGTGCAACGAGGCGGAGCGGAACGGCATGTTCGGAGACGTGCTGATCAGGTCCGGCGATTTCGTCAGTATCGATGGTCAGGAAGGGCTGGTTTATCGGGGATTCATGAAAATCAGAGAAACATAAAAGAACCATAGCGACAATGAATTCCACCTCCGGCATTCTGGAATTCGGAAAGGAGTCAGATGAATAGCATGTCATCGCGGCTGGGGATCAACGGATTGGGAAGAATCGGCAAGTTGACCCTCTGGCATCATCTCGCCCGCAAACATTTCGACGAACTGGTGGTCAACCTCGGCCGGCCGGTGGGAAAATCCATGACGGATATCGCCCACTATATCGAACGGGATTCGACCTACGGCTTTCTCGCCAATTATATCTATGGACATGCCGCGGCGCCGGTGATCCAGGAAATCGACAACCAAAACCGCAGCCTCGTCATCGACGGCATCCGGGTCCGGTTCCTGCTCGAGAATCGCAATCCGCAGGCGATCAACTGGAAAGCCCGGAACGTCAGGCTCGTGGTCGACACCACCGGGCAGTTCCTCGATCCCACCCTGCCGGCCGATCACCCCAAGGGAGCCGTCCGCGGCCATCTGGAGGCCGGCGCGGAAAAGGTCGTCGTATCGGCGCCGTTCAAGATCAAGGACCAGGGGCTGGAAATGCCTGCCGACGCCGTAACGACGGTCATGGGCATCAACGATTTCGACTACGATCCAAGGCGCCACAAGATCGTTTCGAATGCGTCGTGCACGACCACCTGCCTTGCGCATATGATGAAGCCCCTGATCAACATGTTCGGGCCCAGTAAAATCCTCTCGGCTTCCATGGCGACGATTCACGCGGCCACCGGCTCCCAGCAGGTCCTCGACCGGCTGCCCAAGAGCGGCGCCGCCGACCTCCGGAAAAACCGGAGCGTGATGAACAATATCATCCTCACGACGACCGGGGCGGCAAAGACGCTCCGCCTCGTGATCCCCGAGATGGAAGAGATCGGCTTCATCGCCGAATCGGTGCGGATTCCCACCAGCTCGGGCTCCCTGGTCATCCTGGTGGTCAACTTCCAGGAGGAGCCGTCGGGAGACCCCATCCGCCGGGAAACCATCAACGACATCTATCGAAGGGCCGCCGACGAAGATCCCCACAGATATCTCAATTTTTCGGAGCAGCAGAATGTCTCGGGCGATATTATCGGCGCGCCGCGCGCCGCCGCCGTCATCGAAGGCCATGAAACACACACGCGGACCGCGGAGGTCAGCATGGATCTCGGCAGAATCCCCGGCATCGACGCCAAGACCCGGGAGATGATCAAAGAGACCATCGTGAGAATTCCGATTACCCAGGCCGTCATCTATGGCTGGTACGACAATGAAATGGGGAGCTACGTCAATATGCTGGGCGACAGGACGGTCAGCATCGCCGAAAACATGTAGCTACATCGCGCCGACGTTCATCCGGCGCCTCCGTGGGTATGGACGTCGGCGGCCACCGCCGTTGCGAGGGCGACGAATTCTTCCGCCGACAGCGTCTCGGCCCGACGCGACGCATCGATGCCGGCCGCGTCCAGAGCCTGACCGGCCGCCTCTGGAGCGATATGCAGATCGCTTCCGGCCAGGGCGTTCCGAAGGGTTTTGCGGCGTTGCCCGAAGGCTGCCTTGATCACCTTAAAGAGAAATGCTTCGTCCGGCGCCGGGTGATCGATGGCTTTTTTGAAGCGGACTTCGATCACCTCGGAGTCGATGTTGGGCCTGGGAAAGAACAGATCGGCCTTGACCTGCAGGAGCGAACGGACGTGGGCGCAATACGCCAGCATCGCCGAAAGCCTGCCGTAGTCCCGGCCCCCGGGCCCTGCCATCAGGCGCCGGGCCAGTTCCTTCTGGAACATCATCGCCGCCCGGTCCACCCACCGCCGCTGGTCGATCAGTCGGACGACGATCTGGGAGGAGATGTGATACGGCAGGTTTCCGATCACCACGATGGGCCGGTCGATCCCTTCGCTTTGCACAAAATCCGCCAGGTCGAACTTGAGGATGTCCTGCTTCAGGATGGTCACGTTGCCGGTCTTGTACAGCAGGAGCTCGGTTTCGAGCAGATCGACGAGCCGCCCGTCCGTTTCGACGGCGTACACCCGCCGGGCGGCCCGGGCCGCCGGCACCGTCAGCGCTCCCAATCCGGCGCCGATTTCAAGAACGATGTCTTCGGTCGTGACGGCGGCCCGGTTAACGATCGTTTGCGGGATCGATGGATCCGTCAGGAAATTCTGCCCGAGCTGCTTCTTGGGCTGCATCTTCCATGCTTTGAGAAGGGTCGTCGGTGATGTCATATAGAAAGTCTATCATGAAATCAGATCGTTTTCAACGATGCGCTTTTCTAAATCGAGCTATCGTTCATGGACATATTTTTGTTCTATTTCCATGCTTTATCTTGACTTTCAGTATTGTTTCGAGTAATTCCCGCCTTGAATTTTGATATCTCGCCATGAGTAGAAACAAACATGCTTCCACGCGCCGATCGCTGCAAACGGCAGACGTCCCGAACGTCGTGAAGAACCAAATCTTGTAACCATCGTTCCGATGGTTACTGTAGTGGATGTCGACGTTCATCGTCAATGGGCGCCGCAGGGGGTCTTGAGAAGGATCATCGATGGCAGCCAGAAAAAAGAAAAACTACAATCTCAATGCCCTGGTCAGAATGTTTCTGCGGGAATACAATATTCCGACCAAAAAGGATGTCGATCGGTTGATCGCCAGGATCGACCGCCTCGAACAATTGATCAGACTCGGCATGGAAAGCGGTCGTCTCAGGCGGCAGCAAGCCAGATCCGGCGGCGGCCAGGCGGCATCCGACGCGGTATTTTCAGTGATCCAGGGCTTCAAAGAGGGCGTCCAGTTTGCCAAAATCAAGGATATAACGGGTTTCGAGGAGAAAAAGCTCCGGAATATCATCTATCGTCTCCATAAAATCGGAAAGATCGAACGGATCAACCGCGGAACCTACATCGCCGCCGAAGCGCGGCCTCCCGAACCGTAACCCATCCGGCAACACGGCCGAAATGATTAACCCCAAGAATATTGACGAGCTGAATCAATCATACATGGAAGGAGCGCCCATGAACTCTCACGCACAGTTTCAACATCCGGATGCCGGGAAAGGCGACCGCATCGGAGATTTCCAGGTTCGCCGCACGGCCGAACTGGAAGAAATCAACGGGCGCTGCACCGAACTGGAGCATCTCCCCACCGGTGCAAGGCATGTCCATATCAGCCGAGACGACCGGGAGAACACCTTCAGCGTGGCCTTCAAGACGGTGCCGTCCGATTCCACGGGGGTCGCCCATATCCTCGAGCACACCACCTTGTGCGGATCGCGGAAATTCCCGGTGCGGGATCCCTTCTTTTCGATGATCAAACGAAGCCTCAACACCTTCATGAACGCCTTTACCGCCTCCGACTGGACAATGTATCCCTTCTGCACCCAGAACCGGAAGGATTTCTACAATCTCATGGATGTCTATCTGGACGCCACATTCTATCCCGAGCTCTCGACGCTCAACTTCAAGCAGGAAGGACACCGCCTCGAGATGGACAGTGGCCGGCTGGTCTACAAAGGCGTGGTCTACAACGAGATGAAAGGAGCGATGTCGTCCCCCGACCAGGTGATGGTCCGGTCTCTGTTGCACGCCCTCTACCCGGATACGACCTACAGCTGCAACTCGGGCGGCGACCCGGCGGTGATACCCAGCCTCACCCACGACCAGCTCACGGCGTTTCACCGGCGCCACTATCATCCCAGCAACGCCTTTTTTTACACCTACGGCGATCTGCCCCTGACCGACCACCTCGCCTTCATCCAGGAAAAGGTGCTCGGCCGGTTCAGCCGTATCGATCCGGAAACGGACGTCCCTTCCCAGCCGCGCTGGAGCGCACCGAAAAAGGCTTCATATCCCTATCCCCTCGCACCTGGTGAACAACCGGACAGGAAGTACCAGGTGAGCACCGCCTGGCTTGCGGCGGACATCACCTCTTCCTACGACGTGCTGGTTCTCTCCCTTCTGGGCGAGATCCTTCTGGGCAATGCCGCCTCCCCACTGCGAAAAGCCCTGATCGATTCCGGGCTCGGCTCGTCGCTGGCCGACGGCACCGGCTTCGACGGCGACAACCGTGACACCATGTTCGCCTGCGGCCTGAAAGACGTCCAGGCATCGGATGCCGACGCCGTCGAGAAGATCACCTTCGATGTCCTCTTGCGCCTGGTCAAAGACGGCATCGACGACGGGCTGGTCACGGCCGCGATCCACCAGCTCGAATTCCACCGCAAGGAAATCACCAACACGCCCTACCCTTACGGCCTCAAACTGTTCATGGCATTCGCCGCTCCCTGGTTCCACGGCGGAAATCCCGTGCGAAGCCTCCGGTTCGACGAAGACCTCTCCCGGCTCAAAGCGGCGCTGGCGCATGAACGGGTCTTCGAGGATTACGTCCGCCGATTTCTGGTCGATAACCCTCACCGGGTTCTTTTCACCCTCGTGCCCGATCAGAAGATGGCCGCCCGTGAAGAAGCGCGCACGGCAGCCGAGCTCGAAAAGATCCGGCAGAACCTCACGCCCGCCGATCTGGCGCGCATCGAGGCCGACCAACGCGCCCTGGCGGCGCTCCAGGACGCCGCGGAAGACCTCTCGGTGCTCCCCACCCTGGCGCTCGACGAGATTCCGCCGACCATCCAGTCCGTCGCCGCTGCAACCCCCTACGGACCGGAACCAACCACATGGTATAACCAGCCGACCTCGGGCATCCTCTACGTCAGCGCCGCCGCAGGGGTCGGCGGCCTGCCGGAAAGCCTGGTGCCGCTGGTACCGTTTTTCTGCTATGCCTTTCCCAAAATGGGGACCGCCCGCCGGGACTACGCCGATCTGGCGCGGCTGCTCGACATGTACACCGGCGGCGTCGGACTGTCGGCCCACACCCGCACGCGTTACGGCGGCGACCGCGCCTGTTTTCCTTTCGTCGGCCTGGGCGGCAAATGCCTCGAGCGCAACGCGGAAAAGATGTTCGAGATCCTGGCGGAGCTGCTTCAGGAATTCAATTTTGCGGATCCGATCCGTCTCAAGACCCTCTTTCTGGAGTACCGGGCCAATCTCGAATCGATGATCGTCAGAAACGGCCACAGCCTGGCCATCTCCCTCGCCTCCCGTCATTTCTCGGTATCCCGTGCGCTCGCCGAGATCTGGCAGGGGGTGCATCAGCTCAAAACCATCAAGGCCCTTACGGAAAACCTCACCGACGTTCGCCTGGCCGACATATCCGGGCAGCTCGTCGCCATCGGCCGGGAGATCTTCACCCGGGGGAACATGCGGATCGCGCTGGTCGGTGAGGATGCCGCCCTCACCAAGGCGGTGGGGCCCGTTTCAGGCTTGTTGGAAGGCCTTCAGGACGGTACCGGCAGCGGATTCAACGCGCCGGCGGGCGTTGCACCGGCGGCCGCCGTTCCCTGGGAGGGCTGGAGCACCGGCACGGCGGTCGCGTTCGTCGCCAGAAGTTTTCAAACCGTGGCGATGGGCCATCGGGACGCACCGGCCCTGGCCGTCATCGGCAAGATGCTCCGGAGCCTCTACCTGCACCGGGAGATCCGTGAAAAAGGCGGCGCATACGGGGGATTTTCGATCTACAACCCCGAGGACGGCCTCTTCTGCCTGGGCTCCTACCGGGATCCCCACGTCGTCAACACCCTCAAGGTCTACGACAACGCCGGCACGTTTATCCGCAGCGGCACGTTTACCGATGAAGACGTGAAGGAGGCGATCCTCCAGGTCTGCTCGGATATCGACAAGCCCGACCCGCCGGGACCGGCCGCCCGCAAGGCCTTCTTCCGGCAACTGATCGGATTGAGCGACGCGGTGCGTCTGGAATTCAAGACCCAGCTTCTTGCGCTGCGCCGGGAACAGATCACCGCCGCGGCGGAAACCTATTTTGCCGGCGGCGATCGGCCCCAGGCCGTCGCGGTGATCGCAAGCGAGGATAAACTGGCGTCGGCCAATGCGGAAATGGCGGAAAGGCCCTTGACGCTCCACCAGATCTGAAACGCGATCGGGAGGGAACGATAGGCCGGCTCTCTTTTTCAAATGAATGGACCGACGAACGGGAGAAACAACAAAACATGCGTATCGCCATTATCGGCGCGGGAGCCATGGGCTCCATCTTTGGCGCCATGCTGTCGACGACATCGGACGTGGTGCTGATCGATCGTCTCGAAAGTCACATCGCGGCCGTCATGGAGAACGGCCTGACGCTGGAACGGACCGACGGCACCCGGGAAATTTTCCGGCTCCGCGGCACGACGGACCCGGCCACACTGGCGCCGGATTTCGATCTGGCCGTCATCTTCACAAAGTCGCCGGATACCCGTAACGCCGCTCTTGCCGCAAAGACCCTTCTGACGCCGGAAGGCCTGGCCCTCACCCTGCAGAACGGGCTCGGCAACCGCGATGAAATCGTCCGGGTGCTGGGGCCGGCGCGGACGCTGGTCGGCGTCACCTCCCACGGTGGAACGATGATCGGGCCCGGCCACGTCCGTCATGCCGGCCGCGGCATCACATACATCGCCGCCGCACCGCCCGTGGGCGGCAAGAGCATCGATGCGGTCGTCGCGGCCTTTCAGGCGGCCGGCATCGAGACCTCCCGCACCGACGATCCCGACACGCTCGTCTGGGGAAAACTGGTCGTCAATGCGGGTATCAACGCCCTCGCGGCCGTCCTGCGGGTTCCCAACGGCGTTCTGGCCGCCACGCCGGCGTGTGAGATCATCATGACCCAGGCCGTGGCCGAAGCCGTGGCCGTGGCGCAGCGCTTGAATATCACCCTCCCTTACAAAGATCCCCTGGCCCACGTCAAAGAGGTCTGCCGGAACACCGCCCGGAACCGGGCCAGCATGCTCCAGGACATCCTGAAAGGCACACGAACCGAGGTGGGCGTCATCAACCGTGCCATCGTCGACAAAGGGGAGGCCGTAGGCGTTGCGACCCCGTGCAACCGATTCCTGTCCGAGATGATCGAGGCTCTCGAAGCCACCGCCGCCGATCGGATTGGATAGCGGG
>AMWB02019771.1_pt1 | contig 18703 bp, 12 predicted proteins | sample 200311 | NCBI WGS metagenome assembly AMWB02 (sample SAMN02737377, study PRJNA173069) | bioreactor metagenome | biome: anode biofilm in microbial fuel cells | place: USA: California | collected 2010-12-16 | reverse complement strand
CCCCCGCCGTTCTCGAGCGCGGCAATGGCTCCTGCAGCGAATACACCTTTGTCTATATCGCGATGTGTCGCGCCGCCGGGCTCCCCGCCCGCTACCAGGGATCCGTTGTCCATCGGGGCGAGGATGCCTGCTGGGATGATGTCTTCCACCGCTGGGTTGAAATCTATCTGCCCGGCTACGGCTGGATTCCCGTCGATCCTTCCGGCGGCGACTCCCCCTGGCCCCGCGATCGCGCCACCGCTTTCGGGTATCTCGACAACCGCTTTCTCATCACCACCATCGGCGGCGGCGGTTCGGAATTCCTCGAATGGAGCTATAACGCCAATGAGCGCTGGGTCTCCAAGGGCAAATGCAAAGTGGTCGTGGAATCATTCGCCGAATGGACCCCCATGCCGGCGGAGAAGTAATCGAACCCTTCGTCTCGTCGTTCCGTCAGGTCTTGCGGCGGTCGCTCGTTAGAGCGAGCACCGTGTGACCTGACGGCCCGTTCGACCTATGTCCAGGCGTTGCCGGCAAGTGACATCCCCTGCAGCGCCTGCTTCGTCAGATTCCCCGGTATCCCAAACTCCCGCTCGATCACCTCCACCAACTCCCCGTTATCCTTCAACGTTTCCGTCTTGCCCCCGTTGGCCTCGAATCGCATCACGGTGTGATTGTGCACCACGATCGACCGTTCGTTCGAAAACCGCGTCAGCAATACCGAATTCATGAACGTCGCATCCGGGCGAAACGAGTCCCGAATCGCCGGCGCAAAATGCTCGATTGCGCACCCCGTCGGGTTGAGGGTGTAGCCATGTACAGGCGCGCCATCTCTACGCATCTCCAGACGTGATCGACCATCAGCCATTCGCGGGTACAGCACATACTCAGCATCACCTAGCCTCACCACCGTCTCAAATTTCGCATCGAGCGGCATCAGCTCCAGGAGCGGCGCTGCATACCCCACATCCACCAGCCACTCGCGCTCTTCAAGCGTCACGATGATTACGGCATGCACATCCGGTCTGCTCATCGATGCGCCGCAGAGACGAACGCTGAATCCAAGGTGAGTCAGCAGCTCTGACAGGTAGTAGTTGTTGGCATAACAGGTTCCCCCGAATCCATAGCGCCTCGCCCCCTCCACGTACTGCTCTTTGCTCGGAATACCGCGCAGGTCGTCCTGACGAAAATACAGCAGCTTGGAAATGTTCTCGAACGGAATCCGCCCCAGTTGGGCCCTGGTTAAACAGTGCAGACTCTCGAGCGTCGGCGCTCCCGCCTCCACCCCGAGCACCTCGAGATATTCTTCAAACCACTGCACCCCGGCTCCATCCGCTTCCCGGTTTTGTCAGGCCCTGCGGCGGCCGCTATTGGTGTAACCCAGCCGAAGGCTGGGTCCACAGCTCACCGCGTTTCCCCTCCCAACCTGTCGCCGTCCTCCCGCTCTCCCTACTTCTGCTTCAGCATCTGCCGCAGCACCATCGGCAGCACGCCGCCGTGCCGATAATACTCCACCTCGATCTGCGTGTCGATCCGCGCCAGCGCGTGGAACACCCGCTCCCCCGCCTTCGACAACGCCCGCACCTTGATCCGCTGGTGCGGCGTCAGGCCATTGTCGAGCCCGTCGATCGAAAATAGTTCCTCGCCCGTGAGCCCCAGCGTCTCCCGCGACTCGCCGTCCAGGAACTGCAGCGGCAGTACGCCCATGCCGACCAGATTGGAGCGATGGATCCGCTCGTAACTCTGTGCGATCACCGCCTGCACGCCCAGAAGCAGCGCCCCCTTGGCCGCCCAGTCGCGCGATGACCCCATCCCGTAATCCTTCCCCGCCAGGACGATCAGCGATGTTCCCGCTTCCCGGTACTTCATCGCCGCGTCATAAATCGACATCCGTTCGCCGCTCGGGAAATGCATCGTCACGCCCCCTTCGGAGCCCGGCACCAATTGATTCCGAAGACGAATATTCGCGAACGTCCCGCGCGTCATCACGCGGTCATTCCCGCGCCGCGAGCCATAGCTGTTGAAATCCGCGAATGGCACGCCGTGCTCCAGCAAGTACCGTCCCGCTGGTGAATCCGCCTTGATCGATCCGGCCGGCGAGATGTGGTCCGTCGTGATGGAATCCCCCAGCACTGCCAGCACCCGCGCGTCGCGGATCGGCGCCACGTGTCCCGGCTCCGGCGTCATCGTGACGAAAAACGGCGGCTCCTGAATGTAGGTCGACTTCGCATCCCATTCGTACAGGTCCCCCCCTTTGCTCGGAATCGCATTCCACGTTGGATTCCCGTCGAACACCGAACCATACTCCTTGCGGAACATCGCCGGCTGCACCGACTTGGCAATCGCCTCGGCGATCTCGTGCTGAGATGGCCAGATATCCTTCAGGAAAACCGGCTGGCCGTCCTTCCCCGTCCCCAGCGGCTCCGCTACCAGATCGACATCCACGCTCCCGGCCAGCGCATACGCCACCACCAGAGGCGGCGAGGCCAGATAGTTCGCCTTCGTCAGCGGGTTCACCCGCCCCTCAAAATTCCGATTGCCCGAGAGCACGGCTGATACCACCAGACTCCCCTCGTTGATCGCCGTCGCCACCGGATCGGGGATCGGTCCGGAATTCCCGATACAGGTCGTGCAACCGAATCCGACATTGTGAAATCCGAGCTGCTCCAGATAGGAGAGCACACCCGCCTTCTCCAGATACGAAATCACCACGCGCGATCCGGGCGCCAGTGAGCTCTTCACCCAGGCCTTCCGGCTCAGGCCGCGTTCCACCGCCTTCTTGGCCAGCAGACCGGCCGCCAGCAGCACCGAGGGATCCGATGTGTTCGTGCACGAGGTAATCGCCGCGATCACCACCGCTCCGTGCCCGATCTCGGCGTTGTACCCGTTCCGAATCGCGACCCGCTTGCCGCGATCCGCCGCCGCCATATCATACCCGCGCTCCGCCACCGGCTTTCCCAACAACGAGAGAAAATCCTGTTTCACGCGGCCTAAGGCCACGCGATCCTGTGGGCGCTTCGGCCCCGCCAGCGAGGACTCCACGGTCGAGATATCCAGCTCAACTATCTCCGAGAACTCCGGCGCCGCAGCGTTCCTCTCGCGGAACAGTCCCTGTTCCTTGCAGTACCGCTCCACCAGTTCGATCTGCTCGTCCGAGCGACCTGTCAGCCGCAGATACTCCAGCGAGGACTGATCCACCGGGAAGAATCCCATCGTCGCGCCGTACTCGGGCGCCATGTTCGCCACCATCGCCTTGGTCGGCAGCGACAGCGTATCGAGCGCCGGACCGAAGAACTCGACGAACTTCCCGACCACCCCCTTCTTCCGCAGAATCTGTGTCACTGTCAGCACCAGATCGGTGCCGGTGACACCCTCACCCAGTTCCCCGGTCAATTTGAAGCCCACCACTTCGGGCGTCAGCATATAGAGTGGCTGCCCCAGCATCACCGCCTCGGCCTCAATGCCTCCCACACCCCAGCCCAGCACGCCCAGCCCGTTGATCATCACCGTGTGACTGTCCGTTCCCACCACGCTGTCCGGAAACGCCAACTGCCCCTGTGTCATCACCACGCTCGCCAGGTATTCCAGATTCACCTGATGCACGATCCCGGTCGCCGGCGGCACCACGCGGAAATTGTCAAACGCCCGTTGCCCCCAGTTGAGGAATTCATAGCGCTCCCGATTCCGCTCGAACTCCCGCTCCATGTTGATCTTCAGCGCATCCGCCGAGGCAAAAGCATCCACCTGCACAGAGTGATCGACTACCAAATCGACCGGCACCAGCGGGTTGATCTTCTTCGGATTCCCCCCCAGCCGCCTGATCGCCGTTCGCATCGCCGCCAGATCCACCACCGCCGGTACGCCGGTGAAATCCTGAAGGATCACCCGCGCCGGTTTGAACGGGACCTCCAGCTCGCCGACTTTCTTGGGGTCGTACGCGGCCAGGCGCTGCACATCCTCTTCCGTGATTATTCGGCCGTCGCAATGCCGCAGCACCGACTCCAGCAGGATTCGGACCGAATACGGCAGACGATCCACCGGTCCGTATTTCAGGAGTTTTTCGAGACGATATATCCGGTATTTCTGAAAGCTCGTTTTCAGCTCGCCTAGTGCTCCGAATTGATCCTTCACGGGTTACCTCCAAATCAGAATGTCATTAAACAGTGTCCAGTATACAACAGATCACAACCCCTGACAAGGCCCCGGCCGCAGCAGGGCGTTGGGCCGGTGCGTGCGCCTCGCTTCCGGGCTTGCCCCGCAGCCGTTTCCGGCTATATTCCCCTCCCCGGCCGTAATCGTAGGTCGAAACCCCTGCCCGCGAAGCGGGTGTCCGCCTCTGGCGGACAGGTTTCGTCACGATTCTGCTGAAGTCGGAGTTGGCTATGTTTGTAAAGCGAATCGACCAACACACCCTCATCATGGGCGCCCCCGCCAAGGTGAACCTGTTCCTGCAGGTCCTCAATAGGCGCCCTGATGGCTTCCATAACATCAACTCCCTTTTCCAGGCCGTCTCCCTCTTCGACCGCCTCCACTTCCGCAGAACCGACCAGGCCGGCATCGCCATCCGCCTCGCCTCGAAGGCCAACCTCGGTCTCGGGGATGACAACCTGATCTCCCGCGCTTACCACCTCATTCAGCAGGAGTTCAAATTGACCGGCGGCCTTGAAGTCGAGCTCGAGAAGAATATCCCAATTGGCGCCGGCCTGGCCGGTGGCTCGGCCGATGCCGCAGCCACCATCCTTGCCTGTAACCTGTTGTTCGATTTGACGTTGACTCGCGAGCAGATGGCCTTACTGGGCGCCCGGATCGGCTCCGATCTCCCCTTCTTCTTTTCTTCCGGTCAGGCCCTGGTCACCGGTCGGGGTGAGATCATTACCGATATCCAGCTTCCCACCGACTACTGGCTCCTCCTCGTTACCCCCCCCTTCGAGGTCTCCACCGCCCGGAGCTACGCCGCCCTTGGTTTGGGCTTGACAGTTGCGCGAGAACCATTTAGCTTTACTGTTTGCCAGACGGCTGATGAGCTGATCGGGTCCCTGGCGCCTGCGGGCAACGACTTTGAAGCTAATCATCTGGTCTCCTATCCGGAAATAGGTTTGATACGAGACTGGCTATTGGCGCATGGTGCCTTGCTCGCCCGCATGAGCGGCTCGGGTCCGACGGTTTTTGGGATATATTCGGCGGCTCCCCCGGTGGAGCAGGACAACGTAGAGGGCAGGGGTGTGTGGCGATTTAACACGGTTCGGCCAATCACCCTCGGAAGCGCGTATTGACGCCAGAAGATGGGAGGGAACCGTGGAGATTACTGAAGTTCGCGTGACGTTACGCGACGAGGAAAAACTGCGAGGGTTTGCTAACGTAACGTTCGATAACGCCTTCGTCGTCCGAGGCATGAAGATCATCCAGGGTGTCAGTGGTATCTTCGTCTCCATGCCGAGTCGACGACGTCCGAACGGAACCCACCAGGATGTGGCACACCCGGTCAACGCCGAAATGCGCCAGTTGATCGAGTCGAAAGTGCTGGAAGCATACGAGGCCGAGCTGCAGGCGCAGCAGCAGTACAAGAAGTAAGGCCCGAACATACAACTGTTGGGGCGTCGACAAGTGGTAAGTCACCAGCCTTTGGAGCTGGCATTCCCAGGTTCGAATCCTGGCGCCCCAGCCAGTTCGGTCCGGCCGCGGCGGGATCGCTGATCCCCGCCTGCCGCCTGAGGTGACAACGAGTCGGCCGCCGGTGCCGCGGTTGCATCAACCGCCCCGCCGACGGCCCTATACTGATAGCGTGGTGTCTGATGATTGTGCGTAGTGAAATCAAGATCGTGACCGGCAACGCCAATATCCCGCTCGCCCAGCGGATCGCCGCCTATCTGGGTGAGCCCCTCACCGATTGCCTCGTCACCCGATTCTCCGATGGCGAGGTGTTCGTCCAGATCAACGAAAACGTCCGCGGCGCCGACCTCTTCATTATCCAGCCGACCAACGCCCCGGCCGAAAACCTGATGGAGCTCCTGATGCTCATCGAGGCCGCCCGCCGCGCCTCCGCCATGCGCATCACCGCCGTGATCCCCTACTACGGCTACGCCCGGCAGGACCGCAAGGACCGCCCCCGCGTCCCCATCACGGCTAAACTGGTCGCCAACATGATCACCACCGCGGGCTGCGACCGCATCATGACCATGGACCTCCACGCCAGCCAGATTCAGGGGTTCTTCGATCTCCCCCACGACCACCTGTATTCGTCGCGGACCTTCAACGACTACTGTCGTGGCATGAATCTCGACAACCTCGTGGTCGTCCCCCCGGATGTCGGCGGCCTGAAACTCGCCCGCTCCACCGCCGCCTCTCTCAACGCCGACCTGGCCATCGTCGACAAGCGTCGTCCCAAGGCCAATGTCTCGGAAGTCATGAGTCTGATCGGCGATGTCGCCGGGAAGAACGTCCTCATCCGCGATGACATGGTCGACACCGCCGGTTCCATCTGCACCGCCGCCGAATATCTCAAGGCGCGCGGCGCTTTGGAAATCTACGCCGTCTGTACGCACGGCGTCCTCTCCGGTCCGTCGCTCGATCGCATCGAGAAATCCCCGCTCAAGAAAATCATCATCTCCGATTCGATCGACCAGACCAAACGGAACCTCTCCGAGAAATATGTCGTCCTCACCTGCGCCGACCTGATCGGCGAGGCGATCAAGCGCATTTTCGATGAACAGTCGGTCTCTTCGCTCTTCGAGGAACCGCCCCACGACAAAACCCGTTGATGATCAATACTTGCCAATAGAAGGAATAGAAACACGCCATGAAAGAAGTTCTCATTGCGGCCTCCCCCCGAACCGATCTCGGGAAAGGGTCCGCCCGTAAGTTCCGCGCCAAGGGGAACATCCCCGCCGTCGTCTACGGCCCCGAGGTCGCGCCCATGCCCGTCCTCCTCGTCGAGGCCGATTTCCGCAAGGCCTTCCGCTCCTCGAGCGGTCTCAGCACCATTTTCACGCTGAACGTCGACGGCAAACCCAACAAGGTCATTATTCGCGAAATGCAGCGCGACCCGCTCACCAGCCGCGTGCTGCATGTCGATTTCCACGCCATCTCCATGAACCGCCCCATCAATATCGAGGTCCCCGTCCACCTGGTCGGTATCCCGATCGGTGTCAAGGCCGAGGGCGGCATCATGCAGATCCTCCAGCGCGATATCGAAATCTCGTGTCTGCCCACCAACATCCCCGAGCATCTGGAGGTCGATGTCTCCAACCTCGGCATTGGTGACTCCATCCACGTGCGCGACATCTCGATTCCCAACGTCGAAATCCTCACCGAGGCGTCATCGACCGTGGTCGTGATCTCCGCTCCGACTGTCATCAAGACCGAGACGGTCGCCGCCGAGGGCGCTGCGGTTGAGGGCGAAGCGGGTGCTGCTCCTGCCGAGGGTGCCGCCGCTCCGGGCGCTGCTCCTGCTGGCGATGCCGCCAAGGGTGGCGACAAGAAGGAAGCCGCCAAACCCGGCGACAAGAAAGAAGCCGCGAAAGGCCCCGAGAAGAAGGGCAAGTAGTCCGTCGGTGGCCCACCTGCTTGCAGGTGGGTTTCACTTGCCGGGTGCCCGTCCGGGTGGCCCACCATTTATGGTGGGTACGATGCCCGTGGGTCCGTCGCTGGCCCACCATTCATGGTGGGTACGTCGCCCGGGGTCAGTCGCCCGTCGGTCAGTCGCCATTTCATTGTCATTCCCGCGAAAGCGGGAACCCAGTCTTCCAACCGCCCCCCTCGGGGCGGTTTTCTTTTTGTTCTGTGCCGCACCTAACAGGTGCGTGCGGCGGAGCGGGACACAGCTCCGCCCGGCAGAAAAACGGCTGTTTTCTGAGCACGATTTTGATTGGTGTTGTGTACCGACTTTTCGCGTACTTGTTCTCGGGATCGCAGCGCCACAAGGGCGCTGCGCTACCAGTTTACCTCCTCGCCTTCGTTAGGGCCGAGGCGGGCGATCTCCCCGCGTGGGCCATCCGGAAGGACATTAGTGTCCCTATTAATGCCGACGGTTCGGTCTTCAGCGTAAAAGTCACTGCGAAATTGTCGGGGAGATTGGCGTAAGTGGTTGCGGGCGTGCGACTGGGGTTACCCGCTTCAATATCAAGAATTCCCTTGTTGTATGGGCAAAGTTATCTATATTATCACCAGAACCTCGCCTTTGCATTCGGCTTGGGTCACATCAAACGGAAATCCGCGCAGCAACTGAACAAGGAGAAGCTATGCCCAGGAAAATCCGTGCCCTAGTAGTCGCGCTTGCGACTGTAATCCTCGCCGCTTCCACCGGATATGCTCAGTGGAATACGGCGGTGACTGTAGACCAGGTGCAAGGACTTGTAGGCACCGACTCAATACGTTCGGGCATAGTCCGTTTTCTCTTTCGTTTTGAGAATGGCGGTTTGGACGCCCATACTATAGGAGGAATCACCATTGGGTTCAGAGTTTATTCTCCAGACGGTGCAGCATTTCAAATAGTCAGGTTTGACACCATCAGCACGGCCCCATTCCCGAATTGGCTATACCACTTCGCCAGTACCTCATTAACAGTGGACACGGCGCTGGGCCTTGTCGGTCTCGAAGCGACTCCTAACGAGTTTCCGCAGGGCATTCCGCCAGAGTATAGCGGGAAGACCGCTTTCCTGGAGATAAACGTATCGCCCGCCTCTATAGGCAAGACCATCTGTATCGATTCATCCTACGTGCCGGGCGCCATTTCTCCTTCTTGGCATTGGCTAGGAGTGCTCGGCTTTCAGTTGGATACGGTTGTTGTTCCGGCTTGGAGTGGCGCTTATTGTTTCACGGTAGACACCTGCGATAGCGGGCCGGACTCCGATGGTGACGGAGTACCTGACCTATGCGATTTCTGTCCCAATGATCCCAACAACGATGCCGATTGCGACGGTGTCTGCGGCGATGTGGACAATTGCCCGACTTTGTTTAACCCCGATCAGCCGGCCGATGACCCAGATGGCGATGGAGTCGGTCTAAGGTGCGATAATTGCCTTGAAGTCGCCAATCCTGGCCAAGAGGATCAGGACCTCGACGGCGTGGGAGACTCATGCGACAATTGCATCGGGACTCACAATTCCTACCAAGATGACTATGATGGCGATCAAGTAGGTGACGAATGTGACAATTGTCGTAGAATTGTCAATGCAGATCAGGCAGATGAAGACCAGGACGGTGCAGGTGACCTCTGTGACAACTGCATAGGTGTGCCCAATCCTCCGTCGCACAGCGGCTATCAGAACGACGAAGACTGGGATGGCCTTGGCGACGCCTGTGACAACTGCCCGTTCGTCGTCAATGTGGACCAATCGGATCAGGACATGGATAGCGTCGGAGATTCATGCGACAACTGTCTGACCATAGCGAATCACGATCAGTCGGACGTCGACCACGACGGCATTGGCGACGCCTGTGATCCAGATCCTGACGGAGATGGCATACTGGCGGACGGTGACGGCAGTGGCATTGTTGGTGATCACCCCTGCACGGGCGGACAGACAACATCGTGCGACGACAACTGCCTTGCTGTAGATAATCCTACTCAGCAGGACTCCGATGGTGACGGAATCGGGGATGATTGCGACAACTGCCCGGAACGCTGGAACGCACTTCAGGAGAACCAGGATGGTGACAACTGGGGTGATTCCTGCGACAACTGCATCACTGTTTTTCAGACTTATCAGAGTGATTGGGATCATGATGGTCGAGGAGACGAGTGTGACGCGGGATGGCCCGCCTTTTGGGCCGACCTATATTGCGGGACTGCCCCACTGACGGTGCAGTTCTATGACGTCTCGGATGCCTACCCTACCGCGTGGGAATGGGACTTTGGGGACAGTCAGACAAGCTTGGAGCAGAATCCAGTGCACACTTACGAACAACCCGGATCGTATGACGTGACTCTCGTGATCTGGGCTGGTCCATATAGCGATACGGTGACCAACCAAAACTACATCTCGATTAAGGATAGTACCTGCGGCTTCACAACCACTGCCCGTAACGTGGGATTGCTCTCAATTGTTGAGTTTGAGCCGAGTTTCGCCGAGCTGCCTGGTTTCCAGTACCAGTATGAGTGGTACTTTGACACCACAGAATTCGTTACTGGCCGCCATGCCATTCATACCTACTATAGTTCTGGGACATTCCCCGTGACCTTGAAAGTGCTTGCCAACGGTGGCTGGGGATGCTCTTTCGCGGACTCTTGCGTCTCGAGCATAACCGTAAGCTTCGGGACCGATCTTAACGCCAGTTTTGCGGCCACCCCTGGAGCTGGGACGCCTCCACTGACCGTTCAGTTCACTGATATGAGCAGCGGCGAGCCCAGTTCCTGGTACTGGGACTTTGGCAACGGCGAAACGAGCAATCAGAAGAACCCGCAGGTACAATATTCCTCGCCAGGTTCCTATGACGTGAAGCTCAGAGTCCAGGATGGCGCTGAGAGAGACAGTATCATCTCCTACGATTGCATCCTTGTGGGGCCCGAATTCGTTGATTTAAGGGCAACAATCTACGCAACGAGAACGCGACCGGGTTTCGATTTCAATTTTACAGCTACCTGGACGAATTACGGTATAGTCAGCGCGACGCAGTGCAGTCTCTTTGTTCTGCTCCCCCAGGTGGTCGAGCTGAAGAGCATAGCGCCGGACTCCAGAAACCGGACTGGCTTATACACCGGTTATGACATACTAGGGGATACGATTGTAGTTCCTCTCAGAACCATAGCTCCGACATCTCCTGTCGGCGGTGAGGTCGTCATGAATTGCCACCTGCCGGCTTCCGTTGCTTTAGGGGATACGCTCAAGGCGAAAGCTTGGCTGCGCAGTTTGGAAGACAATTCACCAATTGCAGAATGGGTGAGCACGGTAGTAGGCTCATTTGACCCCAATGACAAGCTCGCATCGCCTGTCGGTCAGGGAGAGCTCCACAGGATAGGCGAAAATGACAGAATATCCTACGTTATTCAGTTTGAAAACAAAGCGCAAGCCACTGCGGAGGCGACCTACGTTGTCATTGTAGACACGCTGGATCAGGACTTGAACTGGGGAACCCTCTCGTTCGAAGCTGTGAGCCACGAATCCACGTGCACCTGCGATTTCGATCCGTGGACAGGCGTGCTCACCTGGTTCTTCGACAACATCAACCTGCCACCCAACGTGAATCCGCCCGAGGGCGAAGGGTACGTTACCTATTCAGTTACGCCAAAGCCGGGCTTGCCATCGGGTACTGAGATCCAGAATTCCGCCTGGATCAGGTTCGACTACAACCCCTGGCTACGAGCACCAGAAGCCGGTCCGGTTATTCACACGATCGGACTCGACTGCTGCACCGGCACGACGGCCAATATCGACGGCGATCCGCAGGACGTTGCGGATATCTCCGACTTGTCTGGCATTGTTGACTACCTGTTCTTCGGCGGCACGATCTCATCCTGCGCGGCTGAAAACGATGTCGACGTTTCAGGCTCCGTTGACATCTCCGACCTATCAGTGCTCGTCGACTTCCTGTTCTTCAGCGGTTCGCTGCCGAACTGCCCATAGATTGATGTGCCGGGGAATACCCCACGACTCCTTCGATTCCGGGCCGCCTCACGCGGGGGGCGGCCCTCTTCATTGCCCCTCAACGGCATCGCCGATCTCCCCCTGCACTTTCCAAGTGGAATCGCCTCTGATAGCCGGTTGCTCGGCATTAATGAGGGCGGTACTCTGGCTGACGGATCGTATCAGCCGCCACGCCAGGCCCTCCCGGATCGGGAACTGAGATTGCCACGCCCGCCTTCGGCGGGCTCGCAATGACTCATTGAAGAAACGTCAATCCGGAATGCGCAGAAATCGTTCGTTTTGCGAGGGGTGAGTTATGTCCGGGTGTCGGGGTCGAAAGATGGAGGGCCGTCAGGTCACACGATGCTCGCCCTGGCGGGCGACCATCGCAGGACCTGACGGAACGGGAAGCATCGCGGCAACAATCGTCAAGACCCCGAAGCGGGGTCATGACCTACAAACTGACGGAACCCGTACCGGCTGGGTCCCCGCTTTCGCGGGGATGACAAAAGGGGGACGGGGATGACAAGAGGGGGACGGGGATGACAAGAGGGGGCGGGGATGACAAAACATAAGGTGGGAATGGCAAGGAGGGAGCTACATCATGTCGTCGGGGTCGACGTCGACCACCAGCTTCACCGATGAGGGAAGCCCGAAGCGCGACTCCTGCTCCTCCCAGCGGCTCAGCATCTGCACCAGCTTCACCGTCTGGTTCGTCTTCACCAACAGGTGACGGCGGAACCTCCGGCGCAAGTGATACATCGGGCAGGGGGCCGGCCCCAGCAGTTTGGCGGGCAGGTTCGCCGTGCCAAGCAGAGAACGCAGGCGCTCCGCGAAATCGCGGGATACCTGCTCGAGTTTGGACTCGTCTTCGCACGAAAGGAGGAAATTCACCAGCCGTACATACGGCGGATAGGTAGCCTCGGCCCGCGCGAGTATCTCGCGCTCGTAAAAGGACCCGTAGTCCTGGCGCGCGGCATCATCGATAATCGGACTGTCCGGGGCGTAGGTCTGGATCAGCACCTCCCCCGGCTGCGATGATCGCCCGCTCCGTCCGGCCACCTGCAAGAGGCGCGCGAACGCCTTTTCCGAGGCGCGGAAATCCGGCAGCCCCATCCCCTGGTCGGCCATGAGGACCCCGACCAGCGTGACGCCGGGCAGATCGAGCCCCTTGGTGACCATCTGCGTCCCCAAGAGGAGGTTCTGTTTCCGCAGGGCGAAATCGCGCAGGACATGATACATGCTGTGGCGCACCGAGGCGCTGTCGGAATCGAGCCGGACCGTGACCGCTTTCGGGAACAGCCGTTCGATCGCTTCCTCCACCTTCTGCGTCCCGGCCCCCAGGTACAGAAAGCGCGTGCTGCCGCATTTCTCGCAGGCGTCGTAGCCGCTCCGGCTGAACCCGCAGTAGTGGCACAAGAGACGACGGTTCGCCTTGTGGAAGGTCAGCCGCACTTTGCACTGCGGGCACTCCGGCACGTGGCCGCACTCGCCGCAGGTGATCTGGGGGGCGTAGCCGCGACGGTTGAGGTAGAAAATCACCTGCTCCCCCTGGATCAGGCGACGATCGGTTTCGGTCTTCAAGGGGAGCGAGACAAACGGCAGGTCCCCTTTGGCCCCCTCGGTCCGAAGGTCGACCACCCGTACTCTCGGCAAGAGCGCTGCGCCGGGACGACGCGTCAGCTCCAGCAGGCGGTACCGTCCGGACTTGGCGTGGAAATAGGACTCGACCGATGGGGACGCCGACCCGAGCAGGACGGGCACACCGGCCAGCTTGCCGCGCATGATGGCGCTGTCGCGGCCGTGGAAGCGGGGGGCGGGATCATCCTGCTTGTAGGAGCTGTCGTGCTCTTCATCGACGATGATCAGCCCGAGATTCGGCAGCGGCGCAAACAGCGCCGAGCGCGGACCGATAGCGATTTTGAACTCCCCGCGACGGATCCCCTGCCAGCTCTGGAGCCGCTCCTTGTCGGTCATGGCGGAATGGATGACGGTCACCTGGTTGCCGAAGAAGCCGCGGAAATAGGCGAGGGTGGTTCCGGTGAGCGCGATTTCGGGGGTGAGCATGAGCACGGTGCGACCACGCTGCAGGACCTCGCGCGCGAGATGGCAGTAGACCAGCGTCTTGCCGGAGCCGGTGACCCCGTGCAGAAGCGAGACGCCGAAGCCGGAATCCAGCGCTTCGCGCAATGTTGCGAACACGGCGACTTGTTCATCGGTGAGTGTGATCGAGGCGACATCCGGTTTCGCCTCGACAAAGTCGAGCGGCGTGCGGCCCGGTTCCTCGAACAGCGGTTCGAGAATTGCGGCGGCGATCGCGCGGCGGATGAAGTGGTCGGACCAGCCGAGCGACCTGAGCTGATGACGCGCCATGGTTCCGGTGAAGCAAAGCTGCTGGGTTCGCTCAGCGTCGAACAGGCTCGCCAGATCAGCGCCATCGGCGAGGCGATAGCCGAGCGGGCGAGTTCTCGCGGCGCCGGAGTCTTCGGGCCACTGCTCGACGATAATGTTTGACGCCAGCAGTTCGCGCCAGAGCTTGCGGTTTGCCTTCAGCGCGCCGATCGCAGCCTCCGGGACGCGTTTCCCGGCTCTGACTTTGTCGCGCCACAGCGATGGCAGGAGAGACAACTCCCCGTTGCCCCAGACCAGCGTGCTGACGCGGCTCTTTTTGAGAGCGGGCGGAAGGGTGGCGGTGAGGCAGTCGGCGGGATTGGCGAAGTAGTAGTCGGCCATCCAGAGACAGAGACGGAACAGCTCCTCCGGCAGGTGGCTGCGTTGATCGAGCGGGCCGAGGATCGGTTTGATGTCGACACCGGCGACTGCCTCTCCCTTGCCGAGATGGAAGCCGATCTGGCGGGTGCGGCCAAACGGCACGAGGAGACGTTGGCCGCGTTCCAGCACAATAGCGGGATCATCGAGCTGATAAGTGAAGGTGCGGCGGGTCGGCCCGGCTACCGCGACGCGAATGAACTGGCTGGCAGCAGACATGAGGACAATATAGAAAAAGGCAGGCGTGCTGCCTGCCTTAATTCATCGAAACTCTCGAAAGCGATACTGACTTACTTGGACTTGGCGGTCGCCTCAGCCTGCTTCTGCGGCATCTTCAGTTCGCCGTACAGATCAGCCAGGCGAAGCCAGATCTGCTTATTTTCGGGCTCCAGTTCCACGACCTTCTCGTAGGCGGCGGCGGCGTTTTTCCAGTCCTTCAGGTTCAGGTAGCAGTCGCCGACCGAGGTGTGATATTCCGTGTTCTTCGGGTCGAGCTCGGTTAACTTGACGAACGGCGCCAAGGCCGCTTTGTAATCGCCGCGAATGTACTCGATCAGGCCGAGCTGGCCGGCGGCATCGACATCGGAGGGATTGACCTCGAAGGCCTGTTTGAAATACGCGCCCGCCGAATCCAGAGCCTGATTTTTGGCGGCTTCAAACCCCTTCTTGGCGGCCTCGTTCTTGGCCTCATCGGCTGCCCTGACAGAGTCGGCGGCATAGCGGCCCAGTTGGCTGAAGTAGCGCCCCATGCCGTTCAGCGCATCGGCGTTTTTCGGATCGATCTGGAGAATCTCGCGGTACACAGCGGTGGCGGAATCATACAGCTTGCAGTTATTGAAGCAGACCGAGAGATTGAACAAGGTCACCACAATACCAGTGTCACGCGGTGCCTTGGCGATTGACTGACGGAGGTAGGGCGTGGCCTCGCAGTATTTTCCGGAGCGGATGTAGCCATACGCGACTTCGCCGGCGAGTTTCTCCGGCTCTTTGGCGTTGGCCATTGCCTTGGTGAGCCACTTGATCCCCGCTTCATTGTCTCCCTTGTATTCGTAAACCGTTCCGAGCGCCACGTAGGGGAGGTATTCGGTTGAGTCGAGCATGACTGCCATGGTCATGTTGTCGATGCAGGAGTCCATCTGGGCATTGATCTTTGCATCGTAGAAGGCAATGGTCGCGGAGTCCGTCTCGGCTTCTCTCGTTTTGCGGTCTTCCTCGATATGGCCGAGCTGTTCGACCCCGGCGTTGTACATGGTGCGCCAGTTCAGCACGATCAGGGAGTCGATCACGTTGGCATTCTTGCACTCGCCTTTGTACTTCGGTTTGACGTCCTTGTTTTCGCAGCACATCTTCAGCGAATCTCGGTAGGCGACCAGTTTCGCGACCGGTTCCATTCTGGCTTTCAGATCGGGGGTATTCTCGATCGCATCCTTCTGGATCAGGCACATCAGGTACAGCCCCTCGGAGTGCGGGCCGTAGTGCATAAACAGCGAATCCAGCATCGCCACAGCCGTGGCGGTATGTTCTTTGGTTTGATAGGTGAACTCGATCTTCGCCGTTTTGATATAGGCGCTTTCGGGCAGTTTTCGCCCTTTCGGGGGTTCCGCAAGAACACCGGTCGCAACGGCGGTCACCAGCAGAAACACGACGCCTTTTGTCAGCAATTTCAACTCAATACCTCCAGCAATGTTTCTTTCGCATCGAAATCCGGCCGAATGTAACTATTTTCACATGCCTTGTCAACGACTGCAGCGCTACCGATTGCTGAACCGCAACGAGTAGCTAACTACTGTGGTATCATTGGGTTTCACCGGGACCATAAAGACCAGCGTGCTGGCATCCTTCTTCTTGTATTCGACATTGGCTTTGGTCACCTCCCAGACTCCCCAGAGCTTCTTTTCGATCTTCACCGTAATCGCTTCCCCCTTATGGTTGCGGATCTCGTTTTCGTAGTCGCGGTCCTCCACGGCACTGGATGGACGGCTCTGGTTCATCAGGCGCTCTTCGGCCGAGATGTCGAAGGCATAGCCGATCTTCAGGTCAACTTCTTCGTCTTTGGGGGTGTGGTCGATCTGGTCCTCGCCGAGCAGGACCATGGAACCATCGTCATCGGCCTTGAACATCCGAACCCGGCCGGCCGGCAGCGGCATACCCAGCCCGGTCGGCTGGGAATTCTTGAATTTCACTGCCACTTTCACTTGCGTGGCATTCTGCTCCGGCTGGTACACATACTCCTTCTGAACGGAAGTATTGGCCGGCTCGAACAGGGCGATCTGCTTGATCTCGCGATCGGACAGAGTCGCCTTGCGCGGCAGCGTGTACATGTGGTATTCGAAAAATGCCTTCTCTTCGAATCCGGCCGCTTCATCGGCCATGGGGGATGCCGCCAGTGTCTTGTACATGATTTTGGGGCGTGACTGCTGGACGCGGTTTATATCGCCGGCGATCAGCTTGAGCGTGGCATCGGTGAAGGTCTTGCCGGAGTTGTTGGTGATCGAGGACCAGCCGGACAGGCCAAGTTTGGTCTCGGTGTTGTCCAGCACGCCGACATACTCGGCAGTCCAGTCAAGCCCGGCGGTCTGGTAGCTCACTCGGCACGGGATGCTGCCGGAACTGTTCGACTGATATCTCCAGAACAGGGTCGGGCGCGTGATCAGCCCTTCCGGCAGCGCCGGGAAATTGACCTCGGTGACATTCTGCAACTGGACGATCTTGACGCGATTCTCTTTGTCGCGAAGCGTGACGGCGCCACCGGACGCGGCCAGGAGTGTTCCGGCGTACAGCTTGCCTTCCTTGTCGACCAGCTCGATATCCTTGTCGATGTACTTCTCGTACATCTTCTCCGGGCTGACCAGATCGTAGGCATAGTTCTGCTCCAGGATCGTGGCCGAGGAGCCGCTCTTGAGCACTTCGAACCGGACCGAGCTGGCGTCGATAGCACTGGGGACATCGCGGAACAGCACCTGATCGAGTCCCTTCCTGAACTCCAGCTGGCGGCTTTCGCTCACGACACCCAGATTGCTGTTATAGACCGTGACCGCCAGATCATCGGCGGCCACAACGCTGCCGACAGCGAGCATGGTCAACAGCCCAACCAGGGCCCGGATAGCTAGTCCATGTGCTTTCATCGTCTCATCTCCTTATACAAAGAAACCGTCATTTGACATCTCTATAGACCGGTCGCGCTGATGCCCGGTCGGACACCCTGACTACAATGATTCCCCCGGAATCTTCCCGCAAGATTTTACTGGGCTGGCTTAGTCGGCGCGAAACTGTTGACCGTCAACTCGATACGGGCTCGAATCTGCTCCGGCGAGGGCCCCAGCGCCTCGGCCGTGAACAAGCCGTGCTCGGGATCGACTCGCTCGAAGATCTGAACATACAGCTGGTAGATGATCTCCATGCTCAACTGGTAACGCGGCTCCATGAAGGGAAGGAAGCGATCGATAGTCGCTCGGGCCAGTTGTCGATAGCGGCCCGCGATGCGGACATAAGTCGCTATCAGGTCGCGGAATTGCGGCGTTGGTTGACCGGTTAACGCCACCTGCTTCACTATTCCCCGCGTCAGGCCGTGCGACAGAGTCAGATTGTCCGCAAAATACGACAGGCCCGCTTTCTGGTCCTTCTCAAAATCCCTCACGATATGAACGAGGTACGAGAAGACGGCCAGATGCCGCGCCGCCAGACGGATGTCATAGACGGGACGGGTGAACTTGTCACCGGACCGCCTGACGCCGCACAGGTGCACGAAGATCGAGGCCGGGGCAATGGCGGCCCCCTCGCTGTACCGCAGGAACTCCGGGAAGCTCGCGAAGCCATCGTGGGAGAGATCGAAGATCATGGCTTTGCAGAGCCGCTCCCAGGGCCAGAACGGCAGGTCGAAATGGTCCAGCGTTCGGTAGAACTGAACATGGAATTCATCGATTGGCTCGTGCCGCCGGGCGGCATCCTGCCAGCCTGCGATCAGGCTTGTGAGGTGAGCGACCTCGCCGGGACCGATCACCCCGCCCATGGATTTGCGGTCATCGACCAGATCATCGATCCGGCGCATAGAGCGGTAAAAGAGACGGAACGCCTGGTAGCGGTCATCGTCCCAGAACCGTGCCGCGATATCCAGAATCGGATTGGTCAGTATCTGGTTGAAATCGAGCTGCGGCGCAAAGTCGAGTTTCGGTTTGGGTTCGCTCATAAGTTCTGAAAATATAGTGGGAGGCAAGGAGTGGGGAAATGTATATTTGGCGGAGATTGCCGTCGGGTCACACGCCCGAAGCGGGCGCAAGACCCGACGGAACGATGACACGGGGATAGCGACGGCGCGCGGTCCTCGACTCCGCTCGGACCGACGGCCCGGCAGCAGGTGGGTTTCCGCTTGCGCGGGGATGACAAGATTGGAACGA
>AMWB02060726.1_pt1 | contig 18715 bp, 16 predicted proteins | sample 200311 | NCBI WGS metagenome assembly AMWB02 (sample SAMN02737377, study PRJNA173069) | bioreactor metagenome | biome: anode biofilm in microbial fuel cells | place: USA: California | collected 2010-12-16 | reverse complement strand
AAGGATTGGGAAGTCAACCAGCCGGCCCAACTGAAGACGGTGCTGCAGACCCTTGAGGGTATCCAGAAGGAGTTCAACAGCGCGCAATCCGGCGGGAAAAAGGTCTCGCTTGCCGACCTGATTGTCCTGGGCGGATGCGCCGGTGTCGAACAGGCGGCAAAGAATGCCGGCCATGCTGTGACCGTTCCCTTCACGCCGGGACGCACGGATGCGTTGCAGGAGAAAACCGACGTCGTGTCATTCACCGTACTCGAACCGGCTGCAGACGGGTTCCGTAACTACCTCAAAACCAAATACAGCGTACCGGCAGAGGAACTGCTGATTGATCGGGCGCAACTGCTGACGCTGACCGCTCCCGAGATGACGGTTCTTATTGGCGGCATGCGCGTCCTGGATGCCAACTTCGGACAGTCCCGGCACGGCGTCTTCACCAAACGGCCGGAGACGCTCACCAATGACTTTTTCGTGAACCTTCTCGACATGCGCACGACGTGGAAGGCAACTTCGGAAGACAAAGATGTGTACGAGGGTCGTGATCGTGCAACGGGCGAACTCAAGTGGACCGGCACTCGTGTCGATCTTGTCTTCGGTTCGAACTCCCAACTCCGGGCCTTGGCGGAAGTTTACGGATGTGAGGACTCCCAGGAGAAGTTCCTGCAAGACTTTATAGCGGTGTGGAACAAGGTAATGAACCTTGACCGCTTCGACCTCACCTGATCGTCGCATAAAAAGCTTTCGAAGGCTTCTGAAGCGTATTTAGGACTGTAAGCCGGATGATCAGAAAGCGATAACCGCTACGGATTGACGGATGTTTTGAACACTCACGGAGGCTATTAGCAGCATATGAGGGTGGCGTTTCAATACAATCTGAAACGCCGCCTTTTTTTTAGGCTCTTACAATCTGCTGGTCACAGAATCGGAGCCAACAACTCATAAAAAAGCCTCCAGTGTGACACCTTCCGCATTGCTCCAGGCTCGTTTTAGGCGAGCGTTCAGGGATTATGTTATCCAAGGCTGAAGGTATTCTAACGACCGTTTTCTTAAGGATGACCCGAAATCTTTCTATCCTCTACACAATATGGCCTTCCGTATTATCTCGGCAGAAAATGGATTGCCATGCGCTGGATATATCGTCTTTACCCCACAATCAAAAATTAAATTCCAACTGTCTTTTACCTTCTGCATGTCTTCAGCAAATATCGGCAAACTGGGACGGAGACACATTGGAAACGCATTCATTGCCAGATCGCCTACAAAGGCATCCCCAGTATCCAATACAACACTGACAGAGCCCGGGGAATGTCCGGGCGTGGGAATGACTTTTCCGGCAATTCCGAATTCAGCCAAAGAAAAATCTTCATCTCCTAAAATGAAATCTACGTTGGTTGCCGGTACATGAATGAAAGGCGTGAACAAGGCCATGATTCCGGCAAATATCTTACCCCATCGCGTTACCCCGGGAGGCAGAGGTTTCAGGGATTTTTCAAGCCAGTCTTTTTCTTTTTTGTGCATGGCGATTTTTGCACCTGTGATATCTTTGATGGCTTTTGCTGAACCGATATGGTCCCAATGCCCATGGGTTAAAATAATCAGCTTGATGTCTTCGGGTTTCAGGAAGGTTTTATCAAGGGCATTGACAAACGCCTTTGCCTTATTGGGTGCGCCGCCATCGATCATGACAACGCCTTTTTCCTGTATGATATAGCCCTGTTCAACACCTAAAGGAATCGGATAAATATTCATATTGCTGACCCCTTATTCAAAAAAGCGCATAAAGATTAAATCGGCCGTTCACCGGTATTTAATCGGTTCATTGCAGAGACCAGTTGATTGAACCTAATCTTGTACTTCTTTCTGAATTGCTTCTTTTTCATTCTCTGAGAATGATACCATGGCTTGTTCCTTTCATAAATTGTAACGCCCAATGGGAACAGATCAACTTTACTGGAAAGATACCGTTGCGTACATCAAAGGGAAATGATATGCAAGAACGAAATATGCTCACATCTTCCATGCATTAACGCCTCTATACGGGCATTTCCGTCTTTTTCATGACCACTATAAAACGAACGTTATAAAATAAGATTTGAATTATTCATTTTTCACCAATAAAACGCTCTCATGATATGAAAGGAATCAACATGCTGAGAAAAATGTGTTTCATCATGGGATTTATTATTCTGGCATTTCCATTGCCGGCACAAAGTTTTGACTGCAATAATCCGGATTTTGGCGCCCGTTTCGAGGAACTGAACAAAGATGGGTATTTTATCAAATACATGGAAAAGGGCGGTTTATCCTATTACAATTATGCCGGCCCGTGCCATATGGAGATGCACAATCATGTCAGCCCTTCGATTTCTTTTGTTTTTATTGAAAACCGGCTATATGCACGGATCGTCAGCATACCGGAACGAAAGGGGCAAATGGAAGATATCAGAGACAGATTGGAAAAAAACGTGCCGAAACAGCTTGGAACCCAGCCCTATTCCATGAAACAGGATGGTGACTGGTGGGTATATCAATGGTTCGATGAAAAAGACAGCTTAAAGTATAAAGTGAAAGTGAACGGTAAAACCAATGAAGGCAAAAGCGTGTGCTACTATGAGCCGCTTCGGGCAAAACTGAAAAATATTAATGAGGCGGATGATCCGGCATCTCTGGCAGATTGATTTATGTTGGCAAAGATCATACCGATTTTCTTAGAAATAATTCCATCCAATTGACTTGTCTGCTTTTGTGACTTATCATTTGTCCAACACCAAATCAGCATACCATATCGAATAGAGATGGCCCTTATGGGGAATAAATCCTATGATTTGGTGCGAATGAAGATGAATTCCGGCAGCAACCCCGATTGATGCGAATTCATCAAGTGGGAGGTGATATGTATGGAAAGTGACGAAAAAACAACAACAGACGACAAGGGAAAAGGCAACTCCTCGGAATCCAGTTCCGAGCGATCCTGTTGTTATGTCATAGATCCCTGTGGGTGTTATGTCGATCCATGTGGATGTTATACCAGCAGTTGTTGCTGTTAATCATCAGGCTTTGATATCCGGGACCGGACTGAAAAGTCCGGTCCCGGTTTTTCAACCCGCAGATCAATGCGGGTCGTAGGCAAGCTCTTTCATCAATGCGATTTCATCACAGTCCGGAAATTTGACGCAGTTCAGACATCCTCCCCAGATTTTGAGCGGAAGCCGGGAACGGTCAATGCGGACAAACCCCAACCGTTCGAAAAAACCGGGCCGGTACGTCAGGGTAAAAACGTGGATGATGTTGTACCTGCGGGCTTCGGATATGGCAAATTCGGCCAGTTCGGAGCCGACCCCTTTTTTCAGATACTCCGGCATGACGGCCAGAGACCGGATTTCAGCCAGATCTTCCCAGCAGAACTGAAGTGCGCAGCATCCGATGACGACATCCTCCGGCGAAACATAAACTGAAAAATCCCTTAAATGGTCATACAGTTCGCTGAACGGTCTGGGGAGCAGATCTCCCTTGGTGCCATAGTACTGCAACAGACCGTGGATGGCCTTGATATCCTTTAATGTGGCTTTTCTGATCATTTCTTATATTTCTGACTCCTGTCTTTCCGTCTTCTGCTCTCTGTCTGCTGTCCTCTTTGCTCTGTCCGCTGTCCTCTGGTTTCCACCTTCCGTCTTCAGTTTCCGCCAGTATTCCATCCGCTGCTGGATGGTTTTTTCATAGCCCCTGTTCGAAGGCAGATAGAACCGCTTGTTTCGCAGCGAATCCGGCAGGTAATCCTGGGCAACGAACGCATCCTGAAAATCATGGGCATATTGATATCCGTCACCATATCCCAGGTCTTTCATGAGCCGGGTCGGTGCGTTTCGGATATGAAACGGAACCGGAAGCGCTCCGGTATCCCCCACGACTTTCTTAACCTTTCCCATTGCCGCATAAACGCTGTTACTCTTGGGCGCCGTAGCCAGATAGACTGCTGCCTGGGCCAGTGCCAGTTCCCCTTCGGGATGCCCGAGCATACGAAATGCCTCTGTGGCCCGGAGGGTGATATCCAGCGCATATGGGTCGGCGTTTCCAATGTCTTCCGAGGCGAACCGGACCATGCGCCGCGCCACATAAATCGGATCTTCTCCGGATGCGATCATCCGCTCCAGCCAGTAAAGGGCCGCATCCGGATCACTTCCCCTCAGGCTTTTGTGAAACGCGGAAATCAAATTATAGTGTTCTTCGCCGGATTTATCATAGAGCAGGGCTTTTTTCTGGACAGCGGTTTCAATATCGTGAATCGTTATTTCCCGTTGGATTACAGGGCTTGACGGGTCTGTTCCAGACGGGACCCTTGCAGATGCCGCCAGGGATGCCGCCACTTCCAGGCTGTTCAACACGTTGCGGGCATCTCCGTCCGCCATGCGAACCAGGCAGGAAACGGCATCCGGGGTCAGCTTCAGACCGGTTTTCCCCAGGCCCCGTTCGGTGTCGTTCAATGCGTTTTGAATAATGGCTTCAAGGGCTTCCGAAGACAGCATCTGTAATACAACCACCCGGCAGCGGGACATCAATGCCGGGATCACCTCAAAAGACGGGTTTTCCGTCGTCGCTCCGATCAGGGTGATCAGACCGCTTTCCACATGGGGTAAAAAAGCGTCCTGCTGGGATTTATTAAACCGGTGAATCTCATCCACGAATAAAATGGTCTTTTTCAGGTACAGTCGCTGCTGGTCGGTGGCAATTTCGATCACGGCCCGAATATCCTTGACCCCGGAAAGCACCGCGGAAAAATGGACGAAATGGCAGCGGGTTTCCCTCGCCACGATACGGGCCAGAGTCGTCTTGCCGCACCCCGGAGGCCCCCAGAGGATCATGGAAAATATCCGGTCCCCGGAAATGGCATGCCGCAGCAAGGTCCCCTCCCCCACCACATCCTGCTGTCCGAAGAATTCATCCAGGGTTCTGGGACGCATGCGTTCGGCAAGGGGCCGGGAAGCATCGGCTGCTTTCTGTCCCTGATGATCGAAAATATCCGCTTTCATCGGCTATGGTTTTCTATGACTGCGTTCCCGGAACAACATGCGAACCGGAGTATGTTTCAGCCCGAAAGTTCCGCGGATCTGGTTGATCAGATACCGCTCGTAGGAAAAGTGGATCCCTTCAGGGACATTGACAAAAGCCACAAACGTCGGGGGTTTTGTAGAAACCTGCGCCGCATAATAAAACTTGAGGCGTTTTCCCTTATAGATTGACGGCTCCTTGTCCTGGGTTGCCTGTTCAAATAATTTGTTAAGCTGGCCCGTGCCGATCCGGGCGGCATACTGGCCATAGACCTCATCCACCTGCCCGAAGATCGAAGCCACCCTCAGACCTGTCAGCGCGGAAATGGTAATGACCGGCGCAAAATTCAGGAATTTGGCTTTATCCCTCAGATCATCCAGATAGTACTTCAGGGTCTTCTTGTCTTTTTCTACCCGGTCCCATTTATTTAGGAGGATGATACAGCCGCATCCTCTTTCATAGGCATACCCGGCCACATGGATGTCCTGCTCGGTGATGCCTTCCTCCACATCCAGTACGATCAGGGCGACGTCGCATCTGTCCATGCTTTTAAGGGATTTGATGATGGAGAATTTTTCTATTTTTTCATCGACCCTGGATTTGCGGCGGATCCCGGCCGTATCGATCAGAAGATAAGATTTATCGCCACGACGGCATATGGTGTCGATGGCATCTCGGGTGGTGCCGGGAATATCGCTCACCACCAGCCGGTCTTCTCCCAGGAGGCGGTTGATCAGGGAAGATTTCCCCACATTCGGCCTGCCGACGACCGCAATTTTTATGACATCCTCGGGAAGAGGGCCGGTAAGATCCTTGGGCTTGGCGGGAAAGGCCCGAATCAGCTCGTCCAGGAAATCCGGAACTCCGTAATTGTGTTCGGCTGAAACCGGATACAATTCGTCAATCCCCAGGGAATAAAATTCAAAAAGATTCACCTCGCGTTCCAACCCGTCAATTTTATTCACCACATAAAATACCGGCTGGGAAACATCCCGAAGCAGTTCGATAATATCCCGGTCATATGGCGAAATACCCGATTTCCCATCCAGCACCATGACAATGGCCGTGGCATCCTGTATGGCCTGCATTACCTGGCCGCGAACCAGCGGCGAAAATTCATCGCCATCGCCGGTTAAAAATCCGCCGGTATCCACAACCGAAAAGTCCGTCTCTTCCCAGACAGCATCGCCATAATGGCGGTCCCGAGTCACGCCGGGCATATTGTCCACCAGGGCGTTTTTAGTCCGGGTGATACGGTTAAACAACGTGGATTTTCCGACATTGGGCCGGCCAACAAGTGCTACAACGGGTTTCATAGGGTTTTCCAATTGATTTTTTATACCATATCAAGCCATTTACTTTTAAAACTTTTTATTCTATATAAATTAGGCTCAACTTGCAATGTTTTTAACCATATGATAATATTTGTAAATAAAACAGTAGCATGAGGGACCTTCATGAAATCCGACCATTTTCCTGCCATTTCCCTGAAGCAGTTCCATCAGGCAGCCGACCTGATCCGCCCCCATATCATTCATACCCCGCTGGTGCATTCCCCGACGTTAAGCAAGATGTTTGAATGTGACATCTATCTGAAACTGGAAAACCTCCAAAAAACCGGATCTTTCAAAATCCGCGGTGCCGCATATAAAATTTTTTCCATGGAAAATGAAATATGCCCCGGCGGCGTCGTAGCTGCCTCCGCGGGCAATCATGCCCAGGGAGTGGCGCTGGCGGCATCCCTGGCAGGGCTTTCAGCAACCATCGTCATGCCGGAATGGGCTTCGATTTCCAAGCAGGAAGCCACCTGCAATTACGGCGGGCACGTCATCCTATGGGGCAGAAGCATCGGTGAAAGCCTTGAAAAAGCCAGAGAAATCGCAGATCAGGGCAAAACCTTCATCCATCCCTTTGATGATGCCGATATCATCATGGGTCAGGGAACGTTGGGGGTTGAAATCCTGGAGGAACTGCCGGATACGCAGATGATCCTGGCACCCGTCGGCGGGGGCGGGCTCATGTCGGGAATCGCACTGGCTGCAAAAGCCCTGTCTTCCGATGTACGGCTAATCGGGGTTCAGGCCGGCGTCTGCCCCTCTGCCGCAGAAGCCATTCACCGCGGCCATATCAAAACCGTCCGCGCGCAACCATCCATTGCCGACGGCATCAGCGTTCGACAGGTCGGGCAAATGACGTTTGAAATCCTTCGATCCTGTGTGGACCAAATCGCCCTGGTGGATGAGGCCGGCATTGCCAGCGCCATCCTGATGCTTCTGGAGCGGAAAAAAATTCTGGCCGAAGGCGCCGGCGCTGTTCCCCTTGCCGCACTGCTGAGCGGAGCGGTTGCGGCACCCAAGGGCGGCAAACTGGTTCTGGTGATCAGCGGCGGAAATGTGGACAGCCCGCTTCTGGGAAGAATTCTCCATCAAGGACTTTTAAAAAACGGCCGCATCATGCGCATTCAGGTCCAACTGGACGATACGCCGGGATCGCTGGCAAGGCTCCTGACTCTGGTTGCCCGTAAAAAAGCCAACGTGCTGCATATTTTCCATGACCGGAATGTCATGAATGTGCCGCTTTTTATCACCAGTGTCTCACTGGAACTTGAAACCCGGGGTGCCCCGCACATTGTGGAAGTGTTTGAAGAAATTCAGCAGGCAGGATACCGGATATTGGGCGGCAGCGATCACGCCGACTTGCCGTCGCTCTCCAGTAATTGCCGGACAACCTCCACGGCCGCTTCATAGCGGATGAATTCGGTGTTGAACGTCAGATCGTAGTTGATGGGATCCGAAATATCCGCATTAAAGGATTTTCGGATAAAGGCCCTGCGCTTGGCCTCTTTCATGATGACCCGTTTTCGGGCTTCATCTTCGGAAATGTTCAGCAGCCGGGAAATGTTGAGTATCCGAAGATCCATGGGTGCCACAACCCGGATGCTGAGTCTTTCGTTCTGGGGCAGGATAAAATTGGCGCCCCGTCCGGCAATTACCGCCTTGCCGTGCTTTCCGATAACGCTGATGACCTTCATGAGCTGTTCCAGATACATTTCCGGCCACAGGTAACGCCTGCTGACAAGGGTTGCAATGAAATCCTCAATCCCGGAAAGACCTTCTTTTTCAATGGAATCAATCACCGAAGCACTGATATCGGCCCGATCGGCAATCTCCCGGATAATGTCCCGCTGAAACAAATCGTATCCCATTTGGTCGGCAATGCCTTTGGCAATTATCTGACCGCCGCTGCCGGGATCCGATGAAACCGTTACCACCGTGATGCGGGAAGCGTCGCGATTTCCGTCCGTGCCCGGCGAATTCCCCCATTTTTCCACAAGCTCTTGAATAAATTTCTCAAATGAACGATCGGGGTTGTCCATATATCAATCCTTGCCTGATTTTTTTTGCCATCAAAATACATCCTGGAAAAACTGAATGTTTCTTTTGTTCTCTTTCATATAAATAATTTGACGGCATGACAAGAAAAATAATGGAGACCGATTATTTCTGTTCCAACCCTGTTCAACATGCTATAATCGTATTTATGATCAGATCTCCAAAATTTGATAAACTCGTTAAAAATCCGATTTCAACCAGCTTCGAAACGACCATGAATTGCAGGAACATTCACCGATGAAAAATTTTCCGTGTATTCCGTGGTTAAAAACATTTTCACGGTAAAAGCTTAAAATACAATGCCGGATCATTGACCCGGAACGGAACCTGCCATGACTGAAAATGATCTCACACTGTTACGCATAGACAAGTCGAGAATCCCGAACCGGTCTTTCAATAGAAAACGCTATATCCTGCTTGTTTTTATAGTGGGATTTCTTATCGGAATCGGTTTTCTTTACAAAAAAGGCTTTCTGACCCCGGCCGTCGAAGTTCAGACCGCCAGCGTACAGATGATTTACCCTTCTCAAACGGTTACGATTCTGAATGCCAGCGGTTATGTGGTGGCGCAGCGCAAATCCGCGGTAGCAACCAAAATCACCGGCAGACTGGTATATCTGGCCGTAGAGGAAGGAAGCCGGATTAAAAAAGGCGATATCATCGCCCGGCTTGAAAATGAAGATGCGCTGGCTGTCAAAGATCAGGCACTGGCAAGCGTGCAAACAGCGCGATTTCAACTGGAACAGGCGCTGGCGGAACTCAGCGATGCCACATTATCCTATAACCGCAGCAAAGAACTTGTTTCCGCAGGGTATATCGCCAAAGCCGAATTTGACACCGCAGATGCCCGGTTCAAACGTGCCAGGGCAGCGGTTCAGGCAGGCCAATCTGCGGTTTTAAACTCCCAGGCCGCTCTCAAGGGAGCTGAAGTCACTTTGGATTATGCCAACCTGCGGGCGCCATTCGACGCTGTCGTGCTGACCAAGAACGCCGACATCGGTGATATCGTCACGCCGCTGGGAGCTGCCGCCAATGCCAAGGCCGCGGTTGTGAATGTGGCGGATATGAACTCCCTCCAGGTTGAAGTGGATGTATCGGAATCCAACATCGAAAAAGTTTTTGTAAACCAGCCCTGTGAAATTCAACTGGATGCCCTGCCCACTGAACGCTTTCCCGGCAAGGTCCACATGATCGTTCCCACAGCCGACCGCACCAAGGCATCTGTCATGGTCAAGGTTGTCTTCAACACGTTAAACCCCAAAGTCCTTCCGGAAATGAGCGCAAAGGTGGCATTTTTACTCCGGGAGATCACGGAAGCGGAAATGCAGCCCATCATGGCTGTTCCAACCACAGCCATCACGCATCGAAATGATCAGCCGATCGTATTCAGAATTTCCAGCGACAGAGCGACCGCCGCAATTGTAACACTGGGCAAGCGCATGAACGGCATGAGTGAAATTCTGTCCGGCCTGAATATCGGCGAAAAAGTCCTGGCATCGCCATCAGAAAACATACTTGAAGGCACAAAGGTGAAACTTGCCCAATAAACGTTCCGTAATTGAAATTACCGATCTGGTCAAGTCCTATCGCCGGGGCATCCAATCCATACCCGTGTTGGAACATCTGAACCTGACTATTGAAGAAGGAGAATTTCTGGCATTGATGGGACCTTCGGGCTCCGGGAAAAGCACCCTGCTCAACCTGATTGCCGGATTGGACCAGGTGGATTCCGGAAGCATCCGGGTTGACGGAAACGAAATCACCGGACTTTCTGAAATTGAGCTGGCAGCCTGGCGCGCCGGTCATGTGGGGTTTATTTTTCAATTTTACAATCTGATTCCGGTACTGACTGCATTTGAAAACGTCGAACTTCCCCTGATGCTGACAGGCCTTTCCAAAAAAGCACGGCAGCAGCATGTGGCCACCGCCCTTTCTTTGGTGAATCTGCAGGATCGGATGGATCACTATCCCCGGCAACTGTCCGGCGGACAGCAGCAGCGGGTGGCCATTGCACGGGCCGTAGTCACGGATCCCACCCTTCTTGTAGCGGACGAACCCACGGGAGATCTGGACCGGCATTCCGCCGGAGAGGTGCTGGGGCTTATGGACCAGCTCTGCAGCGAACTGAATAAAACCATTGTCATGGTCACGCATGACCTCCGGGCAGCCCGAAAAGCCCATACCCTGAAATATCTGGATAAAGGCGTGTTAACCGATGCTCCTCAAATTGCTGTTCCGGAATGCCTTTAGGCACCGGCTGCGGACATTGTTGACCATAGGAGGCATTGCCGTGGCCATTCTGGCCTTTGGCCTGCTGCAAACCGTCATCAGCGCATGGTATGCGGGAGTTGCAGCCTCATCCGCCAGCCGTCTGGTCACACGAAACGCCATCTCCCTGATTTTTCCCCTGCCCCTGTCCTATAAGGATAAAATCCGCAGCGTGGACGGCGTCAGCATTGTTTCCTACGGAAACTGGTTCGGAGGCATTTATATCGATGAAAAAAACTTTTTTGCCAACTTTGCCGTTGAACCCAGATCCTATTTAAATCTATATCCAGAATTCATTTTATCCAGCGATGAAGCCGCCGCGTTCTTTCTGGAAAGAAAGGCCTGTGTGGCGGGTCAAAAACTGGCCCGGCGTTTCAACTGGAAAATCGGTGACACCATCCCCCTGAGGGGAACCATATTTCCGGGCAACTGGGATTTTGTCCTTCGCGGCATTTACCAAGGAAAAGACAAAAACATTGACGAAAACCAGTTTTTTTTTCACTGGGAATATCTGAATGAAACCGTCCGAAAAACCATTCCGCGCAGGGCGGATCAGGTGGGATTTTACATGATCGGTTTGAAACGGCCGGATCAGGCGGCCGCAACCGCTGAAGCCGTGGATAACCTGTTCCGGAATTCCTATGCGGAAACCCTCACCGAAACCGAAAAAGCGTTTCAGATGAGCTTTGTTTCCATGAGCGAGGCCATCATCACGGTCATTGTGCTGGTATCCTATGTGATTATTGTCATTATCATGGCGGTTGTCGCCAACACCATGGCCATGTCGGTACGCGAGCGCATGGGTGAGTACGCCGTATTCAAAACCCTGGGATTCGGCAGGGGATACCTTGCTGCGCTCATTCTGGGAGAATCCCTGACACTGACGACCCTCGGCGGATTACTGGGCGTCGGCGCCACTTTTCCCTCGGCCAGAGCCTTTGGTCAGGCGGTTGGCCAGTTTTTCCCGGTATTTCATGTTTCCACGGAAACCCTCTTGATGGATGTTGCTGCGGCGGTCATTGTGGGAGTCGTTGCCGCCGTTATCCCGATCTGGCGGGTAGTGCAGGTTCGCATCGCAGACGGCCTGGGAAGGATCGGTTAGATGAGCCTGCTCTTTTCCTACAGTCTGAGAAACCTTCTTACCCGAAGGCTGACGACAGCCCTGACCACACTCGGCATGGCCCTGGTGGTGTTTGTGTTTGCAGCCATCATCATGCTGGCCGAAGGACTTCAGAAAACCCTGGTTGATACCGGCTCATACAACAACGTCGTGGTCATTCGAAAATCCTCGGGATCAGAAGTTCAGAGCGGTATTGACCGGCTCCAGGCTTCAGTTGTCGAAACCCAGCCGGAGATCAGTCTGGGACAGGACGGCAAACAGTTGATTGCCAAGGAACTGGTCGTTTTGATCACCCTTGAAAAGCAGGAATCCTCCAGCCGATCCAATGTGGTGATTCGTGGAGTTTCAGAAAGCTCGCTGTCTTTGAGGCCTCAGATTCACTTGCTTGCCGGCCGGCTACCCCAGACGGGGTCTTCTGAAATCATGGTGGGGAAAAGCATTGCAAAAGGATTCAAGGGCGCGGGACTGGAAGAATCCCTGATTTTTGCCCAGCGGTCCTGGCGGGTAGTCGGCATATTCGATGCCGGATCCACCGGCTACAGCTCTGAAATCTGGGGAGATGTCAACCAGTTGATGCCGGCTTTTCGCAGGCCCGTGTATTCTTCCATTTTATTCAATTTAAGAAATGCAAGCGAATTCAAAGCGGTACAATCCCGGATTCAGAATGATCCGCGACTGACTTTGGAAGCCAAACGCGAAACCGTTTACTACAAAGAACAGTCTGAAGCCATGGCTACCTTTTTACGGATTCTCGGCATGTCGCTCACCATTGTCTTTTCCATCGGCGCCGTGGTCGGGGCCATGATTACCATGTATGCGGCGGTTGCCACGCGAACCGGGGAAATCGGAACCCTCCGCGCCCTGGGGTTCCAACAAAGCGCCATTTTAACGGCATTTCTGCTGGAATCTCTGCTCCTTGGCGCCATCGGCGGGTGCACCGGACTTTTTTTCGCCTCGTTTCTGCAGTTTCTCACCGTATCCACCACCAATTTTCAAACCTTTTCCGAACTTGCCTTCAGCTTTACCCTGACCCCCGGCATCGTGATTAAAGCCCTGTCGTTTTCATTGATCATGGGTTTTGCAGGCGGCGTGCTTCCGGCTTTTCGGGCATCCCGGATGAACATCATCGCCGCACTGAGGGAAGCATAAAAGACAAAGGCGGAAGCAACGGGGGACTGAAGCCTGCGAAGTGCCAACGTCGATTTTTTTCTTCCGTCATCCGTCGTCTGTCCTCTGTTATCCATCCTCCGTCACTTGACAGTTTGGGCAAAATGATTAGATTTTAGACAAAATGTATTTAAAATCAATATAACCATATAATATTATTTAATAAATTAATTATCACTGATCTTTAATCAACCGTTGAAGAGGAAAGGAGCGTCGATAAGCAATGAAGATCAGACCCATGAACGACAATGTGCTGGTGTTACGGGTTGAGGAAGAACAAAAAACATCCGGCGGTATCATTATCCCCGATACCGCCAAGAAAAAGCCCCAGGAAGGCAAGGTGATTGCCGTGGGATCCGGAAAATCCGGAAAGGACGGCAAACGGATCCCCCTGGATGTGATGGCAGGGGACCGCGTTTTATTTTCCAAATACGCCGGAACCGAAATCCGGATCAACGGCGTTGAGCATATTTTTATGAAAGAAACTGACATACTGGCAATTTTTAATAAATGAAACAACTGGAGGATGAACCATGCCCGCAAAAATGATTTGTTATGGCTCTGAAGCAAGAGAGCATATGTTGAACGGTGTCAATGCCCTGGCAAACGCAGTCAAAGTGACCCTTGGACCCAAGGGAAGAAACGTTGTTCTGGCCAAAACCTTTGGCTCCCCAACGGTCACCAAGGATGGCGTGACCGTGGCCAAGGAAATCGAACTGCCGGATAAATACGAAAATATGGGCGCTCAGATGGTGAAGGTGGTTGCCAGCAAGACCAGTGATGTTGCGGGAGACGGAACCACTACCGCAACGGTCTTGGCGCAGGCCATTTACAATGAGGGCCAGAAACTGGTGGCAGCCGGCACCAACCCGATGGCCATCAAGCGCGGTATTGAAAAAGGGGTCGCGGCCGTCGTGACGGAATTGAAAGCGATCTCCAAACCCACCAAGAACAAACTGGAAATCACCCAGGTCGGTGCCATATCCGCCAACAACGATGAAATGGTGGGAAACATCATTTCCGAGGCCATGGAAAAAGTGGGCAAGGAAGGGGTGATTACCGTTGAAGAAGCCAAAGGCATGGAAACCACGCTGGATGTGGTCGAAGGCATGCAGTTTGACCGCGGGTATATTTCCGCCCACTTTGCGACAAACCGTGAACGGATGGAAGTGGTTCTGGATGAGCCGCTGATTCTGATTCATGAGAAAAAGATCAGCAGCTTGAAAGATATGGTACCGCTGCTGGAAGAAACCGCCAAGTCCCGAAGAAACCTTCTGATTATTGCCGAAGACGTGGAAGGCGAAGCCCTTGCAGCCCTGGTATTAAACAAGCTTCGCGGCACGCTTCAGGTTGCGGCGGTGAAGGCTCCCGGATTCGGGGACCGGCGCAAAGCCATGCTGGAAGATATCGCCATTTTAACGGGCACCCGCATGGTTTCCGAAGATCTCGGAATGAAACTTGAAAACGTGACATTAAAAGACCTGGGCAAATGCAAAAGCGTCAAAATCGACAAGGACAACACCACCATCATTGACGGCGGCGGCGATCGCAAGGCAATGGAAGGCAGGGTCCGCCAGATCCGCGCCCAGATTGAAGAAACCACTTCCGATTACGACCGGGAAAAACTCCAGGAACGTCTGGCCAAGTTGATCGGCGGCGTCGCGGTGATCCGCATCGGCGCGGCCACGGAAACCGAGATGAAAGAAAAGAAAGCCCGCGTGGAAGACGCTCTGAACGCCACCCGGGCGGCTGTGGAAGAGGGGATTGTCCCGGGCGGCGGCGTTGCGCTGGTACGCTGCATCAAGGCCCTGGAAAAAGTGGATGCCAAGGGCGAGCAGAAAACCGGTGTCGCGATCCTCAAACGCGCATTGGAAGAACCGCTGCGACAGATTGCCGAGAATGCCGGTTTTGAAGGATCCGTGGTTCTGAACAAGGTCTTGGAAGGCAAAGATGACTTTGGGTTCAATGCGGCCACATCCCAGTATGAAAATCTGATCGCCACGGGTGTGATCGACCCCACCAAAGTGGTTCGATTCGCTCTTCAGAATGCCGCTTCCGTTGCAGGCATGATGCTGACCACCGAGGCCATGATTACCGAAAAGCCCAAAAAAGCCGCCAAATCAGCACCTGGAGCCGGCATGGACGATATGGACGAAGACATGTATTGATGCACTTGTTGCCATCAGGCCAGGAGAATGCACCTGCCTGGCCTGTAACTGCAAAATATACCGATAAATCATGAATCTCCGCTATTAAACGCCGGAATGACTTTCAAACGCATTTCCGGCGTTGATCCAAGCAGTTCCTGAAGCTTTCAGGCCGTTACCCGTCAACATTTTTTACAACATGTAAAATCAACCCCGTTCCAAAGCTTGATATTATTGCGTCTTTGAAACCCAAGCGCAGAGAATTGATCGATTGACAAAACGCCAATCATAATACCCTGCTGGAAAATCATTTAGTTTCCACTCTTATATGTTTTTTGCATGTTTTTTGCATCAGGATCATGTTATTCTGCGTACATGAACTTCAAAACTCAGAGATAAGAAAGGAGGCACATCATGTATCAAAACTTATTGGTACCCCTGGACGGTTCCCCCAGAGCCGAGAGCATTCTTCCCCATGCTGAAAAACTGGCCTTGCTGTTCAAATCAAAAGTGTTTTTTCTTCAGGTTGTGGAGCCGCCGCTTCAATTCATAAACCCCACCCTTTACGAAACCACCATTCAGACGGATGTCATCCATGAATATCTGGTCGATTTCAAACGAAAGAAGGAAGAAATCGTCGCCTATTTGGCCGGTGTACAGGAAAATTACCAAAAAAAGGGAATTGAGTCCAAAATTTTAGTCGAACAGGGGTCTGTCGTGGAAACCATCCTTAGTGTCGCTCAGAGGGAAAATGTGGATCTGATCGCCATCGCCAGTCACGGCCGGAGCGGGTTATCTCGTGTATTTTATGGCAGTGTGGCGGCCGGTATCATGCAAAAAATCGATCGACCCATATTAATCATTCGAGCTCGAAACTTATAGTTTTTCATTTTTGACCATACAAGTCCGGCCGCGGTAAATTCTCCTTGCAAGTTTTCGCAGTGCATGATTTATGGGTGCCATTGTGACCCGGGACTTGAAACCGAACCTATTGACGCAAAGGAGTCATCCAACATGTATCAAACCATACTGGTTCCCCTGGACGGATCAGCCAGAGCCGAGCACATTTTCCCTCATGTTGAAAATCTGGCCACACACTTCAAGGCAAAGGTGATTTTTCTCCAGGTAATGGAGCCGCTGCAAATCGTCAACCCATCCATTATTCATGTGAGCAGCGCGCTGACAGACTCGGTTAAGGAAAGTCTGAAAGACTTCAATCGCAGATATGAGGAAATCAACACCTATCTGTCCGGACGCCAGGGAGAATTCAGAGAAAAAGGCATCGATGTCCGCAAATTCGTAGAACAAGGGCCGGTAGTGGAAACCATTATTTCCGTTGCCCGGCGGGAGAATGCCGATCTGATCGCCATGGCCAGCCACGGCAGAAGCGGCATGTCACGGGTGTTTTATGGCAGCGTGGCATCCGGTGTGATGCAGCAAATCGATCGGCCCATGCTGATTATCCGCTCTCGAAACAACTGACAGCATAGGCGTGAGTACATGAGGGCGTGAGGGCGAAACCATCTCACGCTCTCACGATTGGCCGACCGGAAGGATCTGAATCCCGTTTTCTTCCAGGGCGCTGCGAATTTCGGCCGCCAGTTTCCGCGCGCCGGGCGTATCCCCATGAAGGCACAGGGTATCTGCCTTTAAACGTACTTCTCTTCCCTCAATGCTGGTCAGCATGCCTGTTGTTGCCAGTTTGATCACGCGTGCCCTGACCCTGTCCGGATCATCGAGGACAGCCCCCGGCATGGACCTGGGAGCAAGCTGCCCATTGCTCAGATAAGCGCGATCCGGAAATGCTTCACGCGCCACACGAAGACCGCCGGCCACGGCCATTTCTTCACAAAGCGACCCTGCCAGCACAAACAATATCAATTCCGGATCGTATGCTTTGACGGCATGAATCACTTCCTGCGCAGTGCGCTCATCCCTGGCTGCCTGATTATAAAGGGCGCCGTGAGGCTTGACATGCTGGAGTTTGACACCGGCTGCCCGGACAAAAGCCGAAAGTGCCCCGATTTGATACAGGATATAATTCGATACTTCTCCCGGAAAGGTTTCCATATGGCGTCTGCCATATCCCATCAGGTCCGGATATCCCGGATGGGCGCCGATGGAAACGCGATGCCGCCCGGCAAGCGCCACGGTTTCCGCCATCACGCCGGGGTCTCCGGCATGATATCCGCAGGCGATATTGGCGGATGTGATAAAAGCAATGATTTTGTCGTCATCGCCAATCCGGTAGCTTCCAAAGCTTTCGCCCATATCACAATTCATATCCATTCTCATGGCTGCCTCTTTTACAAAAACGGGTTGTTACGGATTCGAAAGCAATCTGACGATTTTCACGCCTTTTTAACCGACACGAAATGCTCCTGAAAGGCCAGGCCGCCGCCGGCCGGGTCCCACTGGTTCAATCCGCCGATCATCAGTGCGATATCCGAAACCCCTTTGCCGCAGGCCCGGGATTCGGCCGGAATGCTTCGGCCAAAGCCGCGCACCATGAACACGGCCTGCGGGTGCATGTACGGGCTGATCCGGGCCTTTATCACGGCGCTGTAGCCGCTGCCGGAAACCACGACGTTTTCTCCGTCGGACACACCGATATCCCGCGCCGTGGAATCATGCATCCACAGCACGTTTTCCGGCATCTGCGAAAACAGCCTGCGGTTGTTGATCGTGTGGCCCTGTGTGTGGATCGCACATCCGCCGATGGCCAGGCGGTAGTGGCCGGGCTTTGCAGCGGATTTTGGGGCATAGGGCTGCAAAGATGCAATGCCTGCCTTTTCCCACCGGGTATTGATCATTTCGATTTTATGGCTGGCCGTTTGCAGTCGTTGCAAGGTGAGCTTTTCGTAAACCGGTTTCTGCGTCAGTTCGACCCGTCCGGTCTCCTGAAAATCCGCCATCGAAAGACCGGTCTCCTGAAGCTGATAGCGCCATATGTCCTCGATGCTGTTAAAGGACAGTGCGGAAATGCCCAGTCGTTTGGAAAGCTCTGTAATCATTCTCCAGTCCGAGCGGCTGTCCAGCCGGGGATTCACGCAGCGGAACCGGACCGAAAAGCCGGGCTTCAGACCGTTTTGCTGAAAAAGAATGCTCTCCTGCTCCAGATACGCGGATACCGGCAGTACGATATCCGCATGCCAGGCGGTCTGGGACCAGAACGGAACGGCACAGACCAGAAGCTCCAGCTTGTCCAGAATCCGCGTTAATGCGGCCGGGTCCGCATGCTCTGCCAGCGGGTCATGGCCAAAGCTCATATAGGCCTTGATCGGGTACGGCGTCTGGGTCTCGATGGCTTGAAATGCCTGGTGCAGCAGGCCTTTTCCGGCATCAAAGAGCGGGTATCGGGTGCCCACACCATCGGCACGGATTCCTGCCGGTTCCGGCAACAGGTCCACCAGTTTCTTCAAGCCCTTTTGCCCGATGCTCTCCGGCGTTGCGGCAAGGGCCATGCCTCCCCTGGCGCCGATGGCCCCCAGCAGTGCATTGATGATAAAGGCCGTGCGGCTGACATAAAACGAGTCCTTGTACCGGGCCGTCATTTTGCCCGGATGCCAGATGACGGCAGG
>AMWB02100267.1_pt2 | contig 18735 bp, 18 predicted proteins | sample 200311 | NCBI WGS metagenome assembly AMWB02 (sample SAMN02737377, study PRJNA173069) | bioreactor metagenome | biome: anode biofilm in microbial fuel cells | place: USA: California | collected 2010-12-16 | reverse complement strand
CGAAAAAATCCTCCTGTAGAAAGCACAGGAGGATTTTTTCTAAGTCACTAAGTCACTAAAACAGTGTCGAACGAAACTCCTCGAAAACTTTTTCGATGGGGATGGCAAAACCGATTCCTTCTGTGTCCCGAAGAACCATGGTGTTGACGCCGCGCACAAAGCCCTGTTCATCAATAAGCGGACCACCGCTGTTGCCGGGGTTTATGGCTGCATCGGTCTGCAAATAGACCTGGCCATCGGCTTTCTGTTGCCGATAGCCGGAAAAAACTCCTGCCGTCACGGTAAATCGCAGGCCAACCGGGCTGCCGATGGTGTACACTTTATCGCCCTGGTGCATCTCCCTGTTCTCTGGAGGTCGCTCAATGTAGGTAAACTCCCCGGAGAAAAGCGACATCAGGGCCAGGTCACTGGCGTCGCTGACCAGCAGATAATTAGCGACATGTTCGCTGCCGTCGGCGAGGACGATTTTGATATCTTCGGGCTGAACTTTTTGGTCAAGCTGATTCAGCTTGTCTATTTCCTGTTGATAACGAGGCAGAAATTTGTTCAACTCCTCCTCACGACTGGCGATGATTATGGCCAGCTGACTGCGCGATGGACCTTGGTCCATTCGCTGCAGGGTCTGTTTCATCTCCTCGATTTTCTGCTGTTCAAGCTCGATCAGACGCCTGGTTGTTTCCACTTTTTGTTTAAAATCTGCCAGCTTTTTTTCATCGAACCGGACGACATGTCGATTGGTGACAATATAATTTTTATTTACAAAAAAACCTGAGCCGGTTCCCCAGGGAGTTTCGATAGAGACCGTCGAATTTCGCGCCCGTTCGATGGCATTCTGCCCAGGCATAGCGGTTTGCGATGTTGTATGTGGTGCAGGTGCTGCCACTGGCTTCACTTTTTGCTGCACCGGCACGGCCTCTTCTGCAGCAATCGTTCCCGGTTCGGCTGCTTTTTGGCTCTGTACCGCATGCTCGCGAAATCCGGCAAAGTAATAGGAGCCGGCGGCAACAACAAGAACCAGAAGAACTACCTGAAGCACAGAAAGACCGGATGCTGCTTTTTCTGTCTTCGCAACCTTGTCCGTCTTTAATTCTTCTTTTTTCCTGCGCTCCTGTGCCTCGCGATATTTTGCGAAAATCAAGCCGCAAGCGGCACATTCGGGCCCATTTTCCTGTTCATGCTCACACTTCGGACAGTGCATTTATTTACCTGATGCTGATTTTTACAAGAGATATATAGACATAAACAAATACTCTATTTATCATAGCAGCATAAATACTATCCTTCAATGAACCTTCTCCTTTTCATGCCTGCCGACATGGTACTTGCAATCACCGATAATGTTTCAATTCCGCTCCATGAGATTACCCTGACCCCAATCCGGGCCCAGGGTGCCGGCGGTCAGAATGTCAACAAGGTAGCCAGTGCAATCCATCTGCGCTTTGACATCCGCAGCTCCTCACTGCCTCCATTTTACAAGGAACGTCTCCTGGCGCTGAGGGACAGCCGTCTGACCGACGAGGGGATTATTGTCATTAAAGCACAACAGCACCGAACCCAGGAAAAAAACCGGGATGCCGCTCTGCAGCGACTTGTCCTTCTTATCCGTAAAGCCGTGCACACCCAAAAGAAAAGGCAGCCAACCCGTCCCTCCGGATCCGCCCGGAAAAAACGCGTGGACAGCAAGACCAAACGTGGCCAGGTCAAGAGCCTGCGAAAAAAAGTGACTGAATCTTGATACTTCCCATGAAAAGACTACAACACGTGGCGCTGGTCAGCACCCTGCTGAGCTTGCTGGCAGGCGCAGGCTGGCTTGCCGTCCATTATCATAAGCCCATCCGACAGAAAACAATTGCTACCGATCAGTTTGGCACCCTCTATGTCGCGTACCCTTTTCTGGGGGTGGATCAGCAGGTGCTCGCTTTTGTCGATACCAGGAAAATACCCCCTCAAGAACTGGCCGAACAGATCGCCGGCCTTGGCGCTCTCGCAGTCATTGTCGATGCAGAACGCACGATACAGAGTGCATTGACCGGCACGAATCACTGTCTTGCCCCCAAGCAGATAGCCGCATCGATACAGGCCCTGGCGACCAAAATCCCCATGGCCGACGAGAAGCCTCTCGTCATCAGCGGCATCGGCGATGGCGCCCTGATTCCTTTTCTTAATGCACAAGCCCCCACCGATCGGAAGAGGACCAATCTTTCCGTTGGTTTTTCGGCAGTACTTCCGCCAACTCTTTCTTTATGTCCTCCCTTTCTTATCCGGAAACAGGGACAGCAGCGCATTCTTGCCCCCTCACCCGGCCTGACCGGCAACAGCTGGCGTTCGGTCTGGAACGACCAGCCGGAAGTTGAGACAGCAGACTTTGTCCAGGGTATTCCCAAAACCAAAACCTGGATAGCACTATACGACACGCCGGTCGAAACCGTTCTCCTCAGCGAATTGCAAAAATTATTTTTCCATACCGACGGTCCGCCCGGCGCCATGCCGATTGTCGAGATCCCGGCAGCGAATGACAATGAAACGGTTACGCTGTTTTATTCCGGTGACGGAGGCTGGCGAGACCTTGATCGCGTGGTGGGCGAAGCTATGGCCAAACAAGGATGGCCGGTGGTCGGCATCGATTGCCTGCGTGGCTTCTGGAGCAGCAAAACTCCTGAGCAATCGACGGTAGATCTCGCCGGCACCATGGAGTACTACCGGCAAAACTGGGGTGCAAAATACTTCGTGCTGGCGGGATATTCGTTTGGCGCGGATATTCTGCCGCCAATATACAATCGTCTCAGTCCAGCGGACCAGGAAAGTGTCCGCCTGCTGGTACTCCTGACCCCTTCGAGTCAAATTGATTTCGCCATTCATATCTCCGAATGGTTAGGCAAGAAAAGCAAGGCCTTACCCATGGCCCCGGAAATGATGCGTCTGCCGCCAGATAAAATCCTCTGTATTTACGGTCAGGAAGAAAAAAGCGAAACAGCCTGTACCTACCTTGCCCATACCAGAGCCAGCATCCTGGAATTACCGGGCGGTCACCATTTTGATAAAGACTATGAAAAACTGACCCGATTGATTTTAGAACACTACCCCCAGCAAGATGCCCAGGGGGGGAAACCTTCTGCGCATCCACAATAATTTCCAGTCCCCCACCGTATTGACCGTCGGAATCGCATAATCTCTCTTACAGGATCCCTGCATGAAAGTTGTTGATAAATACCGGCAATCGACTTCTGGAATCGGCATGGAAGGAGCACTGATGGCTCTGTCTCCCCTGCCCTTTCTTTTATTACTGGTCGGGGGCGGCGATGCCAAACCGTATCTCTGGCAGGTGGCCATCGCATGGATCTCGGCCCCTGCGGCAATACTGAGCGGCCTCATACTGTTTACCCGGCCGTTTACTGGAAAGATTTGTGGTGCGATTGCCCTCGCCGGTACGTTTACCATAACCTTGCCATGGCTGATGGTAAACCCTTTTGCGGCATTGACCGGCGCTGTCACGCTCATCGGCGCATCCTTTGTACTCATTGATCTACCGATCGACAACGGCAGCGGCCAGCACAAACAGGACATCCTGAACAGATATCTCGAAAAGGCTCGATGGGCCGCGGTGGCGGTACCCGGTATGGCTCTTCTTGGTATGCTCACCCACGCCGACAATGCCGTCTTAGCCGTTTACTGCATTACCGGTTCATTTTTAATCGCCCAGGGGCTGGTCATTCACTGGGCGATGATGAAAAAATCGTTGTGGCATCTCATCGTGCCCACCGCAGGATCCGGCGCTCTGGGCTGGGCTTTTCTCTCTTCCTTTACCGACAGGATTCCGGCTTTTGTACTGCTGTTCAGTTTACTCGGTCTGCTTGCCCTGCCACGATCCATGTTCCTGACGGAAAGACGGGAACATCTGTGGGAAATCCTGATGAATCACCCGGCCCGGATACTCCTGTCCACCTTTTCCGCGCTGGGTGTTCTTGGCACAGGGCTTCTGTCTTTGCCGATAGCCACGACAAAAGAAGCCATTCACCTCGTCGATGCGGCATTCACCTCGGTAAGCGCCGTTTGTGTTACAGGTCTTATTGTCCTGGATACGCCGAACGATTTCACCCTGTATGGACAGATTTTCATCCTGCTGCTTATCCAGCTCGGCGGCCTCGGTATAATGAGCATTACCACCGTCGCCCTGCATGCGATGGGCCGCCGCCTCAGTCTCAAGCAGGAACGGTTATTGACCTCGATCACGGATACCGACCATAACGACCTGGTGCACTCACTCAGGACAATTCTCAAATTTACCTTTATTGCCGAGGCGACCGGCGCATCGTTACTGACCATGCTGTTTATTTTTTCAGGTGCGCCCCCGGGCGAGGCTTGCTGGCGTGGCTTGTTTACTTCAATATCGGCTTTTTGCAACGCCGGATTTGCCCTGCAAAGCGACAACCTGCTCTCGTACCAGACCAATCCATTAATTCTCCATGTGGTTGCGACCCTCATTATCTTTGGCGGCCTGGCACCGGCGACAAGTCTGGTCATACCCAGATGGCTCAGTGGAAAACATCTGCCAATCCCGGCGAGAATAGCCTTGATAACCGCCTGTGTTCTGCTGGTGTCAGGCACTTTTTTCATACTGGCCTTTGAATGGAACGGTGTCCTGGCAGGACTGTCGATTGCCGACAAAGTGCACAACGCATGGTTTCAATCGGTCACTCTGCGCACCGCCGGATTTAATTCCGTGGATATTGCCCAGGTGACCAATCCAACATTTCTGGTCATGCTCGGTCTTATGTTTATCGGCGGCAGTCCGGGCGGGACCGCCGGTGGGGTGAAAACCACAACTGTCGGCATTCTGGCCATGACATTCTGGGCAAAAATAACCAATCGCGATGAAATTCTTATCCACAACAGGAGCGTTCGATCCGCAACGGTGTATCAGGCAATTACCATAGTCACATCCGGCATGATTGTATGGTTCACGGTGGTATTGATGCTGGAAATGACCCAACAGATTTCAGTACGGAATATAATTTTTGAGACGACGTCAGCACTTGGCACAGTCGGCTTGTCGACCGGTGCAACGCCTTTACTGGATGAGATCGGCAAGATACTGATTATGATTGCCATGTTTGTCGGTAGAATCGGCCCAATGACTTTGTTCATGCTGCTGAGCAACAATCAGGTCATCGCGAAGTCGCGCTCCCCGCATGCCAAAATACCCTTAACGTAACAAAGGAGTTACTGCAATGTTTCAGCAAATACTGATTATCGGTCTGGGTCACTTCGGCATGTCTCTTGCCCGGACCCTGTCTGAAAAAGGCGCAGAGGTACTTGCCGTGGACGTGAATAAGAATCTGGTTGAGGAGGCCGCCGCCTTTGTCACCGAGGCAATCGTCATTGATGCGACCGATGAAGCGGAACTGGCCCGGCTGGAACCGGGCAAAAGAGATTCGGCCGTCTGTGCTATCGGCGACGACTCAAAAGAAGCGTCAATCATCTGCACCGCTTTGCTCCGGCAGATGGGGACACCGGTTGTCATCGCCCGGGCCAACGACGCGATGCACCAGCGTATCCTGCATTTAGTCGGCGCCCATCAGGTAGTCAATCCGGAACAGGAATTCGGCAAACGGTTTGCCAACCGCATTTTGTACCGGCATCTCATTGCCGACACCAATCTCGGAGAGGATCTGCACCTCACAGAAATTTTCATCCAACCATCGATGATTGGTAAAAACCTTATCGATCTGGCCCTGCCCAAGCGCTATGGCGTGATCGTGGTCGGAATCCGAAGGGGCACCCCCCCGAAAATTCTGCCGCCCTCGCCAAGTGAGCCGCTCCAGGCCAACGACAACCTGATAATCGTCTCAAGTGAGGCAGCTATTCCTAAATTAATTAAGGGGGTTTAGGTATGAAGCTTGCACAATCCGTGCGCCTGGCTGCCTGGTTTCTTATCGGCTTGAATCTGGTCATGGCCTTTGGGTCGATTTGGATTTTTGTGCGCATGACTCCGGCTATCGAATTCATCATTGACCGGAACGTAACATCAATTCAGACTTGCGAGGAAATGCTTGCGGCACTGGCAATGGTCAGGGAGAACCGAGCCGACCGCAAAACAGTGGCAGATTCTCCAGAGGATACCTTCAGGGAAGCCCTGCAGAGGGCGCAGCAGAATATTACCGAAGCGGACGAACCGATTATCATCAAAGCAATAAATCAGAGGTACCGTAAAGCATTTGCCGGCGACGCCGCGGCTCTTACCGGAACGGTCGATGCAATCCTCAGCCTGGGAGCCGCAAACAGAGCGGCAATGGTAGCGGCGGACAAAAAAGCCAGACAGTTCGGTAATGCCGGCGCCTGGGGTATTGTTTTCATGGCCACGGTGGTATTTCTAATTGGTATGCTTTTTATCCGCAGCCTGAAAAAAAACCTTCTTCATCCATTAGAGGAGATCCACTCGGTAACAGCAACCTTCCGGCAGGGAGACACCATGCGGCGATGCACCGGAACCGGCTTACCTAAAGAGATCCATCAGATATACCGGGAATTAAATGACCTCCTCGACAAGGGCACTCAACAGAATTTTCCCGGACAGCAGCAGGAGCAGCCCCCTCACTGATTAAAGACATCAGAATCACCCCCGGCCCCCTGGTGGTATTTGCAGCGCCATCAATTATTATATTGCATTTTTGTCGCTGCCCTGTTAAAAAGAGAGGTTCATTCGCGTGAGTGTCAGACCAGAACATAGATTTTTTTGGGGATGTTTCGCAAAACTGGACAGACACGAACATATCGACCGTCGAAAACCGTACCATGGTTTTCCTGGTGAGGTCGATTTTTCTTTCCTGGGCAGGCTTTGCACAACAAGTTTTCTTTTGGAATCAACCCAATTTCATCTATAGGTATTACTATGTCTTCTGAGTATGAATCAACGCCGTTTTCCTTTACCGATTTTGACCTTTCCGCACCCCTCCTTCAGGCCGTCAATGACGCCGGCTACGAAACCCCGACGCCCATCCAGCAAGAGATGATCCCGCATGTCCTTGCGGGCAGGGATGTGGTCGGCCAGGCCCAGACCGGCACCGGTAAAACCGCCGCTTTCGCCCTACCGCTGCTGTCTCGGCTGCAACCGGGAAAGAGCAAAAATCCGCAGATCTTAGTACTTGCCCCGACCAGAGAGCTTGCTCTTCAGGTTGCTGAATCTTTCACAGAGTACGGAAAACACCTGAAAAATTTCAACGTCCTGGCCATTTTCGGCGGCCAGGATTACAACATCCAGCTGCGTCAGCTGCAGAAGGGCGTGCAGGTTGTCGTGGGCACTCCTGGCAGAGTAATGGATCACCTTCGCCGGGGTACTCTCAAACCGGAGAGCATTCACAGCCTGGTACTCGATGAAGCCGACGAGATGCTCAGGATGGGTTTTCTCGATGATGTGGAATGGATCCTCGAGCAGCTTCCGGGCAGAAAACAAACTGCGCTTTTCTCGGCGACCATGCCGCCCAATATCCGCAAGATAGCCCAGAAATATCTCAGCGACCCGGTCGAAATCACCATCAAAACCAAAGCGGTTACCGCCCAGACCATTAACCAGCGATGCCTGGTCACAACCGGCGGGTTCACCAAAAAAATAGACGCCCTGTCGCGAATCATAGAAGCCGAAAGCGTTGACGGCATCCTGGTTTTCGTACGCACTAAAATACAGACGGTCGAGATAGCCGAACACCTGGTCGCGCTCGGTTTCTCTGCAGCTCCACTGAACGGCGACATTCAGCAAAGCCAGAGACTCCGCACCGTCGAACAGCTCAAAACGAAAAAAATCGATATCCTGGTGGCAACAGATGTCGCAGCCCGCGGCCTCGACGTGGAGCGAATCAGCCACGTTATCAATTTCGACATTCCTTTTGATACCGAATCGTACATTCACCGAATCGGCAGAACCGGCCGAGCCGGCCGCAGCGGCGAGGCGATCCTGTTTGTCAACCCGCGCGAGCAATCGATGCTCCGGTCGATTGAGCGAGCGACACGGCAAAAAATTCAGCCGATGAACCTGCCTTCAGTCGCCGATATCAACAAAAAAAGGATCGAGCAGTTCAAAGAGAAAATCACCACTGCCCTGCAAAAAGATATTTCGTTTTACGAAAACCTCATCGCTGAATACCTGGAGCAGACTCAGGTAGAGCCGCTTCAGCTGGCAGCAGCTCTGGCCCAGCTCAGCCAGGGCGGCACCCCCCTGCTCAAGGATGAGCCGAAGTTCAAAGACGAGCCGGCCCCTGCCAGTCGACGCAGCCAACCGGTCAAGACCGCCAGAACCGCCCGCGCCGCTGAGCAACGGCCCAAACCCCGAAAAAGTATGGCGATGCAGCTCCCGCCGGAAGAAGGCATGGAACGGTTTCGCATCCAGCTCGGCAACAACGAGGGGGTGAAACCGGGGAATATTGTCGGCGCCATTGCCAACGAAGCGGATATTAACAGTAAATTTATCGGCCGCATATCCATCTTTGACAGCTACAGCACCGTCGACCTGCCGTTCGGCATGCCGGAAGATGTCCTGCGCGTACTCCAGCGGGCCCGCATCGGCAGCAAGGCAATGAAGCTGCAAAAGATAGCAGACACCACCTCGCAGCCGTCAATTCCGCAAAAGACGAAACGACGCAGCGCCGACACAAGAAAACAAGAGCAGATCAAGACGCCTGGCATCAGCGCCAACCTTTAACGGAAAAAAGTATGCTACAGCATACCTTCTGCCACATTCCCGGCATTGGCATGAAAACCGAGCGACAGCTCTGGGCGGCGGGAATTACCAGCTGGAACCACTGGCAGCCTGAGCCGCCTGTCCGGCTGTCCGCTGCCACCAGGCTTGAAGCGACCAGGGTCCTGCAGGATTCCCTGGCCGCCCTGGATAACGACCCGGCGTTCTTCGTCTCCCAGCTCGGCAGCACTGAACCATGGCGGATTTTCCCGCACTACCGCGATCGAACCGTCTATCTCGACATCGAGACTACCGGGCTGGACGATTATGCAACGGTTACAACCATTGCGCTCTATGACGGCCGGGAGGTATTTACCTATATCAACGGCAGAAATCTGGATGATTTTGTCCGCGACATTCAGCATTACCAGGTCATTGTCAGCTACAACGGCAAAAGCTTCGACATTCCATTTCTTGAGAGATTTTTCCGCATCCGCTTAGATCATGCGCAGATCGATCTGCGCTATGTGCTGGCCCGCCTCGGCTTTAAAGGAGGGCTGAAGGGATGTGAGAAACAGCTGGGACTGCACCGCGGCAACCTCGATGGTGTTGACGGTTATTTTGCCGTACTTCTCTGGAACCGCTACATCCAGGAAAATGACGAAAAGGCCCTTGAGACCCTGCTCGCCTATAACATTGAAGATACGGTCAACCTGGAAAGGCTGATGATTGAGGCCTATAACCGGAACGTACTCGCCACCCCTTTTGGTGAACAACTGATCATCCCCTTTCCCGCCCCGGCGCCCAACCCTTATTTCGCCGATCACGACTGCATAAACAGGATCAAGCGTATCTGGTACTGATGGCGCTGCAAAAGCCTACAGATCGATCTCCATCCCTTCCCTGGCGAAGAACACCTCAGTCTGCCCGAACTTGCCCGGTTCACAGTAAATTTCAGCCAGTTCGTCCAGGGCGGTATCGCTCCGGTCCGGATCATGATGGAACATGGCAAGCTTTTTGACTCCGGCCCTGTTGGCAGCACCGATAGCATATTCCATCGTGGTATGCCCCCAGTTTATTCTCGTGCTGTACTCCGCCTCGGTATACTGCGCATCGCAGATGAGCAGATCGGCCCCGGCAAAGAACTGTTCGATCGCCAGATTCTGTTCAATAGCCACTTCATTACCTTCAAACGCCATTGCCTCATCGTAGGCAGGGTCTTCCGGGTCAGTTACAAAGAGATTGCGGAACGGTTCCGAATCATAGCAGGTACAAACCACTCGGCCATCATATTCAAAGCGGTAGCCCAGAGCGGTGATCGGATGGTTGAGCAATTTGGTTGCCAGGTGCAACCCGTTGCCCAGGTCTATATTCGGATCCTCTTTTAACCGCACATATTCGACATCTGAAGCAAGCTCGCCTAAATTAACCGGGAAATAACGATATTTCATCTGCCCGCCGACAACCTCCTCAAGCGGATCTTCCTCAAAGGACACCGGCCCATGCACTTTCAATTTGGTCCCCGGAATATAAATAGGCGTGAAAAACGGGTAGCCCATAATATGGTCCCAGTGGGTATGCGATAGAAAGATATCGGCTTTAATCGGCCCCTTGGGCAGATCATTGGCCATGATAGAATTGCCCAGCGAGCGAATCCCGGAACCTGCGTCAACGATGACAAGCCGGTTGTCCGATCCTACCCGCAGCTCAATGCAGGCCGTGTTGCCGCCGTATTTCTGTGTTATGGAACCGGGGCTGGGGATAGATCCCCGAACCCCCCAAAAACGAACCTTCATCGCCGCTCCCGCCTATATTTTTAAAAAGATCTCGGCCTTTTTTATTTCTTCGACCACCCGGTCGCCAATACCGCAGAATTCCTGCCAGGAAAGATCGACGGCGGTCAACAACCGGCCGACTTCCTCTTCTGCAGGAAAAGGATCTCCGGCATATCCATGGTCGACAATATTACTGTACATATTACCAAGAGCAACCAGGGCCATTTGCTGCCCAAGATCGCCGGTCAGAGTTGCAATCTGGTGGTGACTGCCGATGCAGCCGGCAATAACCTGGTTGAGCTTCCATTTATCGGCAATCATCAGGCCAACTTCCTGATGATCAATGCCCATCACCTCCATCTCAACCTGATACAGGGGCAACTGCTCATCCCTGGCAATCTGCAACACTTCGATATATTCATCCCCAAAAGGGACCTTGCCAAGATCATGCAGCAGGCCGGCAAGAAACAGCTCTTCTCTTTCCATCACCGCCATTCCCTTGACCTCACCAAGCATCTTGGCACTCACTCCGGCACCAATCGAATGGGCCCAGAACTTGGTTGTCGGCAGGGCTTTTGATTTTTTCGCCCCGGCAACACTGCGGATAATGGCAGTACTCAGCGCCATATTCTTGACGGTGTTCATCCCAAGCATAGTGATCGCTCTGGTAAGGGAGGTGACTTTATTGATTAATGAATAATAGGCGGAATTAATGAGTTTCAGCACCTGCCCGGTCAGTACCGGATCAAGCGAAATCACCTTATTGAGCTCATTAGGTGACGCATCGGTACGGCTACAAATCTCCATCACCTTGCCAACAGTTGTCGACAGGCTGGGCATCTTATTGATAAACCTCTCAATATCCCGCCGCTGTTGTTTTTTATCAATAGTCATATTTCCAATTTAAGATCAATTAGTTGGCCAGTGTGGGGTAAGAAATCCTGCTGAATTATTCTATCGAAAGAATTGGTCAAGGTCAAGACAGGCAGAAAATTAATGACGGCAAAACGCAACGGCATCCTTATATGCCAGACTCTTGCCGCCAAAAATATCCAGCGCACTGCCGATGGTAATATCCAGTCGGTTATGTCCTGTTTCTTTCAACACCTGCAGATCTTTCAAATCTCTGATTCCTCCGGCATAGGTGGTCGGAATAGGCGTCCACCCGGCAAGTTTTTCAACCAGCTCATTTTCTATTCCGGCACATTTCCCTTCGACATCTGCCGCGTGGATAAGAAATTCATCACAAAAGCCGGAGAGCTCATCAAGAACTCTCTCGGAGATGATCACTTCGGTAAATTTTTGCCATCTGTCGGTGACGATGAAATAGTCATTATTTTTTTTCCGGCAACTCAAATCAAGAACAAGCCGTTGTCGTCCAACAGCCTTGGCCAGCTGCTTAAGTCTGGCCATGTCGATTTGACCATCGCTGAAGACGAATGAAGTAACAATGACATGGGAAGCGCCCTTATCCAGCCACTTGCCTGCATTGCCGGTGTTGATACCACCCCCGAGCTGCATCCCCCCCGGCCAGGCGGCAAGGGCCTCTTCGGCGGCGAGGTCGTTGCCCGGCCCCAGCATGATAATATGGCCACCGGTTAAATTGTCCTGCCGATAAAGCTCGGCGAACCAGGCTGGCGGCCTGGTGGCAACAAAATTAGTTTGCACTGCCTCCGGGGCGTCATCTTTCAGGGTCGAACCAACGATCTGCTTCACCACCCCACCATGGAGATCAATACATGGCCTGAATCTCATATCGCTCACCTCGATAAAAAAAAAACGGGATGCCTATGCAGCACCCCGCTTCTCTATTACACAATCCTTCAATTAGTCTGCCGTAATCGGCAAAAAACTCATGCTAGCATTGTTTAATGAGCGATGTTGAAGGATCAAGCATCAGAATGGTACCGGGATCCACCGAACAGTTTTTACACTTGACGATGTTCAAATTAATATTATCCCCCTCAGGATTGATGAGCAGCACAGTATCAAAGAGACTGTCTACCTCGTGGCAGGGGGCAGGGACACCATCGGCACTCACTCGCTTGTCGCCACGGTGACTGACCGCTGAGAACCAGATCATTTTCAAACCACACTGGACCATGAAATCACGCAGCTCTTCGAGCGATTTCTGGTCGTTATTTTCAAAATCGTAGCCATCGACAATCAGGCATTCCGGTTTATAGATATTCTGTTTAACCAGGTCGTCCAGTCTTTCTTCAAGCTTTGCCTTGGAGAACGAACTTTCCTTAAAAGTCATAATCATTCGATTCTTCATGACTTCGGGAATAGACTCGATTTTCTCTCCGTCGGTCAGCAGGGAAAGGATATCGTCATACCAGGCTCGGGTTTTATCAACACCCTCACCAATCGCTACGTGGAGCACCTTGTTGCCAAGCAGCATACAATCGAGAGCCAGTTGCACCAAAATAGCAGTTTTGCCGAGTCCAGCCCTGGCCATAACCAGGCCCATCATTGACTGACCAGCACCACCCGCCTTACCCTCAAGCCCAAGGGCTCGAAGTGGATTATTAACTATCGAATCATTTTCCATGGCAGTTCACCTTTATTATTCCTTTTCAACTGGCATTGTTCACGCCGTCATCAATATAATTTTAAAATCAGTATATAGTAGTAATCTGAAGCTCGGCGTTTATCAACCGTTCTTCCGCTCGTCCTGATACTTTTTAATCAACTCTTCACTGACACCCTTGGGCACCGGTTTAAAGGTGGCAAACTCCATGGTGAATTCTGCTTTTCCCTGGGTAAGTGAGCGTAACGTGGTCGAGTAGCCGAACATCTCGGAAAGCGGAACTTCCGCCTCGACAACCGAGTAGTTGCCTTCCTCGGTAGTGCCGATAATCATTCCACGTCGCTGATTGATCGAGCCCATTACCGAACCCTGAAACTCGGAAGGCCCTTCGACCGCTACCTTCATGATCGGTTCCATAATAACCGGTTTTGCCTTCAGGTAGCCTTCTTTGAAGGCACCAATTGACGCGAGCTGGAAGGCAATATCCGACGAGTCGACCGCATGGAAGGCACCATCGTTTATGACACAGCGAACCCCGGTAATTGGGGCGCCACAGAGCGAGCCTTTTTCGAGAGACTTCTGGAATCCTTTGTCACAGGAGCTGATATATTCACGGGGAATAACACCACCGACAATCTTGTCGACAAATTCGTATTCACCTTCTTCCATCGGCTCGAGATAACCAGCCACCCGACCATACTGGCCGGAGCCACCGGTCTGTTTCTTATGAGTGTAATTGAAATCGGCACGCTGGCCAATGGTTTCACGATAGGCGACCTGAGGCGCACCGACAGTGACAACAGCACCGTACTCACGCTTCATCCGTTCAATGTATACCTCCAGATGCAACTCACCCATTCCGGAGATAATGGTTTCACCGGTTTCATGATCAACAAAGGTTTTAAAGGTCGGATCTTCTTTCGTGAAACGGTTCAGCGCCTTGGACATATTGATCTGCGCTTTGTTATCAGTAGGAATGACGGCAAGTGAAATAACCGGCTCCGGAATATGCATGGAGGTCATGGAGCAGGAGATGTCTTCGGAGGTGAAGGTATCGCCCGAGGCGCAATCAACCCCAAACAAGGCGACGATATCACCGGACCCGCATGCATCGATCTCCTCCATTTCATTGGAATGCATCCGGCAGAGACGTCCCACTTTAACTTTTTTGCCGGTTCTTCGGTTGAAAATAGTATCACCTTTTGCCAGCTTGCCCTGATAGGAACGAACATAGGTCAACTGACCATACCGTCCATCCTCGAGTTTGAACGCCAGCATAACCAGCGGATCGTCAGGATTGTTGGTGACCGGAAACTCTTTTTCGGCGTTATTGAGATCAAGTGCCATATTGACGACATCGGTGGGACAGGGAAGGAAATCCCTGACGGCATCGAGCAACGACTGCACGCCCTTGTTCTTATAAGCCGAACCAACCAGCACCGGAGTAAACTCCAGGGAAAGAGTGCCCTTACGCACCGCGTCATAGACCAGTTGGGGGTCAACCGCACCCTCTTCGAGCAGGGCCTCCATCAGGTCTTCAGAGAACATGGAGACTTCTTCGAGCAGGGCATCATGCCTCTTCTGGGCTTCGTCGAGCATCGCCGCGGGGATCTCTTCGATACGGATATTTTCGCCGCTGGCCCCGTCAAAGTAGACCGCTTTCATGGTGATGAGATCAACGACACCGTTAAGATCACTTTCCAGACCAATCGGCATCTGCAGCAAATGCGCATTCAACTCCAGCTTGTCACGAAGCTGCCTGGTTACTTTCTCGGGATTGGCGCCGGTACGATCGCATTTATTGATAAATGCAATACGCGGGACATTGTAACGGGTCATCTGCCTGTTGACCGTAATCGACTGGGACTGAACTCCACCCACCGAACAAAGCACCAGCACTGCACCGTCCAGAACCCTGAGCGCCCGTTCTACCTCTACAGTAAAATCAACGTGGCCCGGAGTATCGATAATGTTGATGTCAATATCTTTCCAGGAGCAGTAGGTTGCGGCGGATTGAATGGTAATACCACGCTCTTTTTCAAGCTCCATGGAATCCATTTTTGCTCCGACGCCGTCTTTCCCCCGCACCTCATGGATTGCATGAATCCTCTTGGTATAATAAAGGATGCGTTCGGTCAAGGTGGTCTTTCCCGAATCGATATGGGCGCTGATACCTATATTTCTTACTTTCGATAAATCCTTACTCATGGCTGCTGTCCTCTGCAACGTTGCAACCGGCTTCCATCCGGCCTCGCTTATAAAAAGCTTTGGGAAAATAAAAAAGTAAGGAGTTACAGCAGGCTGTAACTCCTTACGCAACTGACTCGACTGACACTACTTGCTGGCAACAAGCCGTATAATATGGCCTCACTGCTCATTGTGCAACAAATAACCACTCTTTTTACCTCAAGCATCTTATAAATGCTACATAAAAAATTAAAGCTATCATCTTTATATTCCGTTATTCTTTATGCAAACTCCATCAGCGGCCCAAGAAGGCCATGAAAAGCAAAAAAATCATTGACAGACAAAAGGGTCTCCTGTAAATAGGAATCATTATTTAATGATAATACGTCCTGCTGTGTTTTGTATTGCACAGCGCAACAACACCCTAACCCTTTTACGGAGGTCTAGATGAGTAAAACTATTGATAACTTAAAGGCTGCATTTGCAGGAGAATCTCAAGCTCGTAATAAATATACTTTCTTTGCCAAAGTGGCCCGCAAGGAAGGATATCATTATGTAGCCAAGATTTTTGAGGAAACGGCATTTAACGAAATGCGCCATGCCAATGACCACTTTAAGCTCCTCAATGGAATAGGCGACACGGTTGCCAACCTGACAGAGGCAATTGAAGGTGAAGATTACGAAACTGTGAGCATGTATCCGACTTTTGCCAAAGAAGCAGAGGAAGAAGGAAACATGGAAGCAGCCATGCTCTTTATGCAGATTGGTAAAATTGAAGCTGAGCACCGTGAAAGATACAAACGACTGCTTGACATGGTCAAAAGCGGCACTGTGTACACCCGCAAGGAACCAATCAAATGGCGATGCTCCCTCTGCGGTTACACCTACACCGGGACAGAGCCACCACCAAAATGCCCAAGCTGTAAGCACCCGAAAGAATATTACGAACCAGCCGATATGGATCTGTAATAGCTTTTCCCGGCGTTTCCTGCTCTGCTTCAAAAACCGAGCAGGAAACGTTGACTTCAATGCGTTCCATCATGGTGAGCCGATGACGGCACAAAAAACAATCCCGGCATTGTTATTTGGTCTTTTTTGCTGCCTTCTCACCAGCTGCGCGTCCCCCCTGACCAGCCGGCCCCCACAAGCGATTCTTTTCCAGGCTGGCCAATCTGCCTCTGCCAGCACGTTTGATCCTCCGGCATTTCTTGTCAAAGACCCCGGGCAACCGTATAATGCGATAGGCATGCCAGGTGTTCGCGAGGGTGCAGACCAGAAAACCGAGGTATATGTCGACCCGGATAAACCTGCTCTTTTCTTTGAGACACAGGAATTCACAACCCCGAAAGGGACGTACCAAAATCAGATTTACCGGATTCATTTCGAGCAGGTCCCCTTCGCCCTCGACAAGTTGCACCTCACCGCCGGAAAAAATACCGGCCTCCTGATTATTTACACTGTGGACCACAAGGGACAACTGCTTCTGGTCACAACGGTCCACACCTGCGGCTGCTTCCTGGCTTTTTTCCCCACAAGAGCATTGCCCGCTGCATCGTTTCCAGTGGAATGGCCGGTCAAATCCCAATGGGTTTACGGTTACTCCCTGCCAAGCCTGCTGCCGTCACCCCTGGCCAACAACTCGGATACAATTGTCTTCACCCTGGAAAGTGAAACCCACCGGATCAGCGATGTTGCGGTCAGAGACCTGGCCGTCCTGCAAAAAACCTATACCGCAACTGATATGGCGATCTTTTCTATGAGCTCTCTCTACCAGCTGCCCTTTCAAGGCAGAACAGAGTCTTTTTTTGAAATGGAGGGTGCGCGTCAGGGTTACGTCAGAGACAACACCAAGATACTGGAAAGGCTTTTCATCAGCTGGTGGGCCTTTGATCTCCAGGTCGGAGAAGACAAGGCCTACGGGTCGGCTGACACGAGCTCAACCGTCCTCTACACCAGCCTGAAGTTTTGGGACAGAGAGGCTTCAGACCTCAAAAATTTCCCCCGTTTTCTCTCCTATTGGGGCTGGAAACTCTAACGAGCGACACTACGAGGACAACAGCTTTGGGTCCGTTGGGCTTTTTTTCTGCCGCGCCAAAAACAGCAGCAAACGCCTTCATTCTCCGGCATATATTTCTTTCACCCGGCCGACTTCCCCGCTTTCCAGCCGGACCTTGATCCCATGGGGATGAGTTGGTGATTTGGTCAGGATGTCTTTTACCCTGCCGGTTGTCAACGCTCCGGTTCTCTGATCTTTTTTCAAAACAATGGCCACCTGGCAGCCCGGTGCTATATCACTACGCTTTTTCCCATCCATACGTTTTCCATTTATTTTGCAATCTGCAGCAAGATTCGACAAGAAACACACTGCACATCAATAATCAGCGTTTTTTCCGAGACCCGGCACTGCGTCCACGCCTCTGTGGCAGACCTTCCTCTGTTGTCACCGGTCTGGTCCCGCCCCTCTCTTCTGTTCTTTTGCCCCTGCGCGGTTTCGTGCCGGCGAGTGTTCCCTCGCCGACTTTTTCCAAACCTTCCTTGCCCGCCCGCTTTTTTATCTGCGCTGTTTGCGGCGGTTTTTTAGGCTTTTTCGGTTTTTTCGGGCGCACATTCATCTGTCGCGTCAGCGGCACGCTATGCACTGGAATAAAACCATCTTCCACCTCACGCACCAGAGGGTGGCGGACCAGATTTTCGATAGCCTCAAGCAGCTTAACCTCGTCGGCGCTGACCAGGGCAATCGCCTCTCCCGGCAAACCTGCGCGCCCGGTACGTCCGATGCGATGAATATAATCCTCGGCAACTTTCGGCAGATCGAAATTGACCACCTGCGGCAGTTCATTAATATCGATCCCCCGGGCAACGATATCAGTTGCGACCAGGATTTGAATCTCATGCGCTTTGAAGGCTGCAAGGACTCGAGTACGTTCGTTCTGGCTCCTGTCGCCATGAATGGCTGCAGCAGAAATATCCTCCCGAGTCAACCGCTGAACGAGCCGGTCAGCACCTTCTTTTGTCCTGGTAAAGACCAGCACCTGCGTCCAGCCGTGCTTACGGATAAGATGGCAGAGCAGCGCCGGCTTCCTGGTTTTGTCCACTTCTATCAACCACTGTCTGACCGTTTTTGCGGCCACGTTTCTAGGGGTAATATCTATCTTGACCGGATCATGCAGCAGACTATCGGCAAGCAGGCGAACGTCAGCCGAAAAGGTGGCGGAAAAAAGAAGGTTCTGGCGTCGTGGCGGCAGCAGCGCGAGAATTTTACGAATATCGGCCAAAAATCCCATATCGAGCAGCCGGTCCGCCTCATCAAGGACCAGTGTCTCCAGCTGGGAAAACTGCACGGCATTGCGGTCGAACAAATCGAGCAGACGTCCCGGTGTCGCCACAAGTACATCAATCCCACCGCGCAGTTTCATCATCTGCGGATTTATCTTCACCCCGCCATACACAACCCCCGACTTCAGCGCGAGATATTTTCCATATACGGCAACACTGTCGGCAACCTGCACCGCCAGCTCGCGGGTCGGCACCAGCACCAGGATCCGGATATGGTTTGGCTTCACTCGCGGGCC
>AMWB02027435.1_pt1 | contig 18777 bp, 16 predicted proteins | sample 200311 | NCBI WGS metagenome assembly AMWB02 (sample SAMN02737377, study PRJNA173069) | bioreactor metagenome | biome: anode biofilm in microbial fuel cells | place: USA: California | collected 2010-12-16 | reverse complement strand
TCCCGTCTCCCGATTCACCCATTCACCCATTCTCATACCGATTGTCTCAGAAAAGGGCAAAAAGCGTCCAAAAATGGTCAGTAAGTGCGTTCCGAATACCGGGACGTGAAGTTTCTGCTCTCCAGTTTACCGCATTCATTTTTTTTCAGATTCGACTCGATACTGAAACGTCATCCCGGTTTCATGCCAGAGTTTCTTCATATCAGTCCTCCCGGTTGAGGACCATCCCGAAGGCAATCCCGGGGGCGGTGGTGGCGGGGTTGTAGGGGCGGGCCTGGTAGGTCAGGGCCGCGGGGACAGGGGACCAGACGGTGGCGGATCCCGCAAACATGGCCGGGGGTTCCACGGTCATAAACTGGCGGACCAGGTGGGAGAAGTTGATGATGTAGGCGGCGTGGGGCTCCAGGGTCACTTCCTGGGTCCACCGCCAGGCCCCGGTCTGGTCATACACCACCACCTTGAGGTTGACGGCCTCGTCCTGGCCGTGGGCCACAATGGAGATTCCGGTGTCCCACCACTCCTGTCCGCCCACCGCCACAATGGGGATGTCGGCCCGATAGGATGGCGGTTGAAGGGTCCAGTCGAACAGGGGCGTATAATCCATCACTTCCTGGTCCTCGTCCGTGATGAAGGCCTGGATGAAGTAGGTCCCCGGACGGAGGATGGGGGTCCGGATGAAGACTTCACGGGTGACGGGGGTGACGGGATAGAGGTTAGTCTGGCCGTCCCGGGTGACGGCGATCTCCCAGGCCACGGCCCCAGTCGGCGGGAAAAATCCGTCAATGGTGAAGGTCAGGGCGAGACCCGGGACGGTCCGGTCATACGAGACCTCCGGGATGGGGAGCTCCGCCTGGGCGGTCCCCGCCAGAAGCAGGGCGGCCAGGGTCAAGGTGAATAATGCGGTTTTCATGGGTGTCTTCCTCCTATCACACAATCTCAAACAAGTTCCAGGATGGCCTGGTCAACGTACATGACCACGCTGCTGCTGGATTTACTCAAGTACAAGTAAAACGTCTTGGCGGCGGTTGAATACTCGGCTGCCGAGCCTCTGAATGCGCCGGCCAGGAAGGTTGTGTCTAGCTGCCCAATGCCGCCGTATCCATTGGTGGGGTCGGCCGTTGGGCGGGTGTAGGTCATGCTCCCGCCGACCTTCTGGTCGTTCGTGGCTCCGCAGTTCGCCATTGTGCCGCTAAAGTCAAAGGCGGCGTATACGGCGCTGGAGTGTATGCTCGCGCTGGTGCAGTTGACCATTGTCGTTGCGCCGTATTTTATCTTGAACGTGAAAGTCTGGTTGCTCCCGGTGTTGTTCCTGAAATAGCCGGAAAAGTGGAATCTAACGCTTCGCTCGGTGCCGAGGGCGTTGGCTGGGACGGAAACCTGGATTATAACCGTGTCCGAGGTCAAGATAAGTACGTCGGAGGCCCTCGCCAGAACGACCGGGATCGAATCCGGCGTTTGGCAATTGACCTTAGTCGGTCCGCTTCCGCTCGTCTTCCACTCCACCAACACTCGGCCCGCGTCCGCCGTGACACCATCATCGTCCAGGTCAACATCCGAACAGGCCGCGCCATTGACGCTCACGTTGTCACCGCCACCACCACTCTGGGTGACCCATGTTCCCGCGCCTGATAAAACCTTGGCCTGGTCACCGGCGGCGGGAGCAGGGACGAGACCCGCGGCCCCGGCGTCCTCGGTGGTGGCTCCGGTCATTGAAGGGACCCATCCGGTGGCGATCTTCCCGGTGCCGTCGGCCAGGGGGATCTTGCTCGCGGCCGGGGTGGTCTGCGCGTTGGCTGGATCCTCGACAACCTTCGTGGATGCGTTCAAGCTGGCGTAGCCGCTGGCGGCGCCTCGCTCGCTTTCCTTCTGGTAGCCGGTGTGGGGGTCGCTGGCGGCTTCGTGGTTGGTGATGGCGGTGGCGGCGGTCCCGGCGGGGTCATAGACGCCGCTGTGGTTGTGGCCGATGGCCGAGTAGGCGCTGTCATGATTGTGTCCGGCCGCGGCGAAGTCGGCCGGCTTGCTGCCGCTGTCGGTCAGCTCGCCGCCGGTGGTCAGCGCCGGCAGGTTCCCGGCGGTCGGGGTGCCGACGATGCTGATGTAGTCGCCGTCATGATTGTGACTCGCGGCGGCGAAGTCGGCCGGCTTGCTGCCGGAGTCCTCCAGGGTGCCGTCGGCCTTCTGCTTTGGAAAATTGCCGGCGGTGGCCGGGTCGATCTTCGGGATTCCTCCCGATCCGGCCTCGAGGGCGTCCAGCCGGGCGTCCACGTCGGCGTAGCTGCCCTTGGGCAGGGCGCCCAGCTCGGTGGTGATCGCGTTGATTTCGTCCACCAGGGCGTTGAAGGTGTTGGCGTTCAAGCTGGTTCCTGGGGTCAGGCCGCCGGTTCCCGGGTCGATGTAGCGATCGACGAATTGCGCCAGGTTGTCGGTGCTGGTCGGGTAGGCCATTTATTTCACCGCGTAGCCGAAGCGTTCCCGGATGTCGGCCTCCACCAGCCGTTCGATATCGTGGTAATTCCAGTCGAGCAGGTCATCCGGCTTGCCGCTCGCCAGCAGCCAGTCGGTGAGCCGCTTGTTTTCGCCTGAGTCGTAGACGCTGATCTGCAGGTTGCGCTGGCCGGGCAGGGGGCTGGGCGCCACGGCGCCGTCCGGGGTGGTAGTGGTCAGGTCGTACACGATGGTTAGCCGGGCCGTCGCCAGGTTATTGGGGTCGTGTTGGTTCCAGGCAAAGCCGCGGATGGTGTAGCCGTCCACCGTGATTTGGGCCGCCTGGGGCCGCTGCAGTTTTCGGGTGATGCCGTTCATGGGGGCGCCTCCTATGGCTTGGCCTTGCAGGGGATCTGGTAGACCGTGCCGTTCATGTTAATTTCGATCACTTTGTCCGGCGTGATGGTCCCGGTGGCTGGGGTGGCGTCGATCCGGAGGGTGTCGCATCGGGCCTCGCCGGTCACGTCCAGGCCGCCGGCGGCGTAGGTGGCTCCGCTGACGGTCAAGTCGGCGGCGGTTGTGATCTGTGCTGCGGTGATGCTAAGGTTTCCGGTCCCAGCGTCGATCACGGCGTTGGCGCCGTTGTATTTGAAGGTTAGGTAGGCGTTGCCTGCGGACGATTCTAGTATCTCGATGGTGCCGTAGTAGTTCGGGTTGCTGTAGGTGTTGCCGATCTTGACGCCGGCGTAGCCGCCGCCGCCCTTGCAGATCACTCGGGCGCTGGTCTTGTCCGAGGGGGTCGCCAGGGTCAGGTCGCCGCTGGAATCGTCGTAGCAGATGTCGGTGTCGGCCAGGTATTTGCCGCTGGTCCCGGTGGTGTTCATGCTGAGGCCGCTGGCGGTGTTTTTGGCCTGGTATAGCTTGATGGAGACGTCGGTGAATGGGTCCAGGTTGGTGATTTTAAGCTCGTAGTCCTGGCTGCCGCTCAGGTGCGTCACCGGGAACACGATCAGCTTGTCGGTGGTCGGGTCGGGGGTACCGCCGCCGGGCCGCAGGCAGATCACAAACGAGTCGGCGCGGTAGGCGGCCGATCCGGCGTATTGGGTGAATGAAAATGTTTTGATCAGATCGACGGTATTGTTGGCGGTCTTTTCCCATTGGTAGCCGCCGCTGGAAAACGAGCCGCTCGGGGCCAGGTCATTGGCGTAGCCGACGCCTTTGTCGGCGATGTTTCCGACGTCGCTGGGAATTGTAAAGCTGATGTCCTTGGCGGTGCCGACGCCGTAAAAGTTGCAGGGGATCAGTCGGGCGTAACAGGTGTAGCCACTTTGGATCTCGGTGATCGTGGTCGAGTACCAGACGCTTTTGTCCAGGTGCCAGCCGGCGTCTCGGCCCAGCTCTTTGAACCAGGTATTCGGCCGCTGCCAGTAGGGGGTGATGACGCGGGCGGTTTGGCCGCTCTTGGCCGCTCCGAAGGAGCCGTTGAGTTGGACGCGCTTGTTTGTGGCGTCGATTTGGGTGATGATCCAGCCGTCCCACACGTTGGTGGCCGAGTAAAACTGCAGGACCTTGCCGATCCAGGCGGTCGCCGGGGTCGCGCCGCTCACCGTCACCCACGAGTCGTTGTCCTGCCAGCCGGCGGTGAGGCCGCTGGCGTAGACGTTCTCCTCGTCTTTGGTGTTGGCCTGGGTCGCGCTCCAAATCACCGAGACGTTGTAGCAGGTCTTTGCGTTGGCGGCCGTGCTTTTGAGCCGGACGTCCAGTTGGATGTTGTCCTTGCCGGTCAGGTCGGTGGTCTGGTATTCGATGTCGGTGCCGACCATCTTTCCGGTGTCACCCGTCTGGTCGGCGATGGTGCGGACGGTCGCGTAGGTCGTCCCGTCGCCCTTGGCGCGACCGAACCAGCTCGACCACTCAGCCGGGCTGTTGTTCCGGTAGCGGACGCGAATGTAGAACGTCCCGTTCACCGCCGGAACGAACGTGTGTCCTCCCGACTTCGAGTTATACGTCGCGTTGATTACGGGTCTAGCAAACAAACTCTCGTCGCTGATCTGGATCTGCGTCTCGTAGACGCTCGTGCCGTTGATGGTCGGGGCGTTCCACGCGACCAGCAGGTATCGATCCGCTGCGGCGAACCGCATGATCTCTTCGGCGTTGTTGAAGTCGGCCACACCCGTGTCGGTCAGGTCGCCCGGCAGGAACACCGCAGAATTGTCGGTGTCGGCCGAGTAGCCGCTGGTGTTTCCGGCGCGGTCCACCAGCTTGGCGAAAAAGTAATATTGGGTGCCTTGGCTCCAGGTGCCGCCGATGTCGGCCAGCAGGGGGAAGGGGATCGTCAGGCCCATCCGCTCGGTGCTGCCGCTCGAATGGCCGACCGGCGTGTTTAAAATCTTGGTGCTGCCGGTGCCGCTGTTCGTGCTGTTGATGTAAATTTCGAGGTCGCTGTAGGGCTTTTGGAAGGTTCCCCAGGCCGGGATCTCGGCGGTCAGGTACACGCAGTTGACGCCGTCGCGGGCGGTGATGTCCGGCTCCGGCACGTCGACGGTGTCCGGGGTCAGGACAATGTTGCCGCTGGCGGCGTAGGTGCCGTAATCGGGGACCAGGCCGGCGGTGTTCATGGGGTACAGGTGGACCTGGATGGTCCGGCCGTCGCCGACCAGGGCCAGGCCTGTGGCCGAGTAGCCGGCCGGGACCAGGTCCCAGCGCTCGCCGCCGTCGGCGTCGATGATCCACACTTCGCAGCCGCCGTAGTAGGGGTCGGTCGGATTGTCCCAATTGATCGCCAGGTGGATGATGGGGACGCCGGCCTGGTATTCCCAGGTCTTGCCGACGTCCAGGTTGATCGGGGCGCTCACCGGGTGCAGGGTGGTGCCGTAGGCCTGCGCTCCGGCGCTCTCTCCCCAGGTGCCGGCCTGGCCGATGTTGTCCACGCCACGCACTCGGAATTGGAACCAGTAGCCGCTGTCGGCTGGGGTCACGCCCAGGGCGGCGAAGGTCGACCGGGTGTTGTCCAGGTCGGTCCAGGTCGCTGTCGCCAGGCCGCCTTCGGTGGCCGCTTTGCGGTAGTGGATCTCGTAGCTGGCGATGTCGGCCGCCGCCAGGGCGTCCCATTTCACCTGGAGGCCGACGCCGGGGATGTATTCCGGATCCACATTCTGGACCTGGCCGGGCGGGTTGTCATCGGCCGTCAGCGTGGTCTGGTATTCGACGTAGTCGCCGTCATCGTACCAGTCGGGGTTGTAGTAGCCGTCGGCGTTGATGCTGATGCCGTAAAAGTAAACGGGTTCGGTGGTCGGCTGGGAAATGAATTGGACGTTGCTGTCCCAAAATTCGCCGATGCGGTGGGTGAAGTAGCCGGCGCCGGCCTGGCCGCCCATGCCGGCCTCCATGCCGCTGCCGGATTCGATGGGGTAGTCGGCCAGGACCAGCAGGTGGCTGAAATTGCCCAGGGGGAAGGGCGGGGTGAATTGGACGGTGCAGAGAACGCGCTGGCCGCCGTCCGGGGCGACGTAGCCGTCGTGGGTCACGGTGAAGCCGGTCACCTTGGGCGCTTGCGTCGTATCGTACCCCGGAACATTCGAGATCGCCGCCGCCGTGACCGTCCAATCGCTGATCCCAAACGCGTTGAACGCCGCGACCCGGAAGTACAGCGCGACATTCGTCAACGGGATATCGAACGCGAACGTACCCTGAAGGGGATTGAAATCGCCCCGCTTGACCTCGAACTGATATCCCCGGAAGTTCTCCCGCGTGAAGTTCGAGACCACTCGATACACATAACTCCCCGTCGGACGATACCAAGGACCGCTCGTCAGAATCTCCGTCGCCGTGTTCCCCGTCACCATCCGCCCCTGAATATCCCCGCCCGCGTCTTCCAGGATCGCGATACAACCGACCAACGCCGGATCGTCCGGCGTCCAGCTCTTCGTCTCGTCCGTGATCTTCGAGTCGCCCGCGATGATCGCCCCCGCCGAACCGGAGACGGATTGACCATTCGAGACCTGAACCGTCCCGTCGGAGAAGGGAAGCGTCGCGTTCGTCTCGATATAGATCGTATGGACGCCCTTCCAGTTCGCCGCGCCCGCGTCGAACGTCACCCGGAACACGTTCTCCGGGATCGTCGCGTCATCGGAGCGCGTCCGGACCAGGAGATTGACCGGAGCATCCGGGACGCCCGCGTCCGGGGAGCCGTCCGCCAGCAGCTCGACCTCCGGGATCTCGTCCGCGTTCAAGTCCCGCCGGATCCCGTACCGCGAGACGGACCGGACCCGGATCTTCAGCAGACGGTACTCGTTCGCCTCCAGCACGAAGCCGCCCGCCGTTCCGTTCGTCACATCCCCCAGCGTCCACGCGTCCGCCGGATCCCGGAGGACGTCCCGATACCAGACCTCCGCCTCCTTCCAGAGCTTATCCTCCGGGAGCGTCCACGTCACCGCGATCTCCGACCGCGTCGCCCCCTCCGGCGTCACGACCACCGTCTCCGCCGCCGCCAGATTCTCCACCTCCGCCGGCGGCCGCAGCGGGTTTTCCGGCGTCCCGCGCAGCAGATCCTCAAAGGCATCATCCACCGCATCGTCATAGAATGCGGACCGGTAGAGCTGCCCGTCGAATTTCATTGAGAAATCAGCGGCCAGTTCGATGCCGGTGACCAGGAACGTGTCGGATCCGCCCGGGATCTTGTCATCCGTCACCGTGACCACGTCGCCCACTTCCACCGCCAGGGCCTTGACGGGCGCCGACAGGTTGAAAAACCAGTTGCCGCTGATCGCCCGTTCCATCCAATTGCTGGCTATGCGCAACGCCTGGCCGACATTGGTCGTGGCCACCAGAAACCGGCTTTCATCTACAACGCGGCCGGCGCGCTCGATCTGCTCCTGGCTTTCGAGGTGGAAGGTGGTCTTCTCCCAATGGTTGGCCGCATCGAGAAAGCTGAAATAGGCCCGGTTGGGCACATCCTCCAGCGACTTTTCGGATATTTCAATGGTGGTCGATCCATCCTCATTCGACACGACCGTCCGGGCGACTTCGCTGAAGGTGAACACGGAGGATTGATTCGGTCGGATGAATCCATAGGTGATCTGATCACCGTAATCCCGGTAAAACATGGAGAACTCATCCCGGATCCGTTCCAGGATGTCGCCCGCCGGCTGATGATCCTGAATGGCGCCGTTGAACGTGTAGCGCTTGCGTTGGACGCCATCCACGTCCGTGATCACCTGGGCCGAATAGGTCCGCTCATTGCACACGGTCTTGGTAATCACATCATAGCCCAGACCCAGCCCGCCCCGCCGGCGGGCCAGCAGGTCCATCCAGATATCGATGGGGTCATTGGAGTAAACGGTGTCGTTGTACAGCCATTCGCTGCCGGTCCAGTAGTACACCCGCATGGTCCGGCCCTTGCCGCGCCAGCTCAATTCGGCGCTTCGATCGGGCTGCAGCGCCACTTCGTCCCGGATGCGGATGATGGCCAGCGACGTGCAACTGAACGGATCGGCGTCATAGCCGTTGTACACCGGTACTTCCTGCCCCGGGAAACCGTGGGTGAAAAAGGGCTCGTACTTGAAATCGTGAGTGGGTTGGCCGTTGGCCAGAATCTCAATCGATTCCTGCATCTGACCTTCACCGATGAACGCACCCACCAGTCGGAATTCGCTTTCATCCGTCTGAAAATAGACGATGCCAGGCAACCGCATTTCCCCATAGACCAGCGGCAGCGCTTTACCCAGAAAATTGTCATACACCTCCGCTTCGCTGGTGTATGATTTCCGTCCGATATTCAGGAAACCGGAGTTGTTCAGTTTCCCCCGGGCTGTCATCCGCCATTGTTCAAACCCGCCGAAGTAATCCAAATTGGTCGGGCCAGCGGACCGCATGCCCCGAGCGGTACAGGCGGTGCTCGACTTGGGGCAGAACGTATACGGCAAGCCGGTGCCTGGATCCACGTTGCCATAACCGCCGGCCGGATCATACGGGCAATCCAGACCGTCGGCGAACTGCAGGCCGCAGGTCCGGCAAATCACCCGCGACGGCAGCTTGGTCAGCGGCCCGTGCAGGTAGCTGGAGACCGGTACGGAGATAATAGTATCCGTCAGGCGCTCGGGTTTGCCCATGATGCCCCGGACGAGCATCTGGCCGGTATTCGACGCCTGGTGGTAGATGTAGATTTTGCAGACGCAGCCCTGGGGATCGTTGGTGGCGAACAGGTCGCTGATGCCATGATTGATGTTGACCAGGTTGATGGCGGTTTCCAATTTCTCGTCGCATTTGAGATTGAATTTGAGGCCATCGTGGGGATTTTCCGGGTCCAGGAACGGCTGCCAGGTATGGCTGTTCCACTCGAAGATTCCTGACTCCGAAAAATACTGCGTGCCGCCAGGCAGCACCAGCTCCGCCAGCCAGAACAAACCCTGAATTTCCTCGGCGGCGATGGCGGTGGCAATGTTGGTTTCCAGCGAGCGCATCAGCGTATTTCCTGAATCGTGAGCTGCGCGTTTTCAAGCAGCGTATAGAAAAATTCCTCTTCGAGTTCGTCCTCTTCGAAGCGCACCTTGCGCGTGACCGGCGTCCCCTGCTGCGTGACATCCGTCACGTTGAATGCCTCCAAGCGCCCTTTGCGCGCCTTGAAAAACGCATACAGATTGGTCGCCATGTCCGACGTGAGGCGGTTTTTCAGAACCAGAGCGAACCGGTGTAACGCGCCGCTCGGTTGCTTGCCGATGCGCTGCTCGTAGCCGTCGCCCAGCGGATGCACCAAAGTTTTGAAGCCGGTGATCCGTTTGAGTCCGTAGTCACTGAATGGGCTGAGTGGAAAATCGGGCAATGGCATCGGTTAGCGCTCCCGGGTGGCCAGTTGGCCAATCGCCTTGGCCACTGCCGGATTTCTGGCCATCTCCACCGCTGCGCCGCGGGTGAAGATGGCTTGATGTTTATCGAACCAACGCTTGGTGTTAGCCACATCAGGCGTGAGGATTTTGTTGTGAAAATGGTTCACCACGATGGGCCGCTGCGCGTCCGCGGCCGATTCGCCGGCGCCTGTTGCGGTGTCGCTCCGGCCCTGGGCGCGGATCCGGGCGATGTCCTCGGAAGTGTATTCCCGGGGGCCGTAGTTCTCCGTTTCGCCTCCACCCGTGCCACCGCCTGAACTGCCGCCACCGGAAAGGGCACGAGCTGCCACCCCGGCCACTGCGGCCACCGTTGCATAAAAGGCGGCGGCCTGAAAATGGAATGCTGCATCTTGATATCGATGCGTTGCCAGAGCTGCAAATCCGTGGGCGGTCTCCACAATCGCCCCGACTGCAGCTAACGCTGCCTGGCTGGCGATGTATTCCGCCACGGCTTTGCGCATGGCCACACCGAATGATTCCTGACCCAATATGGCCGCCTGAAAGCTGGCCTGAAACGCCTGGGTCAGCACGCCGGTCAGGTTGCGCAGCATGCTATATTCACGTTCCAGCCGACGCAGTGTGCCTTGGTATCGCTGCGCGGCCAGGTTCATGCGCTCAAAGTAATTTCCGCGTTGTGCGGTCTGTTCTTCGGGTGACAGCCCGGCAAATTCCGCTTCCAGGTAGCGGATCTCGGTCATCATGTCAATATAGGCCAGCTGCTTTTCCCGCGCATCGGGCGACAGATCGAAATCCAGTTCAACGGCAACGCGCTGACGCTCGCCGGCAATCGCAATGCTGTCGAGCAGCGCCTGATACGCAGCCTGCTGGCGTCGCTCGGCGGCCCGGGTTTCCTGTTCCATGTCCTGGTTCAGTTGCCGGACCTTGGCCAGCATCTCATGGGCAAATTGATCGGCGCCTTCGGTTGCCTCATCCAGAATTCGCTGGGAATTCGCACGGATCCCAGCAGCGGCGGTTTCTTGAAAATCACGCTCCGCCTGGGCGCGGCGCTCAAACAGATCCAGTGCTTTCTGGTTGTAATTGAGTGTTTCCAGGTAGATCAACTCTTCCTGCTTCTGATGTTTGACCTTGGTCATGCCATAAATATCCGCCACTTTCTGCTGATAATCGAACAGCAGCCGCTCCTCCTCCGACATCCGGTCCCGCCGGGCGGCCAGGATCAACCGGTCGATCTCCTTGTTCTGGCGGACAGCCTCTTCATCCGGCGGTGCCGGGGCCTTGGGCGGCTGACTCGGCGCATGGGCCGCCACCGGCATGGCCCGCATGAGTTCAGCCGCCGCCTGGGCCTGCTGGAACATTTTCTCCGCCGCGCCGGTCATCACATCCACCGCCGTCCGGGAGGACCTCTCGGCGATCTGCTCCAGCCGCTCGGCCATCTCACCGGCCCGGCGGGCCTCGGCCGCAAATTTCCCCGCCGCCTCGAACTGTCCCAGGAAGGCCGCGGCCATCGATTGGGCCGAGGCCGCGCCCTCCTGCAAGCGGTACCAGCCGGACGCCGCATTACTCAGCATCCCCACAAACAGCAAGCCGGCGGATGTCGCCAGCCGGAACGCATCGCTGATCGAGGCCCCGCTGTCCTTGGCAACGGCCACGATCTCCCGCAGCAGGGCGGCCACTTCGCGGAACAGCAACCGCACGTCCGCGGAGACCGCTTCGTGGTTTGCCAGCCACCAGGACTTCGCCTCCCGGACCAGTTCCATCATCACCGGCAGCAGCTCGGCCGCGACGGACCGGGCCAGAACATCCACCATCTTGGACATTGTGCCCAGGCTGTCCGCAAAATCGTCCGCCAGCCGTGCCTCCTCCGTGGTGATAATGAATCCCATCGCCTGGGCTTCGCGCATGGATGCTTCAAACGCATCGATATTGCGGATCAGGGGGAGCAGCTCGTCGGCCGAGCGGCCAAACAATTTCACAGCCACCGCGGTCAGCAGCGCCTGATCCCGGCTGCCTTGCATCTGGCGCGCCAGATCGATAAAAACAGCCAGTGGATCCCGCAGCCCGCCCGTGGCGGCGTCTCGAAATTCGACGCCCATGCGTTGGAACAGGCCGATCTGCTCCTGAGAACCTTCCGCCGCCGCGTTCATGGCGACGCTCAGGAACCGCATGGATTGCGCCAGGCTGCCGATGCTGCTTTCGTTCTGTTCCGCCGCGTAACCGAGGGCCGACAGTTTCTCCGCCGTGAGATTCAGCTGAACCGCTAGCCGGTTGGTTTCCTCACCCAAGGCGACGGCCCGCTCCACCGCGCCGGCGATGGTTGATATGACTGCATAGACCGCGGCGCTGGTGACGGCCAGCGCCGCCGCTGCCGCCGCCGCGACGGCCGTCACAGTACCGATCGCGGTGGCTGCCGCAGCCGCGGATGCCTTCTCCTGGAGTTGTTGGGTTTTAAAGATATGCGTGCGGCGCAACTCCAGCAACAGATTTTCCTTGTCCGCCGCGGAGGCAAACTCCAGCTTGTGCATCTTAGCGACGGCGTTTTGGTAATCCAGATCCAGACGCTTCTGTTCCGTCAGCCGGACCCGTTGTGCGGCCAGAATCCACCGGTTGGCGGTCTCGGAATCGACGGTCGCCGTCCGGCTTTGTGCGGCGCTGATCTGCCGCATGTTCTGCTCGACGATCTGCTGGGTGCGCGCGATCCCAGGCGAGATGTCATCCCGGTATCGCCCGTGCAGCGTGACTGCCATCTCCCGGTTCAGTTCCATTCGGACTAGCTCCTCGGTGGCACCAGCGCCTTCAGATTCTCGTGGCGCTTGAGCTCATAGAATTCCCGGATCCGGGCCAGCACCCGCCAGTCAGCCAGGTCGAGATCGTTGTTCCGGATGCGCCAGCCGGCCTGTTGCCGGTCATACAAATCGAGCATGGTCTGCATGTAGTCGTGAAAGTCCTCGCTGTAATTGGCGATCTTTTCCCGTTTGGGACACTGCAGACATTGCGCCTCCGGTCGTGCCGCTTCATGAATCACATTGCAGGTGCGCTGACAGAATCGGATTAAACCCGGGATGTCCTGCAACAGATAGTCCCAGGCCACGTCGTCTACAAAGGGTCCGGGCCGGCTTCGTCCTCCATAGCCGGAGCGGCGTTTTCCTCGAATCGCAACGCCCACGAGGTTTTCCAGTACGACGGGATCAGATCCTTCCAGGAGGCGACCTTCCAGCCGAACCGCTGTTGCCAGGCAATCGTGTCCGCTTCGGTCAGCGCCATGCCGGGTCCGACTGGGATCTGCTCGCCGGCGGCATTGGCCACGGTAAGCCCGTCGACACCGACCAGAATCCGGTCGATGAAGGCGATCTGCGCCTCCGCCCGCTGGTTGATGGTCTTGTTCCGGACACTGGGGAAGCGCGCTTTGAGGAAGCGGCTCACTTCCTCGGAGGTGGGCTGTCGGAGCACCACGGTGATGGATTCGCTCCCCTCAAAGTGCTTGAACCGGATTTCGTTGGTGATCTGCATGGTTCCTCCTTTTTACAGGTATTGGGTCTGCTCATTGATGATGTGAATGTGGTAGGGCCCGTAGGTCGCGTCGGCCAGCACGGTGAAGCCGGCGTTGAGGATCAGCAGACCGTCATCCACGCCCCGCTTGGCCTTGTTGTAACAAACCTTGGGGAAGACCGGCCGGACGGTGAATTTGTTGACGAGCGAGCTGCCGATCAGGGCACCGACGATGGGGATCTCCAGGATGAACGTCTCGCAGCTCAGCAGCTTGGTCTTCTCGGTGCGGTCCTCGAACTCCAGGCTCATCTCCAGGTCCACCGGCAGCAAGCGGCCTCGGATCACCCGGCCGCCATAGCCTGTGGCGTCGCCGAACAGGTAGTCCATCTTGGCCGAGTTCTTGAAGGTGGCCTTGAAGTCCCGCACCCGGGCGCTGATGGCCGTGCCGCCGGTGACCGCGTCGCCGTCGTAGGTCCCGCCGAGTTTGAGGTTGCAGTCGCCGTACAGCAGATAGGATTCGCTCGCCTGGGCCGGCCGGCTGGGCACCGGGGTGATCACCGTCTCCTTGCCCATGCCGATCATCGACGCCTCGATCTTGATGAAGTCCTCCCGGGCCCCCTGGAGAGTCACCTCGGCGCACGCCACCCCGGGGAACTCCAGGCAGTTGGCCCCGTCGTATTCTCGGACGGTCCGGGTGGGCAGGAGGATGGCCGTCTTGTCGGTGGCGATCAGGTGCTTGCGCACCGTCGCCTGGTTCGGATCGCTGGGGTCGGTGGTGGTGATCTTGCCGGTGAGCCAGGCCAGGAAGAGTGCCGCGTTGTGCGGCATCAGATTCTGGGCGTGCTTCCCTTCCAGCTTATGGGTGATGTGTTGCTGGCGGGTGGCCGCCAGTTCGCCGGTGAACTCGTCCTGGTCGGTCCAGGTCTTGGCCGGCTCCGCCTCCATCGGCTCGCCGGTGAAGTTCATGCTGGCATCCACTGTCTGAGGCGTGCCGAGGGCGGTCTCCTTGGCCAGGGAGAATCCGCGCCAGCCGCCAGAAATCGAGGTGAGTCCCATTGTTATTTCCTCCGTTTGGTTTTGGATTCAGTCGGGGTATCCGGCGGCGTTCCGTCATCCGGGCATTCAGCGGCCCGGACCGGCTCTCGTGTTCCGATATCCGGCACCGACTCGAAATGCTTGGGCGCCACCGCCGCCAGGCGATCGTCCGGATAGATCGCATCGCGTTCGTATTCGCCGGCGAATTCGCCGTACAGCCTCACCGGCACGGTGCATTTCACCGTCATGTCGCACCTCCTAACATTCACGCTGAACCACTACAGTCGCGTCGGCCTCCAGCAGGCCGTACCAGACGCCCTCGCCGCGGACCACGTCCACGATGCCACCGGCCGTCCGGATGAAGTTGCCCCGGCCCGACACATTCAGGCGGTTGGCGCTGGTGCGCACCGCCTGCAGCACGCGAAGGAGTTGGCCGAGCATCTCATTGGCCGCCGCCCAGGCATCCTTCTTCCGCGTGCGGACCAGCACGCCCACGAGCTTTACCGGGACCTCGTGACGCAACTCGCCCGTGGTGGCGCCGGTGGCGCCCGTCTTCTCCAGACCCGCCAGCACGCCCACCGCCGGCATGTCGGACGTGCGGAAGCACTCGGTGAATTCCTCGGTCGGAAACAGGCTTTCCGGCACATCGTCGGTCAGCGTCCGGCAATTGGCCGGATTGGCGAACCAGGCGTCCGCGCCGATCTTGGCCACCAGAGCCGTGGTGATGTCATCATTCAGATTCGCCACCGGCTGACCTCATCGTTTCCTGATCGATGATCTCGATATAGCGCGGCAGAAACGCGGTCACCGCCTCGCTGAAAAATCTCGTGGGACGGATGCCCTTGACTGATCGGCGGACAAATTCCCGGCCGCTGCGTCCGCCAGGCAGGACAATCCGCTGGCCCCAGGCCAGGGCTTTTTTCGTCCGCGGCCGGATGAGCTGCTTGAGCGGGCCATACAGGCCCGTGCCCTCCTCCAGGTAACGCGGATACCGGATCCCGATGGGGAAGCCCACCCGGGCCTGGATCAACTCGTCGTTGATCCGCTCGATCACATAGCCCACCGAACGGAGCATGGTCCGGCTGACCTGCAGCCCCTTGTCCTGAATCTTGGCGCGCACCATCCGGGTCAGCAGCGCCGCGCCGCGCTCAACGGCCCGGGCCGGGATCGTCTGCACGAAGCGCGACCGGCGGCGCAATTCATCCTCCACCTGGCGGTGGATGTCCGGCTGATCCCAGTTGAAGGTAATGAATCCCATATCACACCACGCCCGGGCCCACCCGGAAATACGGATTGAGCTTCATTCGGACGATGAACGGCATATCCTCTTCGGCGGTGTATTGCTGCGAACCCGCCTTGGCGCTCTTGGCGGCGATGCCCACCTGGCGGCCGCGGTTGTACCAGTAGGCCGTCAGCTCGGCGCAGGCGAGCTGGATGGACGCCGGCACGGCCGCGTAGCCGGCCGAGTAATCCACGGCGACATTCTGCGTGCCCTTGGGGAAGGTTCCGGTCCAGACCAGCCGGATGTTGTGGGTGGTGTCGAGCAGCACCAGCCGGCCGTTGGATTTCCAGACATAGGCCCCGGCATCCACGGTTTCGCCCGCGATGCGCACCGCGCTCACCGCCAGCACGGGTGTCTGGCGGAGCCAAAGCACCGGTGTGCCATCGCCGTCATACGTCTCGCCGGTGACCGCCGTCGAAGTGAACGGCCGGCGACAATACCGGATGATGGCGGCGCTGGCCGCCTCGATGATGGGTTCAATGACCGCCTTGAGACCATCGTCGGGCAGCTCCGCCCAGGCTTTGTAATAGCTCCAATTGATCAAGCCCATGTCCGCCTCCAGCGCTCGCGGATGGCGGGCGGCCCGCACAGAGCCGCCCGCAAACCGTCAACACTGGGGGTCCGATCAGACCAGCCGCTTGACCGGCGGCGGCTGGTTCGTTTCCTTGGCAAACTTCTCGGCGGCCTTCTTGTCATCGAACGTCCGCACGGAACCCTCTGGCACGACCGTGCCGGCAGGAATGGGCACGACCAGCCCGGGCAGGAACTCCAGCACGCCGAAGCGGTAGCTGCCCTGTCCGCCGATCATGACGCCGTATCGCGTTTTTTTCTCGTCCATGTCGCACTCCTGGGTGGATACGGCGGGATCCCGACGGTTCGGGATCCCGCCGGTGGTTGCTACTTCACTTTGGCGTTCTTGTAGATCGCCACGGCGTCGAGGTTCTCCACCTGGACGTCTGCCCGGAAGGTGATGACCCAATCGGTGGCGGACAGCCGCGGCAGGCGGTCGCTCTCGATGGTGATCTGCTTCCGAAAGCCCATGATCAGGTTCTGAGGGTTGGTGAGCATGATGAACGTGCCGTCGGTTCCGCCGCCGACGGTCAGGTTGGTGGGCAGCAGCGGCATCCGGATGTTGGCGATGCCGCGCAAGGGCACATCGGTGCGGCCGGTCACGCTCTGGTCGCCCAGACCGGTTTCGCGGCCGGCCAGGGTGTCCTGGTAGTCCAGGTAGATGTCCGGGTTCTGGATCCAGGCCAGCAGCGCCGGGTCGAGGCGGTACTTGTGCGGCAGCGTCTTGAGGAGCTTGACCGCCTTGGCCTGATCGGTGCCCGGCCAGTAGCGGTCGGCGTCACCGGTGGCGTCGGTGATGTGGGCGCCGGAACCGCCCGCGATGGCCCGGGTGTACCAGCCATCCCAGATGTCCATGATGTAGGTGTCGGGCACCGCATCGTCGGCCATCATGCCGGCGAGCTCCAGTTCGTTGGAGGCGGAGCGGGACACCATGTTGAGCAGGTGCTGCAGGAACGCCTCGCCTTCGATGTTGTCGGCCAGGACGTTGTCGGTGATGCGGACCACCGCGATGATGTCTTTCGGGTTGAGGGCGATCTGGGAGGTGGTCACGCTCACCGTTTCGCCGGGGTCGGTGCCCTGGGTCTGCTTCTTGAGCACATTGGTGCCCAGGCCGAGCTTGTCGATCTTGGTCTGGTGGGCGTTGAGCCGGGGGGTGCGGATCCGCTTGAGCAGGGCGCTCTGGTCCACCATGTAGTCGATGAACCGAGCCGATTCCTCTTCGGTGAGGCCGTAGGTGAAATCGCTGGTGAGGATGGCCGCCTTGCTCAGTCGCTGCCCGGCGGTCTGCTCCAGGTAGCGGCTGAATTCCGGGAACCGGGCCGCCTTGTTCAGCGGTTCGCCCACCGTGATCCGGCTGGATGCCGGCACGGTCTTCTCCAGGGCTTCCACCCGCCGGCCGAACGCGCGCACCTCGTCGGCCACCGGTTTGATCACCTCGACCACCGCTTTGACCACGCGGTCTTCGGCAGTCGGGGCCGAGGCCGCCGGCGCAGCCGGGACCGGAGCCGGGGCGGCCATCTGCACCGGCGTCGCGCCGCCGCCGGCATCCTCGCGCACAGTCTGGCTCTGGCTGGTGTAGGTGCTGGTCTCCACCGTCTTGCCCTTCTCCACCGGCTCGGCCGGCTTCTGGGCGGGGGGCGGAGTGGCGGGCGGGGGCGTTTCGGCGTGGCCGTCAACCACGCCCAGCGCCTTCTGCAACAGATCCTTCAGATTTTCCTTCATATTGTCCTCCTGTCCGGATTTGTATACCGGGGATTTGGCTTCCGGATTGACGGGCCGGAACGGCTTGACGACCAGGCTCAGTTCGTCCAGGACGATCTGGCGCAGTTTCTTAGGCATTCGTCTCCTCCCGCACGGCTTCGCCGTGGATGCTGAAGCCCACGATCTCGCCCCGGCGGGCCTGCTCGCGCAGCGCCTCGCTCAGAAGCATGATGCCGACATACCAGCGCAGCCGGCCGCCGAAATACTGGGGTGTGCTCTCGACGATCACCGCGTCGGCCGGTTCGTCGTGATTGATCTTGATCGTCGTCCGACCGGCATAATAGGCCACCATGAAGGCGTGGATCATGGGCACCAGCTCCTCGATCGCCACGATCTCGCCTTCGAGATCCTCGACTTCGGCCACCGAACCCCAGCCGTAGAGCACGCCTTCCTCGGCCTCGTAGCGGTCGGTCTGGGCCTTGAACAGATATCGCTTGGCGTCCATCATGCCCCCGTCCAGGCGTTGAAAAATTCCTGATCCTCTCGGAACACCGGATCCGTGGTGCACCCGCAGTTGACCACCTCGCCGACCGGGAGCGCCGGATCCAGTGGACCGTCACACGCATGGATCTGGCCGTCCGCCCCTTCGAGGCGGAACTTCTCCCCGATGCCCACTACTACACCGTCGAGCTTGATGTGGCCCGGCCGGCCGGTGGCGCGGCCGGAGTGCCGCCACGACTTGGCCTCGACCCCGCTGCGCGTGTACACGTCGCGTTGAGCCTGCTCGGCGATAATGCCGATTTCCGTCTGGGCGAACCGCTGGGCCTGCCACTCGGCCTCATAGCCGAGGGCATTCTGCAGCGCTTCCAAAAAGCGCGTGCTTGTGGGGCCGTCGCCGAGCTCGAACAGATGCTCCACGATGACCGCGCAGGCCCGGTCAATGCCGGTGCGGCCGGCGAACACCGCCGCATCCTGACGCGCCCAGATCGCGTCCCGGACGGCCTCGTTGCGCAGATCGAAATCCGCGGCTACGCCGAGCTTGCCCAGAGCGAACCGGGCGGCATCCGCATAAACCGCGAAATGATGCAGCTCCACGATCGCCGCCGCCTTCTCGGCCAGCGAGCGTTCGCCGAACCAGAAGAAATCGGCCAGCAGTTCGGCGAAGAACGCCAGGTCCCGGACCGAAAGCGCTTTTTCCACCGTCCGGCCCAGGGCCTGTTGCACGACCCGGTCGGGATGCGCCAGTGCCAGGTGCGTTCGGAGCCGGTCCCAGCGGTTGGATTCATCCAACCAGTCGACCAGCGCCCGGTAGCCGTTGGCCAGCCAGGCGCCCCAGTCCCGGTGCAGATCCGCCTCGGCCGGCACCCGGTCGTAGCGGCGAGGCCGGCGGGCTTTCTGCAGGCACGTCCGGGTGAGCCCGATCACGTCCCGGAG
>AMWB02157913.1_pt1 | contig 18782 bp, 11 predicted proteins | sample 200311 | NCBI WGS metagenome assembly AMWB02 (sample SAMN02737377, study PRJNA173069) | bioreactor metagenome | biome: anode biofilm in microbial fuel cells | place: USA: California | collected 2010-12-16 | reverse complement strand
GCGTTTTACCAGCTGCCATGGCAAACGTCGGCAGGGCTAGCATTCCCGCCAGTGCGATCACTGAAATTTTCTTTACCATTGTTCTCCTCCCACTGTAGTTTTTTCCGCTCTTTCTATCTGCGCTACGCCCTCACCCCTTCCCGCTTAAGTAAAACAGTATTTAATTTAATAGATGATCTATTAAATACTACAAATGTCTTTCTATTGTCAAGGAGGTTTATCAAAAAATCTGTATTGTGCAGTACAAATTATTGTATCATTTATTTTGATTTTATTTAACTATTATTTTATCGCATTTTTTTTCTTTCCCAGCAACATCCGAGTATAGTATAAGAGACCGAACCCCGTTGAGAAGTGTGGCACTCTGTCCAGTACCCTGTTGAAGGGTATACCTTCCTTCAATCTTCTATCTGGCATGAAACTCCCCATCGTCATATCAGCCTTTGGCACCACCTCGAAGGCGGTTGCAACTTATAATAGATTAAGCAACTGCATTGAAGACCATTTTGGCCAGGCTGAGATCATATGGGCATACTCCTCAAAAAAGATTACCCGGGAGCTGCACCAGCGACAGGAATCGGCAGTGCTCCATCCCGAACAGGTGCTGCAGAATCTGGCTGCACGGGGTGTATCCAGGGTTATCGTCCAATCACTGCATTTATTTCCCGGCACAGAATTTCACCGGCTCGCAAAAAACAGTGCGCAATCAGGCCTTGAGTGCGCGCTCGGCATGCCACTGCTCACCAGCCCGCAAGACTACGATCAGATAGGAGAAATTTTGCGGCCGGTTATCGATGCACGGCCGGAGAAAGCCATTGTAGTCCTGGGTCATGGCACAGATCATCCGATCTGGACGGCCTACTACTGCCTGGAAAAAATCCTCCGCAGAAAATTCGGCCCAAGAATCTTTGTCGGTGTGGTGGAAAAATCCCCCGATACGACACAGCTTGTTGATGAAATCGCAGAGAGTGGCTTCGCTGAAGTGTGTATCATCCCCTTATTTCTTGTCGCCGGCATGCACTATAGACGAGATATCATCAGTCACAATCCGTCTTCCTGGCAATCCCGATTGCAGGAAAAAGGGCTCAGGGTGGAATCCATTGCTCATGGCTTAGGCATGTATGACGGTTTCGAAAATATTATTATCCGTCATATTATGGAGGCCAGCCAGACGATCGGATAACGCGCAGGTGTCAGGGAGCCACCGCAAGAAAGACTGTTCGATATTGTTCAACACGAAAGTCAAACGTGGAATAGGCAGGATTTTCTTTTTTTCTTTTCTTATAGAGGGAACTGCTGCCGATTGCCCGGTTGGCCGCATTGGAGGGAGAGGTGAGGGAGATTGTCGTATGCACTCTGCCAGCGAGAGTGAACTGGTGTACTTTAGGGACCTCGCGGCTTACGGGAGAGAGTTTTAAGCCATAGGTCTTCAGATGTTGCCGAAACAGGTATTCCGGCCCATTTCTGCTGTTGCCACCGGTGAAAATGAGCGTCTTGACAGTTGGATGCAATTGCAGCTGGGTCACTATATCGCGCAGCCGGATATCCGTCATGCCAATATCCGAAGCATCTATTTTACTGCGCCTGCATGACTGGACTATATCGCAGATACCAATTTTTTGCCGAATGAGAAAATCCTGCCGTTCTTGCACCGCGGCCGGCGAATTGTCATAATGCAGGCCGAGCTGAAAGATTTCACTGAGTACCGGCCAGAGCAGCCCATCGCAACTGCCATAGCAAAAATCGACATCCCGCTCCTTCAGCCGGCCTTGGGAAAATCTGGGCGGTGGTAAGGTCCCGACAATAATCTTGCCCGCGCCTTCCGGAATAAAAATCTCGTAGGGATGCATATGGGTGAAGGAACCCATGCAACTCGCAGCTTATTCCACTAGCCCGGAGAATTGACGGGCCAGATTATTGTCAATCACATAGATACAGATCTCCTTGGCACCCTGGCGGGAATAGAGATATTTGTGCTGGAGATTCTCCATCATAAAATGCACATCATTCTGGATCTTTTTGTCATAGGTCTTAAAATCTTCCTGATTATAATCCTTTACAGCTCGACGAAAGTTTTCATTTTTCAAAAACGGTTCCAGCACCTTCTCTTTCAGATTGTGCGTGCATTTTTCATACAGGTGGATGTAGAGCGAGGTTTTGGTAATTGGCAGGCCGTCGCGCAACATTTCCTGCGGCAGTGCCGTCGTTGTATAGGACTTCTGTACGCTGTTACGAAATGAGACACTCATTTTCGGATCAATCTGCAGCCGGGTCTCCATCCGATGGAAGAAAGCCTCGGTGATATCCAGTCGCTCCCCGGTGAATCCGCAGATCTCGGTTGTTCCGACATCAAAATTGACGGCAAACATATAATTAATGATGTCCCGTGAGATCTGTTCCTCGTTATAAAAGTACAACGATTCTTTTACCTCCTGAAGGACGGTGTAATTGTACATCCGCAACAGGGAATCGAGAAAACCCATGGGCAGGATGTCGCGATCCTGTTTGCAATATTTCCGGAAAAATTTCCCCAGCATCGCCATGTCGATCAGCTTGTCTTCCCGGGCATAGGTGGAATAAAATTCATTGAACAATTTTATCGAATCACGACCGGACAAGCCCTTCCACCCGTCGCTTTCCGATTCGGCAACTATTTTATGCCTTCTCTTGGCGGTGAATTGGGCGACATCTTCCTCTGCCAGCCACTTGGGAATATAACCGGTGAAAATCTCCATCTTCAGCAGCTGTAGATTGGTATCGCAATACATTGCGTATTTTTCCGGTTCGCCGATCCACTCCTCCATCGCCTCCGACTTGGTGCGCAGCCGGGTCGCAATAATAACCCTGGCGAAATTATGCAGGACCCGCGGCAGAAAGCTTTCATCGATGTGTTTGCCGAAATTCTCCCGATAGATATCGACCTCTGTCTGCAAATCAAGGACATAAGGGATATTTATATATTCCACCCGGTCAGAGAAGGCGCGCAGGTCGGCAAGCAGTGTTTTATCTTCCGGGTTCATCAGGGCAAAGAGGAGAGAATTCACTTTCTCCTCAATATCTTCCACCTTGTGGACCCCGTCGCTGATAATGTTATGCAGCTCCATCAGCCGTTCGGTATTATGCGATTTGACATCCATCAGCGCATAGATGCCATTATTGATTTTTGCATAGCGGGAATAGAGATAGCTGACATGCTTACCATCCGCCAGCACGGAGTCCAGACTCCTCTGAATAATCGGATTATGCATAATGGGATTGCGCAAGGGTCTATCGCCGGGATTGAAAACGGAAACCCCCTCGCCTAGCCGCCGGTTAAACACATAGGGACGGGCGCAGACACATTCCATAACCTTTTGCGGATCCCGAAACTTCTGCAGCAATGCCTGATAGAGGGAAACACAGATGGTGCAGGGTTCTTCGTGGAAGAGCCACTCATACTTCTTTTCGGTAAACAACTGCCATTTGAAGACATCATCTTCAAAGAGATCATCAAAGAACTTGCGCCGGACTTCCTTGGGAATAAGCAGCAGCGGATTATCATGGCTCGGGCAGGGAACGTCGAAATACCCGCCTAAATCAGTATCCGATTTACAGGCACATTTCATTTCCGTGGCCAACTCTGTCTTGCCGTCATTCTCCAGGACCCAGGCCAGTTTGTCGGTCAGAGAATTTAAACTGTGCACTCCACCGACCAGGTGATCATGCTTTAACCGCCAGATTACCTCGTACCGGGAGCCCTCTGATGAGTTGGCGTAATTTTCAAAAGAGCGCAGGAGATTATTCAGAAATGTCGATTTCCCGCTACCATGCGGACCGTCGAAGATATATATTTTATTCTGTTTCGACCCCAGTTTAAAACTGTCAACATGACGCATAAGCCGGTTGGCGAAGAGTCGATCAGCAAAAAAAGGCCGGTCGGAACCTTCGACAAAAAGCCTGGTGCAATCATATTTCAAAAATCGAATGGATTCAGGATCGTTGTCATATTCATCAATACCATCATCGACCAGGCTGTCAATCAGATCGGAATAGACCTGATACACGTTACGTATTATCCGGTTCGGGTGCTCGATTACCTGCTGGAGAAAATCCGGAAAAGAGAGAATCGGCGACTGACGCAACTGGTCCTTATTTTTATCCAGATTCTCCATCGCCCTGCTTAAATCGCGCATGTACTCACCTTTACTGCTGTTATTCCGTCACAAGGAGTCTGTCCAAGAAGAGGCTCCTAATTGATCACAACCCGTGTCATCTTCCGATCTTTCATAGTGTAGCGAAAGCGCTTCCACTTAATTTTCCGTTCTTCTTCTCGCTGTCCATCCTTTACCTGACCCGGCTCTTTTTTTAAGAGTTCCGCTTCGTGGGTGTACAGACTCACTTTTGTTCCCCAAAGAAATTCCAGCCCCAGCAGCGTTCCCTCGATATAGTCTCGGTAGAGCGGTTTCCCTTCAAAAACATGATTGAGAACCAGCGTATTGTCATCATCGACATTGATTGTCAAGGCCGGAGGATGATAGAGAGAATCAGCGATCATCTTCTTGTAATGCTTTGCTTTTTTCGATTTAACATAATACTCCCAGGTCATCCGTTCTTTATTGAGGCGTTTATCAACAACAAAGAGGTGATGGAGGTCGACGAAATCCTGATCGAGAAAGGCATTGATAAACATCGAATCACAGAAATTTTCCCGAACAGAAAAGATAAAATCCCTGCCGCCGCCGGTTTCGGAATTAAAATTTTTCCGTCGGTAATTGTCGGCTATCCTCTGATAATCATATGATATTTTTCCAGCATTCGCCTGCGATTCCAGATAATAAAAAAGGCGCATACCAAGCGCGTACGGATTCATACCGACGCGCGGCATCGAGGTCACCTTGGCGTTTATCACCGCAAAATCAACCTCATGGCCACTGATTCGATCGTCATTTAAGAAAAGATTTTCATGCCAGTAACTTGCCCACCCTTCATTGAGAATCTTCGTTCTGATCTGCGGCTGAAAATAAAGCGATGTGCTGCGAACCACCTCAATGACCATCAGCATCCATTTATTTTCATCACGATTGAGAAACTCGGAATGTTCCATGAGGAACTGGAGCAGGTCATGCCTTTTTCCCTGCCCGTTCTCATTGACAGCCTTGTTGTACAGGGATTCAAACTCGGCATATTTACTCTTTACACTCTCGAGAAACAGCGCCTCCCCGTTCTGCGGAAATTCCCGCATCGATTTGTTATATTTATCTATCTCAGCGACATATCCGGCAATGGTATGGTTTTCTTTCTGCTGGATAAACACATCGAAATAATAATCTATTTTCGACAGTTTTTTCTTTTCTATGGCAAAAGAGGAGAGCAGATCGAAATAGCCGACCAGGTTATCAATGGCCCGGGAAAATTCTATAACATAATCGACCCACCTCCCTTTCTCTGAGCGGAGCTTGGCAAACAATCGTTTATCGGCAAGGGCCTTGCCGGCAAAATCGTAATCCCAGGTATGGCGAAAATAGAGATTATTCTGAAAAAAATCGATATGCCCGATAACGTGATAGAAAATCATCACGTTGAGCCAGTCCGGATTGTTGTCGTTATAGAAGGAGATAGGCGGGCGGGTATTGATGACCGTTTCATACGGGTTATTAGGATAGAGTTCATACTGTCCCTGGTCCTTCAGTACCTCAACATCCTGTACCCAGTAATCATAGAGGGTGGGGATCATATTTTTCGGCGACAGCTGTAAAAAATCACGGTTCGTGACTATGTATTCCAGGCTGTCATCCTGAAAACGCAGACCGGCATCCCGGGCGCGTTCCTTGCACCCCTCCATGATTCTCTTTGCATGTTGACTCAGCAGTTCCATATCACCTCACCATGAGAACACGTATCCCTTTAAAAAAATTACGAAATAAGTTCTCTGATTCCCTTGATCAGTCTCGTTTCATTGGTGTCCTCGGAAATCACATCCATTCGCAGCACATCTTTTCGCTCTTCAAGCAGCCCCGATTTACGGATATATCGTTCAACCTCCGTCTGCCCTGAGATGCCGTAGCCGTTTTCCGCAATAGTTATGCCGACGCGACTGGCATAATGCAGCATCTTCTCCAGTTCCGGCAGGGCCTTATCTCCTTTGGTATCCCAGTCATCGCCATCGGTTCCGTGGAACACATAGATATTATTGTCCCGTTCAAGCGATTCTTCTTCAACAATTTTATTGACCAGGCTGTAGGCACTGGCCACCTGGGTGCCGCCGGCCACGGTCGAATTATAGTAGGTCTGGAAATTTTTAACCTCTTTCGCCTCGGTATCATGCAGGATAAAGCGGGTTTCCACCTGGTTCTTATACTGGTAAATCAGCCAGGAATAGATAAGGACGTGCTGGTTGACCACCAGCTCCGTCGGTTTACCGCCCATGGAACCGGAATAGTCCCGGACAAAAAAGACCACCGCCTGGGACTCATAATCTTTCTCTCTGGACAGGATTCGGTAGATTCGGTCCCTCGGGGAGATGAGCAGCCCTCGACTGTCAATCTTGTCCCGGGCGCGGATTCGACCGAGGGCAATATTGGTCTGGATAATCTTTCTGAGGGTCGACTTTTTATCCAGTATCTGGCCAAATCCTCTATTTTTATCGGTTAAATCATAGGTGTACTTGGTGAGCGATTTCTTTTTCCCCTTATCTTTCAGATTGGGCAGCTCAAACTGTTCGGTAAGAATGCGGCCCAGGTCGTAGGCGTTTGATTCGACGTCGTGTTCCCCACCCTCGCCTTTGCCTGCCCCGCCCTGGCCTCCCTGTTCCGGCCTGACCGGCTGCTCGCCAATGACTTCGCCTTCTTCGCCTTCGCCGGCACCACCTTCCCCGGATCCCTGATCGTCTCCATCCCCTTCGCCTTCCTCATTCAACCGGACTTTATCATGGACCAGTTTTTCCTCCACCGTGGTCGGGACGATAACGACCTTGTCATCCCCATTCTGGCTCGGTTTGACCATCTTGCCGACTCTTATTTTTCGGGGGAAGCCGTCCTCCTCACGCTGCTTGTCTTTTTCCAGCAGATAATCAAGCGACTGAACGGTGGTGAGCGCCAGCAGTTTTGGCGGAGACGCGTCATGCAGCATCTCCAGATCATTGTACTGGTAAATATTCCGAACAACCGGCGCAGGCGCATAGCGATGATCCCGGTCAAGTTCGAGCAAATCCAGCTCATAGCGGATTTTCCGGTCCTGTTCCGGGGTCAGTCCCTTTTCTTTCAAGGTACGATAGAGGGCTTGCAGTTTTTGTTTCATTTTATCGTATCCGGGTACATCTTTAAAGATATGCGATAGCTAAGGAAAACCTTCGCCTTTAGAGAGTTTTTACGACACCATCAGTTTTCATCGACCTGAGTACAGAAATATTCGATAGTTTTTTGGGCACAGGTCGTACAATACCCGAGCTTCTTCAGCATGGTTTCAATCATCCGGTCGTACAGCTTCTGGTTCTCTTCATTGGTGCGGTTTGCCAATGCTCCGATCAGACTGCCGGACCCGGCGATATCCGATTTCAGCCGGACATCGGTAACCGCCTTGACCAGCTCGAGGTTGTCCATAAAATCATAGTCCGGCCGGACCGATATTTTCTGGCCGTAGATCTTCCGGATCGATGTCCTGAAGGAATCCTTCTGTTCCCTCGTCTTCAGACCGAGACCATCTTCCACCGAGTTAATGTATCGCTCGTCGATCTTTAAGGCCTGCAGTTCACCGGTCTGGGGGTTTTTGTATTTCCACATCTTGTCTGTCCCCAGATTTTCGGCGTCTATCCCGATGATCATATTGACATAGTTGAGTACATCCTTGCGGATGGCCAGCGGTTCATCCATATAGGCGTTGAACATTTCAGTCATGATCCGCTCGCGATACAGCCCCTTGGCAATTTTCAGGTCATCGAGGAACTTGGCCCGATCTTTCGCCTCCGACACATAATCGAGGATCGCCCGCTCAATGGCATGAAAGACATCATAGGCGAACATGCACTTGCCCTCGTTGGTTTCGGAGCTCTCGAGCATCAACTGGATCGATCGACCGAGATTTCGCTGACCAAGGCCTTTCTGACCATACCGTTTGGTGATGTCGTGTTCCTGGCTGAGGGTATCGATGACCTCGGACAGCGTCTTCAAACTCTTTTCGCCGGCGACCTCCCCGGCGGCAAGTTTCATAGTCTCAATAGGGGTGAGTTTCTCCGATCTTGGCAGCCGGGTGAGCACCACGCCCACGGACGCCGCGTAGTTGAGGTTGGGATCCTGATGCATGGCGTCCCCGGTCAGGGTTGTCTTCGATTCATTGCCGATGGCATAGGTGGTGAGTTCTTTCTGCAGCACGTAATTGGTGTTGTGGGAGACATAGCAGATACGACACCTGTCGACAATCGGCGCCTCCTCTTTTTCAGCCAGGAAACGATTGAATTCCGAGTTGTTGCTGGTGGCGATGATCAGGGTGTCGATGGGCCACTTGTAACCGTCAATCTCAATGCACCGGTTCTGGATGATGCCAAGATAGACCTGGACCAGGTCTTTTTTGTTTTTGTAAATCTCATCGCTGAAATGGATACCGCCGCCGGCTACCCGGGCCAGAGCCCCTCGGCGCAGATCAAACCGATACGGATTATTGGTATCGGTGATATGCAGCAACCGCTGGATAGACTCTTCACCGAGCAGATCCACCGCCGACGAGGTGATCTTATCCTTGGCCGGATACTTGCCGGTCACCGTACCGAGGCTCTCGATCAGGGGAACAGGTACAATTTCAATGAAATCGAGCATATCATCGAGGTTGCCATTGGTATACTCCCGGATATTATTCCAGATATAGGCAGAACAGGCCCCCAGCGGACGATAGTTCTCATACCAGGTTTCCAGCATCTTATCCGCAACACGATACCTTCGGGACAGGTATTGCTGTGACTCGGCACTTGATTCGTGCAGATTCATGGCCAGCACCATCGGATCTTCATAGGTCTGGGATTCAATGGTGGTTATGTTGCCGTACGACCCGAGCTTGTCCAGGCCGACAAAGCGGAAAGTATATTTGCGGTTTTTAGGCAGTGACAGAAAATCACGGTACATTTTACAGAGATATTCGACCAGAAAAGTCTTGCCGTTGCCCGGCTCCCCAACCAGGACAAAGGCCATTTCCTTCGATGACCCACCCTGGGAGGCGTCTTTGACAAACGACACAAACGAGTTTATTTCGTCGTACATACCGACGATATGCTTTTTGCCTTCCCGGAATATCCTGAAATCAAAGGTGTTTTTACCGTTGACCATTACCTTGTCAATGTCCCCTTCCAATACCATTCGGGAAACACTCTCAAAGGCGTTTTCAAAAACGCGTTCACCTTTCTTCACCGAGGTCAAATGGTTATGGAGTGAATTACTTCTTTGGTCTGCCATCGTCCCCTCCTGCCTGATTGAGATAGATTGATACCTCTAGTTGTTAGTAGAATATTGGCACCAATGATATTTTTGCAAGAAAGAACCACAAATAATTCTCATTTGCAGCGACAGCCCTCCCACTTATTTCCAGCCCAATTTTTTCCAGGGGCCAGCTCATTCAACTTTTTTTGAATAGCTCAACTTTTTTATTGACACAACCCGCATCAATTGCCAGAATAGATTGGTGCATATTCACAAAACAAAACTCGACATGACTCCATGTATATATGACTGAAAAAGAACGTTTTTTTGAGAACCTGCAACGAATGGCCGATGCGGTTGTAGCACTGCTCGGCAAAAATTGTGAAGCATGTGTCCATGATTTAACCCAGCTGGAAAACTCCCTTATTTACATCCGGGGAAATGTGACCGGCAGAACACCTGGTGCTCCAGCCACCGACCTGCTGCTGAAAATGCTCCAGCAAAATTCCGGTCAGGCCGTGGACAGGCATAATTACAGGACGACAACAACCGATGGCCGCTCGCTGAAATCGACAACAACATTTATCCGGAACACAGCCGGCAGACCGCTTGCCGCCTTCTGTATAAATCTGGATACCACCGATTTTTACAATGCCAGCCAGGCCCTGATGCCTTTTATCAACATCCAGGAAAACAATGGTCAAGCAGGAACAGAAACATTTGCCCACGCCGCAGGAGAAACAGTTGAGGCTCTTTTTTATCATGCAGTAGAGGACATTGGAAAACATCCGGCAACGATGAATGTCGATGAAAAAACTGAACTCACCCGCCGGCTGGAAGAAAATGGCACCTTCCTGCTTAAAGGCGCAGTCGAACAGGTGGCCCAGATGATGGGTGTCACGAAATTCACTGTCTACAATTATCTGAAAAAAGTTCGTTCCAGCAATTCAACCATAATATCAGAGGCATAAAATGCACAAAAAAGTCATCTCCACCACGCAGGCACCAGCCGCCATCGGCCCATATTCCCAGGCCATCGCCACCGAGAGCCTGCTTTTTATCTCCGGCCAGCTGCCGATAGATCCAGTCAGCGGCAAGATGCTTGACGGCGATATCGGCGCCAAAACAAGGCAGATCATTACCAATGCAACAGCCATTGCCAAAGAGGCAGGTACCGACTTGAGCCACGTGGTCAAAACGACGATATTTTTGACGAATCTGGGCGATTTTCAGGAAGTCAACAGCGCCTACGGGAGTTTTTTCGCCGATTCCCCACCGGCACGATCAACTGTCCAGGTGGCTGCATTACCCCTTGGCGCAAACATTGAAATTGAATTCATACTTGCCATCTAATTGATTTTATATGGAAGAAAGGAAAGCCTTATGAAATTTACGGTCAAAGACATCCTGGAGATGGAGGTTATCCTGGCTCTCGGGTGTACCGAGCCGGTTGCCATCGCCCTGGGTGGTGCCGCGGCAGCAACACTTCTGCCGGAAAAAGAATTCGATGCCATTGAAATCTGGATCGATCCCAATATTTACAAAAACGGCATGGCGGTCATCATTCCCGGCACCGGCGGCATGCAGGGCCTTGATACCGCAGCGGCCCTCGGGGCGTATGGCGGAAATCCGGGGAGGGGCCTGGAAGTACTTGAAAGTCTAGACGAAACGACCATAGCAAAGGCCAAGGCATTGCTTGATAAAAACAAGGTGACCGTTAACCTGCGAGATGAAGTCGGCCTCTACGTCAAAACAAAACTTATCTCGGGCAGCAACATCGCAGAATCACTTATTATCGACCTGCACAACAATATTGTCAGCCTGAAACTGAATGGCGAAGAGATCACTGACTCCCCTCTTCTTGCCAAATCCCACAGTAAAGGCGGCAAACACACTCTGGCTGACCTGGAAACCTGGTTGCGGGGATTGACCTTGCCGGACATACTTGAGCTTACTGCAGATCTGGACGAGGACGATCTCAACTTTCTCGAGGTGGGAGTTAATCACAATCTGGCTCTGGCCGAATATGGTTTGAAGCACGGCAGCGGCCTTGGCATCGGCAAGGCCATCGATCGGCTGATCAAACAGAAACTGATGGTCAAAGATATGTCGAGCTCGGCGCGCAGGCTCACCTCCGCTGCGGCGGATGCCCGGATGGGCGGGGCCAATCTGCCGGCAATGAGTTCCGCCGGCAGCGGCAATCATGGTCTCACGGCTATTTTACCGATCTGGGCGATCAAGGATTTTATCGACCATGACCGGGAAACCATCCTGAGAGCCATCGGCCTCAGTCATATCGTCACGGCCTATGTCAAGGCTCACACCGGCAGGCTCTCCGCCGTCTGTGGCTGTTCGATCGCTGCCGGGGCCGGGGCAACAGCGGGTATCACCTATCTGGTCGGCGGCGACGTACACCATATGGAAGGAGCGATCAAAAATATCCTGGAGGATCTGGCAGGAGTTATCTGCGATGGCGCGAAAGCCGGCTGCGCCATCAAACTCAACACCGCAGCGGGCGCTGCCGTTCAGGCCGCGCTCTTTTCCCTGCATGGGGTAAATGTCAAGGACACCGACGGCATCATCGGCAACTCAACGCAAAAAACCATCCAGAACATGGGCGCTCTCAGCCACGACGGGATGATCCAGGCCGATAAGACCATCCTGAAGATCATGCTGGAAAAACAGATGACAAAGAAGAATCAACAGGACGCAAAATGATGGCGTCGTAAAAACTACCCAAAGGGCATAGAAATCTTCACCTGCTTTTTTGTTCCCATGCAACGCATGGGAACAAGGGGTCATCGACTACTTCGTTTTCCGGCACCAGTCATAGGCGTTGGTAAACATCTGCATCCAGGGGGATACCTGCAAGCCTTTCATCTCTTCCGGCAGGTAGTGGGCCTGCCAGGGCAGAAAGACCCGTTCGGGATGCGGCATGAGGGCTAAATGCCTGCCGTCGGCTGAGCACAGCCCGGCAAGTCCATCGATTGAGCCGTTGGGATTAAACGGATATTTCCCGGTTGGCTGACCATCATCGTCAACATAGACCAGCGGCGTCATGCCCGACGCTTTTACCTTTTCAAGGAGAGCCTTGTCCGGGAAATGCAGTTGGCCTTCCCCGTGGTCAACATGGATGCCAAAGACCAGCCCTTCCATACCGGCAAGCATCATCGCCGTGCTTTTCTGCACCTTGACCGTCGTCCAGCGGGACTCAAATCTCCCCGAAACATTGCGAATAAACCGGGGCTGGCGTTCTGCAGGCAACCCCATCTCCGGGACCCAGCCAAGCAGACCAAACAACTGGCAGCCATTGCAGATCCCCAGGGTAAAGGTATCCGGTCGCCGGTAGAATTCGTCAAACATCTTCTTTAATCGGGGATTGAACAGGATGGTTGCCGCCCAGCCCTTGGCCGATTCCGGCACATCACCATAGGAAAAGCCGCCGACTGCGGCCAGGCCACGGAAATCGTCCAGGGTAACGGTTCCGGCCAGCAGGTCGCTCATGCAGATATCCCAGGGCTCAAACCCGGCCAGATAAAAGGCCGAAGACATCTCACGATCGGAGTTCGACCCCTCATCGCGTAAAATTGCCACTTTGGGCTTATCGGTGCGGGTGAGGATCTCAGCAGGTGGCGGCTCAGGCGTAAAACTCAAATGGTAGGCCGGCCCTTTCCGGTCATGGATATTGGCCTTTTCTTCATCGGCACAGGCCGGATTCATCTGCAGCCGTTCCAGCTGATAACTGGTTTCTTCCCACCAGCTGCGAAGAACGATCATCGGTTCATCCAGGACCTTCTCACCGTTATAGCGTATCTGTATCTGTTGTGCCTCGGTTGTCGTGCCAAGCTGGACAAAGGATACTCCGGCACCAGCCAGAATTTGCTCCACCTGGGAAATTTTACCCGGTCGACATTCAACCACCAGCCCCAGTTCCTCGGCAAAAAGTGTTGCAAAAACCGTATTGGTCCCATGCAGGTCAATATCAAGTCCACAATTGCCGGCAAACGCCATTTCCAGCAGAGTGGTGATCAAACCGCCGTCACTGCGATCGTGACCGGCAGCAATAAGATCCTGGGCGATCAGTTCCTGCACTGCCAGGAAACTGTCTTTGAGAGCCTTGCCGTCTTCGACATCAGGACTTTTATCTCCCACCTGGCCCATCACCTGGGCCAGGGCACTGCCGCCCATCCTGGCCTGACCGCCGGCGAGATCGACATAGAGCAGCGCCGAGCCGATTTCTTTAATATCGGGCGTTATGACCCTGCCGATATCCGGCACCGCCGCATAGGCCGAGATGACCAGTTCACGCGGTGACTTGACCGTCTCTTTCCCAACCATGGTGGCCATGGACAGGCTGTCCTTGCCGCCATCCACCGCCATGCCGACCTCAACCATGATATCGCGCATGGCCCGGGCGGCGTCATAGATGGCCGCGCCCTCACCCGGCAGCTTTGGGGCCCACATCCAGTTAGCCGAACATTTGACCTGCTCCAGCTCCTCGATTTTTGCCCAGACCAGGTTGGTCAGTGCCTCGCCGACGGCCATCCGGGCACCGGCTGCCGGATCAACCAGCATTTTGATTGACTGTTCGCCGATGGCCGAAGCGATACCCGTCCAACCGAAATGACTTTGTGCCACCACGGCGACATTACTAACGGTCAGTTGGAGAGGGCCGCAACACTGCTGTCGGGCGATAAGGCCGGTCACCGCCCGGTCGACTTTATTGGTGAGAAATCTTTTGGAACCAACGGAAACCAGGCGCAGCACATCATGCAGCGCGGAAGCCACCGTCAATTCTGCCGGGAGCTGCAGAGCTTGTGCGCGCAGCGGCGTTCTGGTATCGGTAAATGTCTTCTGGGGAATTTCACCGAGCAGGACCGGCAGATCGATATTCACCGGAGTGGTGTCATCGATTGCATCATGGAGGACGAACTTCAAATCGCCGGTCACCTCCCCCAGCACCTCGCAATTGACCTTCTCCCGAACACAAATCTTCTCGAACTGGGCAATATTTTCCGGGCGGATTAAAAAACCGCACCGCTCCTGGTATTCGGCAACATAAATTTCCAGCACCGACATGGTGGGGTCGCCGACCCGGATATTACGGACCTCCACCCGGCCACCGGATTTTTCCACCAGCTCTTTCAACACATTGGCCGGACCGCCCGCACCCTGGTCATGAATCACATCGATCAGGGTTTTTTCGCCCATCTCGTTGCAGGCGCGGATAACCCGGTTCATCTTCTGCTCCATTTCTGCATCGCCGCGCTGCACCGCATTGAAGTCCAGAGTCGACTCATTTTCCCCCTGGAGCATACTGGATGCGGCCCCGCCGCCGAAACCAACGCGATAGGCCGGCCCACCCACCTGGACTATGAGCATGCCCTGCACTGCCGAGGCTTTTTCGGTATGCCGGCCATCAATCTGGCCGACCCCGGCGGTAAACATGATCGGCTTGAGAAAGCCCCACCTTTCACCGCTATCCAGACGCATATCGAAGGATCTGGTAAAGCCCTGAATTAGGGGTTCGCCGAACTTATTGCCGTAATCCGAGGCGCCGTTACTGGCTTCAATTTCTATTTCCAGGGCCGAGGCCAGATTGTCGGGGCAGGGATAACTCTTTTCCCAGGGCAGTTCATAGCCGGGAATATGCAGGTTTCCAACGCAATACCCAGCGGTCCCGGCGACGACAAAACCGCCCTGGCCGGTGCCCTGGACATCACGAATCCGCCCGCCGGTGCCGGTTTCCGCGCCCGGGAAAGGTGCCACCCCGGTGGGGAAATTATGCGTCTCCGCGGTAAGAAGGGGATGATACTGCACCGTCACCGGCACAAGCGGAGAGGGACTGCCTGGCTGCTCCGGCACCAGGGTATCGATTGCATAGCCTTGAATGACGCTGGAGTTATCTTTAAAGGCAATCAGCGATCCTTTGGGATGTGCGTTGAGCGTTGCGGTCACCAGATCAAAGAGGGTGCTGTCCATTTCCTCGCCGTCAATCACCTGTTTTCCTTTAAAAAAACCATGCCGGGAGTGCTCGGAATTGGCATTGTTCAAATCCATGATCTCAACGATGGTCGGATTGCGGTGCTGCTGGTTGACAAAGTAGTCGTAGTAGAGGTTCCTGTCCCATTCGTCCATCGAAATCCCCGGCAACTCGTTCAGGCCATCCGCCCCCAGCGTTTTGAGATCCACCTCATAGACCGCCTCCGGAACCACTCCGGTGTGAAAACTCGTCAGTGGAGCCGGATAGTAACACTCGGTCATCCGATCATGGTGAAGGTGAATAAATTCCTGCACATCGATGTTTTCCGGCACCAGATACCGCCTGGAGCGCTCCACCCTGGTGATCATGTCCAGCCCTGTCGCCTTGCAGATGGAGACCATATTTGATGACCAGGCGGTGGCAAAATTGAGTCGGGGCCCTACTTCCACCACCCTGTCGCCTTGCAGAAAGGGAGCATCACTGACACTGTCAACGAGAAACCCATCCGCCAGAATAAGCCGCAGACAGGTCATTTCCTCGCTGGTTAACGGCCGGATTGACTCGATGTTAAAACAATAGGCCCTGTGGTCATCAATTTTTCGATACAGCTGTGTGACGGTGACACCCATGATTATTTCCTCTATACTTTATATAATGGCTTACCGAAGCGCTTCATCCGTCAGTCGCACGTGAAGCTTTTAAACGAGCAGTTTTAAATTCGATTTAAGGTGAGATTATCAGTGAAAAAGAGCGCAAGGAGCCTGACACAGCAAGGCATCCATAACGCGCCTAAGTGGCTATATGGGCAGACACTAGCATTATTCGGCAATTATTTCCCCATCATTTTGAGCAGAGTATAACGACCGAAACTCGCACATCTACTTCCGGCTGAGCAGCATATGTTCAAGCTGCGGACCTACTTTTTTCCAGTCTACGCAAGGCCTGGCGAAGCCTTTCGGCTGAATGAGCGGACAGCCAAACCCCGAATCGTCAACATATACTTCACCGTAGGCCTTGGGGCTGCTGGTCCAGATATCCTGATCAGGGTTTCTGTTCACGCCAAACAGCTGAATACCATTGTCCTCCATATAACGTACTGCATCCTGCAACAGGTTCATCCCGTCCGCTCGATTGGAACGCATGGTAAACAGAATGATTTTTGCGCCAAGAAACTGCAACCTTTTCAGCCAGGCAACTGCCACAGGGACCGGTTCGCCGATTTCCGGGTATCGGTGATCGACCACTGTTCCATCAAAATCAACACATATATACATGACAAACTCGTAAGAACCGTAAATTTGAGATAATTAAAGTAAAAACTTCCTACACATTACTTTCTCGAAAAAGATATCTGTGGTGCGCCTGCCCGCATATGGTAACGCACTTAGGCGACATTGCAACTTTTCGGTGGCCGGTAATTCTCGTCTTTTTCCACGCAAAAAGCAAGGTACAGTTGCCGCAAAGCTGTCATTGCCATATGACACTCCTGTAATTCCACCCCCACCGCGGTTAACGATGCAGCAGCAGCCGCAAGGCTGTCTGGCGCTTGCTGGTGTCCTGCTGGCCCACGGCCATGGCCATGGCTTTACGCGTGCCGACCAGCACCGCCAGCTTTCGTGCCCTGGTCAGCCCGGTATAGATGAGATTACGAAATAGCATCTTAAAATGCTGGGTCAATACCGGCATGATGACGGCGCCGAATTCGCTGCCCTGGGATTTATGAATGGTTATCGCATAGGCCAGGTCGAGTTCCAGGATATCGTCCTTTTGATAGACAACCTCCCGCCCTTCCGGGAAAAAGGCCACCACACAACTGAGACCGATGTTATCGATGGATAAAATCGTGCCGATATCACCGTTAAAAACGACCAGGTCATAGTTGTTTCTCCGGTGGATTACCCGGTCGCCGACCCGAAAGACCCGCTCCCCAACCAACAGCTGCGCCTTGCCCTCTGCCTGTGGATTGGCCGCCTCCTGGATGACCCTGTTCAGATTCGCGGTCCCCAGACTGCCGCGGGTCATCGGTGAGAGGATCTGGATCTCGCATTCCCGCCCATGGTATTTGGGGATCCACTCCAGATAGAGGCGCACCACCGTATCAACCGCAGCGAAGCCATAATGCAGGGTTGACCAGGGGTGCACCCTGGCCAGGACCGCTTTTAATTCATCGACTCCGCCCTGGGCCTGCTGCACCTTGTGCAGATCGACGTGCAGAAATTTTTTGGGAATGACAAAATCTTCTTCATAGGCAGAACGGATCTGCTCGGAGGTTCTGAATTCATAGGGGTTTTCGGAGGTCATCAGCCCTTCAAGCTGGGGCGTCTGCAAATCATAGAAACGTTTCACCCGAGCCACAAAGCTCAGCTGTTCCTGGGTGGCTTCATCCGAATCGATAAACAGACAGTCACTCTTTCGCCAGATCTCCGGTTTTTTGAAAGGCGAGTCGATGGGCGGCGTGACACCTTTATTTATCTGGTGGGCATACTGAATTATCTTTGACTCCTGCGCCTGACGGAAAATCCGGGTGAGTCGAAACGCGGCAACCGCACCCGAATCGATGATATCCCGCAGGACATTGCCGGCACCCACCGAGGGCAGCTGATCGGCATCGCCGATAAACAGCACCTGGCATCCGGCGGGCACTGCTTTTAACAGGGACGCTGTCAGGGAAATATCGAGCATGGAACATTCATCGACAATGAGGAAGTCGGCCTGCAGCGGTTGCTCCTCATTCTTCTTGAACGCCCCGCCCTGCCACTCCAGCAGACGGTGCAGGGTCTTGGCCTCCCTGCCGATGACTTCTGTCATCCGCTGGGCGGCACGGCCGGTTGGAGCGGCGAGCAGCACTCTTTTGCCCAGATGCTCAATCAGCCTGACGATAACAAGAGTGGTGGTAGTCTTTCCACAGCCCGGTCCCCCAGTCAGAATCGAAAATTGATTGGCGATAACTGCCTGCACGGCAACCGCCTGTTCCTCGCTGAGCGCGATCCCCTGTTTCTGGCAATGCAGCCGGATCCATGTACCGGCAGCCTGACCGTCAATGTTCAGCGGATAGGCCATGCCGCGCACTTTTTCTGCGACAAAAGCTTCATCGTAATAGAGCGATTTGGAGTAGTAGCAGACCAGATCGCCCCCGTCAGAAAGGGGCAGCAAACGCACTTTCAGCTGATTTTCCGCCTCCATCCGGTGCAGGATATCGCCAAGACGGCCTTCCGGGTTAAAGCCAAGCAGGCTGCCAACTTCAGTGGTAATCTGAGTTGCCAGCAGATAACAGTGCCCCTGCTCGCGGCCGGCAGCCAGGACATGCCTGACGGCTGCGGTTATGCGCTGCTCGCTGTCTTCGGCCAGTCCCAGGCTGAGGGCGACTTTATCGGCCGAGAAAAAACCAATGCCATAAAAATCATTCGCCAGCCGGTAAG
>AMWB02038949.1_pt1 | contig 18820 bp, 20 predicted proteins | sample 200311 | NCBI WGS metagenome assembly AMWB02 (sample SAMN02737377, study PRJNA173069) | bioreactor metagenome | biome: anode biofilm in microbial fuel cells | place: USA: California | collected 2010-12-16 | reverse complement strand
TTTTTTTGCTGACAGGATTTCGGTCCGGGGTTGATGCCTTGACGGTGTCCGGGGCCGGGGTCAGTAGAGCCACATATCATATGTCACCCCCTCAACCGGGTACTCTCCTATCTTCAGAGAATCACAGGCAGTTGAAGAAGCCCCTACAACGCCGAGCCCATTGACAACATTGGTATATACGGGTACCGGTTCCGCCAGGAAATTGTCACGTGTCTGTATATGTGCCGAGTACGACTGCAGATGCAGGTACAGATCACGGGTGATGTTGTTCAGGCAGAAACGGGCATGAAGAAACTCGTAATAATCAGTATCCGGATAAACTCCGGCATAAGTCAGCCTGAGGGAGTATTCACGGCCCGGGATAAGCTCATCCGTGAAGAGGAAATAGGTATTCTGAAGATACATTTCAAATATGTCATCTTCCTGCTGCGGGGCGATGAGCGGATCGGAGAGGGAGCCGTAGCTTAGATCTTGTCTCTGAACACTGACCGGGGTAAACGGGTTGAAAGGCTCATCCTTGTTACCGTAATAGTACCCGGTAATCCCGGATGCAGTAAACCTGTAGTAATTACTTTCTCCTGCGGGATCGCGAAATCGGAACCTGACCACCAGCTCCCGGTAGCCGTTGCCGATATCCGCGGAGCTGGTATCAGTGATTGCTGCAGCGACAGGAAAGGGAACCTCTGCCTCGCCGTATGCAAGGGGAAGACCCGGCACCTCAACCTCTACCCGGTAAATGCTGCCGGGCTCCGGGCTGTTCACATCTGACACATATAACGAATAGGGACTCAGGGGTGCATACTCCGGGACTGGGGCAGGTTCCGCATAGGAGAGAGTCTCCAGCAACACACCGTCGCGGTAGACCCTTACCGTCGCGTCAGGGATCTGCCTGGGCTGGTATCGCAACTGGAACACCGAATGGCTTTCTGACACAAGCACTGTGATCAGGCTGTCAGGATGAAGAACAGAGTATATAACCACCTTCGGCTGAGCGTCCGGTCCCCTGTAATCAATCACCGTCTCGCATGAGACTGTTGTGATGAGAGTAAGCGCGACAGCCACCAGGAATGTTAAAGTATACTTTGGCTTCATGGCTGTCAGAACTTAAATGAGTATGAAACGGACGGAATAATCGGGAAAACACTCACTTTCGTGAGCTCCGGCTTGCTGTAGTAGATCATTTGCCCCGGGTTTGCCGGATCCGGTTCCTCAACCCAGGTGCTGCCCCAGTAGATGAAAAATGGATTGAGCCGGTTGTAGGCGTTGTACACCGAGAAACTCCAGGTCCTTATCCCGTTCTTTTTCTGCTTGTGCAGGTTCACGCCAAGATCTAGCCGGTGATAGGCCGGCGTGCGGTAGTTGTTCCTGCCCGGGTAATCAGTCACCGGGGAATAATAGTAATCGTTGTCTGATATTGGCGGGTATTCAGAGACTCCCAGCGTGGCTGCATTGCCTGTACCGAAAACCCATACCAGGCCGGCATCGACCTTTTCGCTGAACTTGTGTGTCAGTGCAACGCTTATGTCATGCCTGCGGTCATACTTCGCCGGGAATGTCCGGCCAAAATTCAGATTCTCGAATTTTCTTTCCGTCCACGAGAGAGTATATCCTACCCATCCAGTCAGTTTGCCGTAGCTCTTCTCAACCATGAACTCGGCCCCGTAGGCCCATCCCCTGCCGCTTTCAACCTTCGACTCCCAGCCTGATCCTGTTCCGCCGAAAAAGGCTCCTTCCTTGTATTCTATGAGGTTATCCATCGTCTTGTAGAATGCCTCCACGGTCATCTCCAGGTCAGCCGGCAGCAGGAATCCTGTTCCGATGGCAACCTGGTGGGATACCGGCGGCCCGAACTTTCGTGTGACAGGCAGCCACAGGTCAGTGGGGAGGCTGATAGCAGAGGTGGTAAGCAGGTGCACAAACTGGGCCATCTTGCTGTAGGAGACTTTGAAAGAGAGATCGTCGTTTGCCATGTACCTGACAGATAGCCTGGGCTGGAAGACGAAATAGCCTGTATCCTGAACTCCGAACATTGACATCCGCATTCCGGCATTGATCTTTATCCTGGAAGTGATGTCAATGTTGTCCTCGGCATACATGATAAACTCGTTTGCCCTGACACGCATATCTCCGATAACTGTATCCAGGCCGTCGTCACCCATCATCGGATCATACCTGAAGGTGGTCACTCCCGGCTTGAAATGGTGGTAGGTGTATCCTGTGCCGAACTTCACGGAGTGCCGTGGCGAAACATAATAATCGAAATCGATCTTTGCACCTATGTCATCGATGCCTGAGAAGTACTTGAAGTAATCCACCTCCTTTGCCCCTGTGGAGAGGTTTTTGGCTGACGATTCGATTGTAACGTCGAAGTCATACTTGCTGTAAGTAAGTGTGGTGTTGCTGAACAGTTTATTTGTGATGAGATAGTTCCATCTCAGGGCGGTGATTATGTTACCCCATCCGAGACCGTAGCTGTCCTTATACTCTGTCCTGCTGTTGTCGCCGTCCTGAAAATTGGTCACATACCGGCTGCGCGTGTAGGCCCTGTCGCGGCCCAGGTATGAGCTCAGGTAGAGTCGGCTTTTATCAGAGAATTTGTGGTTAATCTTGGCATTCAGATCATAGAAGTAATACCCGCCGGTAGTGCGGTCATCGCTGTCCCTGTTAGCCCTGATTATAAAGGGTTGGGCCAGCACGTCATAGTATGTACGGCGGCCCGAGATCACGAATGATGTCTTGTCCTTGATGATGGGGCCTTCAAGTGACACCTTCGATGATATCAGCCCTACGGCGAAGTTGCCGTGCAGCTCTTTCTCGTTGCCCTCCTTCATTCTTATGTCAATCACAGAAGAGAGGCGTTCGCCGTAGCGTGCGGGAAAGCCGCCCTTATAGAGCTGGACCGACTTGACGGCATCGGGATTGAAGACCGACATGAATCCGAAGAGATGGTTGGCGTTGTAGACAGGTACCCCGTCGAGTAGGAAGAGGTTCTGGTCGGGTCCTCCTCCCCGCACATATATGCCGGTTGATCCTTCGGTGCCCGATTGTACGCCGGGGAGCAGCTGGATTACCTTGAGCACATCGGCTTCGCCGAAGATGACAGGCAGTTTGAGAAATTTCTCAACCGGTATATCGATCATGCTCATCTGTGTACTTTCGATCTTCGCTCTGCGGCCCGAGGCGGTGACTGTAACTGCGGCTATCTCGCTTGATGACATTGCCAGGCTGAAGTTCATCACCGTGTCACGGGTAAGCCAAAGTCTTACGGTATCAGCGTCATAGCCAAGATAGGATACAATGATCTCCGCATCGCCGGGCAGCAACGGAAGGCTGTAGAAGCCGTAGCTGTTGGTTGTAGTGCCGGTGAAGGAGGCTCTCTCGTAGACGGTGGCGTCTATCATCCGTTCACCGCTGCCGGCGTCGGTCACGAATCCGCTGACGGTGACCCGCGGCGTGGCTGTCTGGCTCGTGACAGTTCTCTGGGTGGCAGCAGCACCGGGAGAGGTTCTCTGAGCTTCTGAATGGGAGCTGAGAAGAGAGAGCAGGATAAGGAAGAGCAAAAGTCTGGCCATACGTTTCAGAAGCCGGTTGTCTCCTTCAGGAATTTGCGCACTGCCCGTTTCTCATCGAACTCGAGCATGCCTGTCGGGAGGCGCACTGTGCGGCCGGATTTGAGTATTATCCTGACTGAGTTCTCATCGGCCAGTATCTCTTCGATCTCGTGAATTTTTATTGCGGTCTGTCCGGGACGGGTGTACCACCTTATTGTCAGCATGCCTTTTTCGACGGTGAGTCTGTTGATCAGGCTACCGAAATTGAGGCTCAGGAAAGCAAGTCCCACCAGCAGCATGGCTATGATATGGATCCAGAATGACCACGCGTCCTTGTCGCCTGTCATTATAATGACTATTACCATCACCATGCATACCACCCCCAGTGAACGGTAAATCCTTTCATATAGCGAGTTGCGTAGTACGAGCTGTTTCATGGAGGGATTTTTTACAATGTAAAGATAGGAAATTATGAGAACGGACCGGCAGGAGGAAGGCGGGGGTTTGCTGTTCCGGGGAGCAGATAAAAGTGGTATTGATGAACGGGATAGTGACGAACCAGGGGGGTGTTAAATGCCCGTGATTACAGTCCCGTATTCTCTTTCAGGAACCGGCGGGCGGCATTGCGTTTGTCAGCGTCCATCAGTTTAACGGGCAGCCGCAGGGTATGGCCGTCCTTCATTATGATCCGGATATACCGCCTGTCTTCGGTTATCTCAGCGATCTGGTCAATACGGAGGTGTTTCTTGAAGATTTTGGAATTCCATCTGACTGTCAGTATGCCACGGTCGGCTGAGAGGCGGTTGATGAAGGTGCCGAAGAACATTGTGAAGAAGAGGATGGCGACAAGGATGAAGACCACTGCCTGTATCCAGAATATGGCTTTTTTCGGGCTTTGGGTAAAGAGTTGCAGTCCCACCCCGAGGAGTGTCACACCTCCAAGGAACCGGAATACATATTCCTGCGCCTTATCTCGAAGCACCAGTTGGTTCATCAGGTAACGTTTTGTTGCACCGTGAAAGGTAAAAAAAATATGGGAAGATCACAAAGTTGCACGTTTCAGGTTGGGTCTGATGTCCTATTTTCCTAGTTTCCTGCCAGCTTGTTTGGAGAATAGTTTTGGGGTAGCTGAGAATATTCCCACCAGTGCAGCAAAAATCATATTTTCTGATAATTTCTCCCGAGCTTCACCCCTATGAAGATCTAACAACATCAGACTCATAAATAGTGCAGCTGTCATTAACAACGAGTGGATTGCGAAACGTTTAAGTTTTGGTTTCATAATGTCAGGCAGGATTAATTGTCACGTTTTTGTTGTCTGAGTTGCAGAAAGAAGCTCAGCCCTGTCAGTAATCCCACAATCCCGGTCCCTCCCATTGCCATTCTGCTGTGCGGACCAGCAGAGGGTTGTGTGAGCAGTATAACTGATCCCAAAAAACAAATACAACTTAAGATTAAGCCAGCTCTCAATATCTTTTCTCTTTTCGTTGAATTCATTTCACATAGCTATTGGTTTTTGTTTCTTCTCCATCTGGTTGCAAATTCATCCTTGTTATGCCTGTAGTAGCTGAATGATATTCCCGGATTAATTATTGATACCAGTAACAGGCCTTCTTCCCAGTAATTTCTAAAAACAGGATTATTATTGAAGATTACAATAATCAGGCATATTATGAAAAAAATTACAGATATGACTGAAAACACAATCCAGTTTTTATACATGGCGGATGGCGTTATTCTATATCATTAGAATCCTCCTGTGAATTCGTTTTTATCATCTTTTTTCTCTCTTTTCCGGTACCATTCCACAGCAGCTGAGTTTATTATGGCTCCGGCCAGTAGAATGATTAGCAGGATATCATCAGTCTTCGTCCATGACTCCTTGATAAGTCCGTAGAAAAGGTACGCTGCCAACAATGAAGACAGGATCATGACAATCAGATTTACTTTCTTCATGACTTAAGCTGTCTGGAACAGTTTTTCTGGGAGAAGAAGGAAAAGGATTGCTATAATAATGAACACTGCGCATCTCAGGATTATGTTCCGGTATAACCGGTGTTTCTCCCTGGCGCTTCTTATTGAGGCAACAAGAAGCATTACAGATGTAAATACCAGACCGACCTGAATCAGGGTTTTTGCCATCGGGTAGTCAAGAACGGTGGACATAATTCCAATGGTAATCTGAGAAATGGCAATACCGGTGCCGATGGCAACTCCGATTCGCCACGGACCGAGTCCCGTATAGGATTCAGCTGTGAATATTTTCTGCAGATGAATACCATTGAACAGCGCGAAACCCAGGTAGAAATAGAGGAGACTCAGCACCAGAAAGAACACTGATACAATTATTGTGTAGGTCGGTACATTCAACAACGCCAGCAGGAGACCTGTCACGGCTCCGGCAATGAGGATCAGTTCAAGTTTTTTCATAATTGCAGGTTTGGATATGTTTGACTTTCCTTATCAGAAGCTTTGTTTGAAGCTTCATGAAAGTTCGGAAATACATGTCAGAAAAACAAGTCTCTGTCATTACTTCTTTTTTTGTTATGATAACAGTCTAAAAATCAGCCCGCCAGGGGAATAGTAACTTAACAAGAGAAAATTAATAATACTTTGAATGATCCGGATTTAATTTAATGAGTGGAACAGGCTCGCAATCCTGATCCACACGATTAATTTAGACCTTACAAAGGTTCATAGGATTAGAATTCCTCAAGCAACACGGTATCCTGATTTATAATGATAAGATAAAATGCTTTAATACCCCTGAGTTTGATCTCGGTTAAAAGTAGATGATTCAGTTGAAATGTAAGTCTTCGAATTAAATGCTGATTGATCCGAAATATTTGTAATATTCCAACTCCATTAAGCTAGGAACCTAAACGGCAGTTTCGCATGTATGCCCCATGAGATTCTAATTATGACGCTTGATTATTAAATCCCTGATTATGTAATAAACAATCACTAATACAAGTAATACCCCAAATATCACTTTGGTGATTGGTTTATTAAAGCAGAGATCCGCCACCAACGCTAATACTGGTGATAAACCGAATAACCAATCATACCACTTAAATCTCTTCATATAACAATAATATTAATCAATCAATCCATCTGCAGCAGCTTCTATTCCGACTATAATGCATGTTATGTCGACCGCCTTTCCTGAGGTCTGCCTTCACATCGAGCGAAGTTTTTACCATAGAAAAAGAATTGCGATTAATGCAGTCACTGTCATCTTGTGCAAACAGACTAACTGTCAGTATGCCTAAAATACAGATAAGAATAATCGCTTTCATATTCATGGGTTTGATCGTGAATTAGATGTGATGATTATTATCATTTCGTTCGACAATTAGGTAATCATAACTCAGTATGTTTTCATCATATCAATAAGGCCGATTAGAGGAGACTTAAAGTTCAAAATATAATTGAAATATTAACAATCATATGGAACACAACAGCATACAGGAATCCATAACTCAGGCGTATATAGCCAAGTAGTATTCCAAGAACAAATTGTGGTATGACCATAAATATGGTAAGCAAGTGCTCCATCGAATCCATCCCTCCAAAATTTAAGATATGGAGAAATGCAAAAATTATAGCCACTCCATAGAAAAACAACTTGAAATGACTACTTATAACTCTGGAAGTTGTAGTAAAGGAAAATAAGCCTAAACTAAATGCAAAACAAAGTGCAATAAATATATATGCTTTTACCCATTCTGACTTAATCAAGAATGTGATTGCCAAACTCAAAGAAGTGAATGTGATTATCAATAAATTTCGCTTATTAAAAACATACAGTAAACGGAAAAAGATCTCTTCTACAAGTGGACCCAACAGCAAACCATAGACCAAACGATGGTGATATGGAACATCCATCGTTTTAATCGAAATTTCCATGATGCTCGAAAGAGCCAGAAGTATTACTCCAATAGGGATGACCAAAACAAAATAACCAACTAATAATAGCAGTAAATCTCTGAAAAGTGGCTTTCTAAATTCACCGCTAAAATATGGATCCGCAAGAAATTTCTTTAATTGATCCATTAGTTAGATTAAGGACACCCCTAAATGCTGGGGTGTCCTTATGACTACTTTAAAAAAAACACTCTGAGTAATAGTACTCCACGTACTACTTCTTGTAAAAAATCCCCAACTTTATGACCAAGTTCATAAGCTTCTGGATTTTCACCTCCATTTATCTCGATTAGCTCGAATTTTGATAATGCTTCCATAACCATTATTTATTAGTCAAAAAAACCTTCAACCAGACCTCTCAGAAAAGAAAAAACAGCATCGGCTGCTCTCGCATTTGCTTTGATTACATCAGAATCCATGTAATACGCAGTAGGTACATTTCCACCATCAATTAAAATTAATTGATTTTTCGTTAAGTCATTCATAGCATTTGAGGATAAGTTCTTTCTACTCTTTTGGTTTTTCGAAATCCACCGTTAATACTAGTATTTAACAACACCAAATTATTTTATTTGCGTCCGGAAAAAAAGTACGCTGAATAAACTTACTTCCACCTTCGATAATTATTGTTTCTGTGTGTCTCAATGGTCTGAACGAACAGCTTATGCTGATTTCAAATGGCTCCTTGTAATAAAATGTTCGTTGAGATTTAGAATATTGAATAGGAGCTCCCCTAGATCTTAGCTCATCAATCATTTCATAGAGGGTTGTTCGGCTGACACCAAGAATATCAGCAAATTCAGCGGGAGTGCCTGTATTCTGAAAATTCACCAACTTATGCATCCTGCTAATCCTATCCAAGTACTCAAATACTTTCATGATATCAGTATGTTTTCTTGCTCATTACGGTAATCCAATATTAACCCCTGATGCTTCAGCATCTCCAGAAAATAACCATCTGATCCGACAAGTTCAGCAAAAGTCCCGCTCTCAACTACCTGGCCCTTATCCAAGACATATATTATATCGGCTCTCCTGATTGTGGAGAGCCTGTGAGCTATTACTATCAGTGTCCTGCCAGATCTGATGAATTCGGACAGAGTGCACTGAATGTGACTTTCAGTTATAGGATCCAATGAAGAAGTAGCTTCGTCCAGAATTAATATATCCGGATTCATATACATTGCCCTGGCTATGGCAATGAGCTGACGCTGTCCACCGGAAAGCTTTGAGCCATGCTCTCCCAGCATTGCATTAAACCCTCCTGGCAAACTCTCAATAAATTTCGACATACCCAAATTACTGCATACCTCCAGAATCTTGTTCATATCCGGAGTCAGTTCAGCAGGTGCAATATTTTCTGCGATGGTACCTGTAAACAACTCTATTTCCTGAGGAACACAGGCCATCGCCTTTCTAAGAGACCGATTAGAGAAATTTGAGATATTGTTATTCCCTATCCTTATGCATCCCCCATTCAAGGGATATAACCGGTGCAGCAGCGAGATGATGGTTGTCTTTCCGGAACCACTCTCTCCAACAATAGCCGTAAAGGTTCCTTTCTTGATTGTCAGATTGAGCGATTCAAATATTGTCGCCCTTGTTCCGTATCTGAATGAAACATTATCAAATTGAATGTCTCCGATCAATTGGGGTGCCAATTCGATTTTCCCGCTGTCCTCTTCCGGATCCAGATCAAAAATCTCGAAAAGCCTGTCAGCCGCAATTCGGGCATCCTGTAAAGTCCTGTTATAATTTATTATCCCTGAGACAGGGCCTGTAAAATATCCGATGATTGCATAGAACGACAGTAACTCTCCGGCCGTGATGTGCGTATTTATCACATAACCTGTTCCTATCCACAAGATGATAACAGTAATAAATTGAGTTATAAGACCAGAAGAGGTGGATGAAAAGATTGAATTCATCCCTGATTTATAAACGCTTTCAAGCACTCCTACAAATCTTGATTCAGTCTTAAGATTTGCTATACTCTCAAGTGAAAACCTCTTGATTGTGGCTGCACTGCTGAGTGACTCAACTAACTGAGCCTCCAGATCGGCAGACTTCTCCATTACAATACGCTGGGTCTTCTTGTTTAACTTATTGGAAACAAAGTATATAATATAGTAAAAGGGAATTACACCCAGAACAATCAAAGCTAATTTCCAATAGAATGCGAACATAATTATGAACGACACTGTCAGGATGAACAGGTTCAATACAAGACTTATAGACACGTCGTTAACAAAAACACGGATTTTAACCGCATCACCGATTCTTGAAATTATCTCCCCTGTCCTCATATTATCGAAGAACGACTTTGGCAGCCTCAATAACTGCTGATAATATCCAAGAATGAGGGAAGCATCAATCCTTTGACCGGTTTTAAGAACAAAGATCGACTGAAATATTATCAGGACAAACCTGTACACAATTATTACCAACATTACAATCCCCAACAGATTCAATAAATTAGCATTACCACCGGGGATTACGTTGTCAACCAGCCGTCCGACATAAATCGAAACAGACAGTCCCAGTACGGAATAGACGAGAGCTCCCACAAGTGCCTGAATCAAAATACTCTTACTGGGCTTAACCAGGTGAAGTAACCTCGACCAAAGCTTTTCCTTTTCATCTCTGATCCTGAATCTTTCTCCGGGAGCAATTAAAACCAATACACCAGTCCACTGATCTTTAAACTCATCATGGGAGAGCTTGTGAACCTCTCCATCCCCGGGATCCATGATCTTGATGTACTTCCTTGTGGCTTTAAGAATTACGACATAATGCGTCAGAATGCCTTTGACAATTATATGGGCAATTGCCGGAACGGGTATCTTGAAAAGACTTTCCCAGTCAGCTCTGACCCCCCGTGCAGTAAAACCAATCTTCTCAGCTGCCTCGATAAGTCCAAGCACATTGGTGCCCTTCTTATCTGTACCAGCGTATTGTCTGATTCTGGCAAGTGGCAGATCCACCTTATAATAGGATGCTATAGAAGTTATGCAGGCCGCCCCGCAGTCCGTAATATCTCTTTGTTTAACCCTGATACCCATGTATGATCTAATTTTTATATGGATTCAGCCAATCATCCATCTTATCAAACAAGAGGTTATAAAGGTTCCTTTCGGCAATGACAATCCTGGCATTGAAAGTCATTCCCTTTTTGAACTCTGCAACTACATTATCGTTTAGTGACAAATAATTCCTTTCCGGCTTGCACTCTACCCTGAAATAGGCCGACTGTTCATCATTTACAATCAAGTCATCAGAAATATGGGTTATCCGGGCATCAAGAAGACCCCATTCAGTATACTTAAGGGCGTCAACCTGAATTACTACCGGTAATCCTGTCTTGATCATTCCTATATCTTCAGGCGAGACATAGCAAACGCCTACAATCTCACCATCTGGAGATATTTCGGCAATATGCTGGTTATTGTAAACCAGCGCGCCGTTTTGAATATCCCTGCTTTGAATAATCTTGCCACTAAGCGGGGCAATCAGAATCCGGTTTTTCAGTTCCTCATTGCAGCGCAAGAGTTCAACCTGAAGAATAATTGAATCATTTCTTCTTTGTGCCAGATCAAGTTCCCATTTCGCTATCGTTTGTGCTACTACCTGCGCAAGGTTCTCCTGCTCAGACCTGTAAGTGAAATATGATGCCTCATACTCAGCATCTGAAATTACCTTCTGTTCATGAAGCTTTTTTATTCTCAAGTAATCGTGCCTTGTCTTGTGGTACGACTGTACCTGCAATTCAATTAATCTTACCAGGCTGGTATACTCGGCAAGGTAACGCTTCGTACCAAGACTCACCGAACTTAACCTGGTTCCATCTAGTCTGACTGTCAGTAAGTTATTCAGATCATAAATAGCAGAAGTGTTTTCCGAGATCCGCTGCTCAACCGAGGAAAGTTCAGCAGATATTGCTTCAGAACCAATAATCATCAGAGTGTCTCCTCCGGTTACTTCTTTGCCATCATTAATCCCTGTGTAAACTACCTTTCCGCTACACGGTGCAAGTATCGGCTGCCGTTCAATACCCGATTGAAAAAACCCGCGTGACCTTACTGCAACATCGACATAGATTAGTGGCAGGGAAAGCAGTACAGTAAGCATTATGACGATGACAATCCAATAGATGACCTTACTCCTTGTGGTAACTCTGCAGAGGTAATCTGCAAGGATCTTATCCGACCATTCTTTGGGAAGCAACTCCATCACTTTTTACTTTAAGTAAAACAACACACGTAAGCAGCAGGCACGTGTTTAATATCAAAATGCCAGAAGGTAGAGACGTATTAACACCCGCTTCAAGGAAAAAAAGCTCCCTGTAAGTCATAAATACGATTTTAGAAATGCAGCATCTCAAAATTAAAACGCTTTTTTAATAATGTCAAGGGTTATGGCAATTTTTTTTAATGAATTCTACCAGCCAAATCCTGAAAAAGCTGCCTCAACTCATTATTGAATGGAAAGATGACGGTAACAGGATTTTTATCCGCCCTGATATACGCTTTAATTTGACTTGGGTTCCCAAATAGCGTAAATTTATAAAGCCATTACGCATATTAATCTAAACCTGAATGCCTATGAAAAAAATTGCCATTCTCTGCTCAGCACTCCTGGTTATGATTTCTTCATGCAAACAGGAGCCGGTTAACCCTGTTATAGGTGCATGGGACCTTATCTATGCCAAACAGGTGGAAAATGACTCGACCATCGCCACATACCCGGGTACCTACCAGGGCAGCCAGGTAAAAATGTGGTGCAACAACTACTGGATGTTCGTCGGTGAATACAGCCAGGATACAGTAAAAGCCGAAAACTACGGAGGCGGATCCTATACGCTCGAGGGTATCGTATACAAGGAGACCATCAAATACCATGTAAATGAAAATTATATAGGAGAAACCCTCAGAATGCGCATCGTGGTGGCTAATGATACACTGATACAGGTTTGGCCGGCCGACGAAACGGGTGAGGTGGATAAAAGCAATTACCACAGCGAAAAGTATGTAAGGGTGAAATAGGAGTCAGAGGATTCCTGCATTTAATATGTGCCCCTAGGGCGGCGGCCCGGGATTCGGGGATGACCTGCATTATACAGTTCCTGAAGGTCTACCTTCGGAGTACCATGGGTGTTCGTGGTACAATTTTTGAAGGTCTACGGCCTTCGTATTATCATAGATACGCCTCTGTACAATTCCTGTAGATCTACGACCTGCGGGGCATCATAGTATTTCCGGATACAATTGTTGAAGGTCTACCAGATCACCTGGCTAACAGCTTGACCAGCTTTTCATGCAGCTGAGCAGCCCAGGTCTCAACCTCTGACTGACTGCGCCCCTCCGCCTCACGAATCAATCCAAGCAACAAACTCAACTTGAACCGCGATCGCTCACCGGGTTTCGACATCTCCTTCCTGTCATTCACACCGCTGAAAAACCCTTCACTGACAGTGTGAACCATACCCCGCACATGAGCAGTATACTGCATGATAACCATGCGCGATTCGGCACCCTTGTCCGTTGCCAGCGAGGGAATAACCGTGAAGATTGCAAATGGCTTTTTGTTCAGTAACGACTGATTCCTCCGGACAAACTCCATCGCCTCAGGAACCCATCCTCCACCCTGCTCCAGACATCCGGCCACAACAGCCGAAAACCCCTTTACTGAAGTCACACCGCTCATTGGCCTGAGCGTCACCTCAGCTCCAAGTCCCGTCATCACCCTGACAACACGCCCTGCAGCATCTGCCGCCGGCCCGGTCATCCCGGCATAGGTGACTAAAATCTTCATCGCTCAGGTGTCAGGTTTCGTTTAGCAAAAATAATAAAAAGCAGGCAATCCAACGACATCCTGAAACCTTTACCAATTCGCCGGTAAGGGTTTTCTTACTACTTTTGCAAAAAGTGCATCATGGCTATCCCGAGTTTCTTCAAACAGAACAAACCACGCGGCTTCAACTATACCCCACGTTACTATGACCCGGTAAAAGAGGAGATGGAACAGAGACGCAGAAGATGGGCAGCAGAGAAAGATCCGGAGGAGACAGGGCAGGAAACACAGGGTAATGAGCCCTCTCCCGCTGAATCTACAGGGGACGAAGCCCGCCAGCCATACCGCTCGAAAATAATGCGCGGCGACATGAAAAACTACTTCCCGCACAGGCAGGAAAAAATCCGCAAACAAACAACAATCAGACTTCTCGTTATAATTCTCATTATCGTCTTTGTCATCTATCTTTACCTCCGTTTTTAATCAACCCGGATGAGTGACATAATCAAGCTCCTGCCCGACTCCGTCGCCAACCAGATCGCTGCCGGCGAGGTCATCCAGCGTCCTGCCTCAGTTGTAAAGGAACTGACAGAGAATGCCATTGACGCAGGGGCGACGGAGATAAGCGTCATAATACGCGATGCGGGTCGCACCCTGGTCCAGGTCATCGACAACGGCAGCGGGATGAGCGAGACCGACGCCCGCCTGGCCTTCGAGCGGCATGCCACCTCAAAGATCTCATCAGCCGACGACCTCTTCACAATAACCACGAAAGGATTCCGTGGCGAGGCACTCGCTTCGATAGCGGCCGTCTCGATGACCGAACTCCGTACCCGCCGGGCAGAAGACGAAGCCGGAACACTAATCGAGATAAACAACTCGAGGGTGACCCGCCAGGAACCATGCTCATGCGCCGCGGGATCAGTATTCAGCGTCAGAAGCCTCTTCTTCAACGTCCCCGCCCGACGCAAGTTCCTCAAATCTGACACCACCGAGTTCAGACATATTATCACCGAATTCCAGCGCGTGGCACTGGCACACCCGCATATAAAGTTCAACCTCACCCATAACGACCAGGAGATTTACCGCCTGCCTTCAGGCAACCACCGCCAGCGCATAGTAGGACTCTTCGGGAAACACTATAACCAGAACCTCGTGACGGTTGAGACTTCAACCACGATAGTCTCCGTAAGCGGCTTCGCCGGCAAGCCCGAGAACGCCCGCCGGTCAGCCGGAGAACAGTTCTTCTTCATCAACAACAGGTTCATCAGACACCCCTACCTGCACCGCGCGGTGATGGAAGCATACCAGGGCCTGCTGCTACCCGACACGGTGCCGGCCTACTTCATCTTCATGACTGCAGACCCGGCCACAATTGACGTAAATATCCACCCCACCAAAACCGAAATAAAGTTCGAGGACGAACGCTCCGTCTGGCAGATAATGCTCGCCTCCATCCGTGAGGCACTGGGCCGCTTCAACGTTGTGCCATCGCTCGATTTCGGACCCGAGGGGGCCGTGGAGATCCCTGTCATCACAGGCAATACGCCTCACCCGCAACCGCCTCATATTGAGATAGATCATACGTTCAACCCCTTCGAGGGAACCGAATACAACCGCCCGGAGACAAAGTGGAAGTGGGACGCAGAGCGAAGCGCCCCGCGCGACTGGGAGTCGCTCTTCACAATCACCGCCCGCAGCGGAGAGCAGGCCGGCAGGAGACAGGAGAGCGGACCGGCGCAGGGCGAAACAGGCAACAGAGGTACGCAAGGCGAAGAAGGCAACTCCTCACAACGCCGCTTTTTTCAGGTGAAGAACCGTTACATCATGTGCCCCGTAATCTCGGGAATAATGATGATTGACCAGCGCAGGGCACACGAGCGGGTCCTGTACGAAAGATATCTCGCCTCACTGGGCGACGGGCCGCGGCCGGCACAGGTGTCGCTATTCCCGGTGGAGACTGAGCTGAATCCCGGAGAGATTGCAATCCTTGACGAGATATCTGACCAGCTGAACATGCTCGGTTTCGGAATAAAGAATGGAAAAGGGAACACTGTCACAATCACCTGCCACCCTGCTGATTCCAGGAATGCAAACCCCCTCGCCATGCTTGAGACAATCATTTCAGAATACAGGCATACCCTTGGCGATCCTTCAATCGGTGCAAGAGAACGCCTGGCGCTCTCCATGGCACACGCCTCAGCCATACAATATGGAACGCCGCTTACACATACGGAGATGGAAGAGCTGTTTGACATGCTCTTTGCCTGCTCAATGCCAAACTACTCTCCCACAGGCAAAACGGTTATGAATATTATCACCCTTGAAGAGCTTGACCGCAGATTCAGCTGATTTTCGGTCAGAATGGCTAAATTTACCCCCTGAAAAACAAGACAAAACAAAGATGAACAGAATATTGTCAGGCACACCTCCTGTGGTGAAAAACCTTATCATAATCAACGTGGTGATGCTGCTTATTACAGAACTTCTCAGGATCACCTCCGGCGTAAACCTGAACGGCATCCTGGGACTTTACTTCCCGGAATCGGAATACTTCCGTACATGGCAGATAGTTACCCACATGTTTATGCATGGCGGATTCATTCACCTGCTGTTCAACATGTTCGCACTCTGGATGTTCGGACGCATCCTCGAGCAGGTCTGGGGACCAAAGCGCTTCCTGCTCTATTACCTCGTCACAGGCCTGGGCGCAGCCTTCTTCTTTGAGCTGGTACAGTGGATCCAGTACAACAAAGTGATGGGCATCCTCTCTCCGGAACAGTTGCAGTATGTATATGACGCAGGCGGCGAGGCTGTCAGCCAGGGGAAAAACTTCACTGACGCCCAGATGGGCAGACTGAACTCAATCCTGAATGTACCCGTTGTAGGGGCCTCGGGTGCCGTCTACGGAGTATTGCTGGCCTTCGGGGTGCTCTTCCCCAACACCCAGCTGATGTTCATCTTCCCGCCCATTCCTGTCAAAGCCAAATATGTGGTCATAGGATATGCTGCAATCGAGCTCTATCTTGCAATCACCAGCCCGGGCAGCGGAATAGCCCACACCGCACACCTCGGCGGCATGATATTTGGATATATCCTGATCAAATACTGGCGCAAAACCACAAAGACCTTCTATTGATGAGTATCCTTGACGAGATAAAGAACTCATTCAGGCACGGTACGGTGCTGACGCGGCTGATGTACGTCAACGGCGCCGTGTTCCTGCTGATCAAGCTCACCGAGGTCATAGGGGTTCTCTCGGGCAGTCCCGGCCTGGCTACAGCAGTGATCTCGAACCTGGCAGTCCCGGCCTCAATTGGCGCCCTTGCACTGAAGCCCTGGACTCCGATAACATACATGTTTACCCACCACGGATTCATCCACTTGCTCTTTAACCTGCTGTGGCTATGGTGGTTCGGAAAGATATTCCTCTCCTACCTCCATCAGCGGAAGCTGCTTTCACTCTATATCCTCGGCGGACTGGCAGGAGCAGTGCTATATATAGCCGTCTTCAATATCTTCCCGGCCTTTGCCGGAACAGTGCATGTGTCAATCGCCCTCGGAGCCTCTGCCTCGGTAATGGCTCTTGTGATCGGCACGGCAGTATACCTGCCTGATCTTGAGCTGCACCTGCTCTTCATCGGGAGGGTGAAGCTGAAATACCTGGCGCTGGCGACTTTCCTCATCACTTCGGTATTCGATTTCTCGGTGAATACCGGGGGCAAGATAGCCCACATAGGAGGAGCCCTGATGGGGCTGGCCTACGGGTACGGCCTGAGGAACGGGAAAGACATAGGTGCCTGGCTAAACAGGATAATCGACTTTTTTGTTACTCTCTTCAGACCCGGGAAAAAACTGAAGGTAAAATACAAGAAGACCGGAGCCACCTTCGATGCACGTCAGACGAAGACCGATTACGAATACAACAGCATGAAAGCCGAACGGCAGCAGACTATAGACCGAATACTCGAAAAGATCTCAAAAGGAGGTTATGACAGTCTTACCAGGGAAGAAAAAGCGATCCTCTTCAGCGAGAGTCAGAAAAAGTGAGAGTGGTATAAGGCGTTTTTCGCGAAACATACTGCTGACAATCAACATCTTTCTGATTCTCCTGCTGGTACTGGCTTATCTCTCCATTTACATCAACCCGGCCACAACGGCCTTCCCGGCGCTCTTCGGGCTGGCGTACCCATACATTGCAGCAGCGAACGTGGCGATGGTGATAGTCTGGATACTCTTCCGCAGGTGGTATGCGTTGCTGTCGGCCCTTGTGCTGGCAGCAGGGTTCGGATACATTCACAATTTCATCCGGTTTACCAACCAGGGCAAGGAGGAGCATCATGATCTTAAGCTGATGAGCTACAACATCCGGCTGTTCAACTTCTATGAGGAGACAGAGAAGAACACTCACAGCAAGATGATCCAGCTTCTGAGGAAGGAGGATCCGGGTATTCTCTGCCTGCAGGAGTATTTTGTCAAAGGTGATCCGGCAACAGGTGAAAGGAAGCTGCAGGAGGGCCTTGGAGGGAACAGATATACTCACTTCAAGCTTGTCAAGAGCGGTGCCATCAGCAGGTACGGAATAGCTACCATCTCCCGTTACCCTGTCATTTACAGGGGCGATGTCATTCACCCGGGGTCATCTTCACTAACTATCTTTTCTGATATTGTGGTAGACTCTGACACCTTCAGGGTTTACAATAATCACCTGCAGTCGTTCCGCCTTCAACGTGTAGAGAGCACGCTTCTGAGCGAGATCACCGGCGAAGAGAAGGGAGGTTCAGTGAACAAGATATCAGGGATCTATCAAAGCCTTATGAAGGGTTTTGCCAGCCGTGCCCTTCAGGTTGACAGGGTGAGGCGGCACATGGAGTCATCACCTTATCCTGTAATAGTTGCCGGCGATTTCAATGACACGCCCGTTTCATACACTTACCGCGTGATGCGGCGAGGGCTGCGTGATGCGTTTGTGGAGGCCGGGTACGGGGCCGGCTTCACTTATCGCGGCAAGTACCCGCCCAACAGGATAGATTACGTCCTGTACAGTGACGAGATCGAATGCACTGATTTTGATATTGTCAAGGCGAGGTATTCGGATCACTACCCGGTGATAGCCTACTTCAGGCGTGCTGACCGAAAGGAAGCTTCGACAGGTCAGCATTCCCGCCGGAAACAATAATTCCCACGGTTTTGCCGGAGAACAGTTCCCTGTTGGCCAGTACGGCCGCAAGGGGAGCGGCTGATGAGGGTTCCACAACTATTTTCATCCTGGTCCACATCAGTGCCATAGCCTCAATTATCTGCTCCTCGGTGACAGTGAGTATGTCGTCCACGTTACTTTTTATGATTGTAAAGGTTCTTTCGCAGAGCGATGTAAGGAGTCCGTCTGCGATTGTGCGGGGTGGGAGTGCAGGTTGTATGGCGCCTGTACGGAGTGATCGGGCCGCATCGTCGGCCAGCAGCGGCTCGGCCCCGTATATTTTTGCTTGTGGGGCGAGGTGGCGAATGGCTATGGCCGAGCCGCTGAGGAGGCCGCCGCCGCCCACCGGGGC
>AMWB02125041.1_pt2 | contig 18826 bp, 14 predicted proteins | sample 200311 | NCBI WGS metagenome assembly AMWB02 (sample SAMN02737377, study PRJNA173069) | bioreactor metagenome | biome: anode biofilm in microbial fuel cells | place: USA: California | collected 2010-12-16 | reverse complement strand
TATTTTCCGGAAAAAATTACAAGATTTTTAGATATAGGAACCGGTGGTGGATTCCCGGGAATTCCCATTGCAATTATGCGACCGGATTTACGCGGACTATTGGTTGATTCAACAGGCAAAAAAATTGATGCTGTTAAAGAGTTTATTGATAAATTAAAATTAAGTAACGTTACTTCCGAAACAGCACGGGTTGAAAGTCCTGAGTTTATTGAAAAGCATAAAGGTTCTTTTGATTTAATTGTTAGTCGTGCTGTTGTTCCGATAATTATTCTGATCCGGTATGCGCTCCCGCTCATGAAAGAAAAAGCATTTATTATAGCGATGAAGGGAGGTGATTTAAATGAAGAATTTCAAAAAGCAGAATTAAAGTATAAGTCTATTATAAAAAAATCTACTATTTACGAGCTTGCTTATAAACCAACAAATTTGAGAAACAAGAAAGGCAAGAAGTTAGTTGTAATAGAATTACAAAAATAGCTTTATTCCTTTCAGACTTTATAGTTTAATTAATGAAATATTTCATACTTTTTTTCTTTTTCCCACTTGCTTATTCCGAAGCACAAACAGATAGTATAATATCATCTGATTTTAGCGATTTTATAAATTTAAGTGCAGATTATTACACCTCTCCATTTAGGTTTGATTCAGAAGATTGGATAAACTTTTCAGCCATTGTGGGAATTACTGCACTTTCAACCGTTGCGGATAAAGAGATTAAAAACTTTTCACAGAGAAATCAATCAGGTTTTTCAAATAGCATTTTTTCAGCAGACAAATATTATTATGCTGAATTTGTAGGCGCAAGCATCTTTGCCTTTTATGGATATGGATTGATTGAAGACAACAGTAAAATACGAAAACTGGCTGTCAAACTTACTGAGGCAACTTTCCTGGCATCGTCAATTACATTAATTACTAAAACAGTAATTGGACGAGCGCGACCATATATGGAGAAGAATCAATATTACACAGATCCCTTTACTTTTAATAACGATTACAATTCATTTCCATCTGGTCACACAACTCTTGTTTTTGCATATTCTACCGTTATGGCAAATGAGATTGATAATGTTTTTTGGAAAATAGGATGGTATTCATTAGCTGGATTAGTTGGATATTCCCGCATTTATCATAATCAACATTGGTTTTCTGATGTATTGATGGCAGGAGCAATTGGATATTTTTCAGGAGAATTTGTAAATAGTCACCATAAGAATAAGAACAAAAAAACGGAACTAAGTTTATTCCCAATCCCAGGTGGATTAGCTCTTCAATTAAAATTTTGAGTTTTTAAATATAATGAGCACAGATCCCACAAATTTTTTAAACAGCAAAACTATTTTAAAAGAACTAAATCAATTAATTCCTGATAAAGAGAACAGCATAAAATTTATCAGTCCGCTTTATGGTTCTTCCAAAAGCTTTGCTGTTAAGGATTTGTTTGCAAAAACCGATCAAATAATTTTACTTCTGCCGGATAACAAAATTGTTCACGAAACAAATGTTGAATTAACCGTTCTTGGCTTAGCTGCCGATTTAATTGTTATTGATGATTTTAATTTAGAATCCATACAGGAAAATTTAACAGAAATTTCTAATCGTAAAAAGTTTGTGTTAATCACAACTTATGAAATCCTTAACTTAAAACTTCCAGATAAAGAAAAAATAAATCATCTTACAACAAAAATTAATGTTGGTGGAAATTTAAAATATGATGATTTGATTGAATACCTGAATTTACTTGTTTATACTAAAGATAAATTTGTTGAAGCGCCCGGATATTACTCACAACGTGGAGCAATTGTTGATTTTTGGTCTTACTCAGAAAAAAGTCCTGTTAGATTAGAATTTGATGGAGATTTCATTGAGTCAATCCGTTATTTTGATTCTGAAAGTCAACGCTCGTTTGAGAAGGTTGAAGAAGTAACACTTGCCGGAGCTTTTGAAAATCAAACTGATGAATTTAGTTCCGATATTTTTGGTTATTTAACTAATCCAATTTTTATTGCCTCTGCTTATGAATTAAATAATATCAAATCCATAAAAGAAGAAATTGTTCCGGTTGTTGAAGAGGAAAATAAATCCAGGAAAAAAGAAAAAGTTCCTGGTGAAGATGAATTCCCAGAGGTTAAAGAAATTGTTGCCAACGAACCAATCGCTTTTGAAACAACTTCATTTGATTATAAAAGTAAAAACGCAAACTGGATAATTGAAGAGGAATTGAGTTCTGAAAATAGAATTGAACTTGGATTTTCACCAGCACCAACAATTAATTCAAACTATCAAATTCTTTTTAACATATTAAAAGATTTTACAGATAAAAGTTTTAGCGTAATTATAACATCAGAAAATGAACTTCAAACAAATCGCTTAATAGATTTACTTGAAGAGATTAACCCTGAACTTAGCCTGTTATTAGAATCCGGAAAAATAAAAGTTGAAACACTTGCAGTTAAAGACGGATTTGTAAATCGTAATGAAAAGATTTTACTGCTTACTGATTATCAAATCTTTAATAAGCCTTATCGCACAAAAATTTCTTCTGCAAAAAAGTATAAAAAATCCAAAGCAAAAAGTTTCGCTTCAATTAAAAGAGGCGATTATGTTGTTCACGAAGATTATGGAATCGGACAATACGCCGGCTTGCAAACAATTAAGATTGGCGATGCTGATCAGGAATCAATGAAAATTCTTTATGCTGATGGTGGAGTTGTTTATGTAAATTTAAATTATCTTGCTTTGGTTAAACGATATTCATCAAACGAGAATCTTAAACCAACTCTTGCAACACTTGGCAGCGGCGAGTGGGAAAGCACAAAATCCAAAACAAAGAAAAAAATTAAAGAAGCTGCACGTGAGTTAATTGAACTTTATGCAAAACGAAAATCTGCAAATGGATTTAGGTTCTCGCCCGACACAGTTTGGCAAAAAGAACTTGAAGCATCTTTCTTTTATGAAGATACGCCAGATCAGGCAAAAGCAAGTGAAGAGGTTAAGCTTGATATGGAAGCAAATAATCCGATGGATCGTTTGGTTTGCGGTGATGTTGGATTTGGGAAAACCGAAGTTGCTGTCCGTGCAGCATTTAAAGCAGTGCAGGATGGAAAGCAAGTTGGTGTTCTTGTTCCAACTACAATTTTAGCTGAACAGCATTACAATACTTTTAAAGATCGTTTAACTCAGTTTCCAGTTCGTGTTGCTGCTCTTTCAAGATTTCAAACGAAGAAGGAACAAAAAGAAATTGTAAAGCTTTTAGAAGAAGGTCAGCTTGATGTTTTAATTGGAACGCATAGATTAATTTCTAAAGATGTTAAGTTTAAAGATCTTGGCTTGTTAATTATTGATGAAGAACATCGTTTTGGTGTTGCTGCAAAAGAAAAACTGCGCCAGGTAAAAGTTAACGTTGACACACTTACGTTAACTGCAACTCCAATTCCCAGAACATTAAATTTATCTTTACTTGGTGCGCGTGATCTTTCAATTATTGCAACTCCACCACCAAACAGGCAGCCCATCTTTACAAACGTTTCTACTTTTGATGCTTTGAAAATCCGCGAATGGATAATGAATGAATTAAAACGAAACGGACAGGTTTATTTAGTTCATGATCGCGTTCAATCAATAGATAAACTTGCTGATTACATTAAACGATATGTTCCCGAAGCAAAAATTGGAGTTGCGCACGGGCAGATGAAACCATCGCAGCTTGAGGATGTTATTCATGGTTTTCTAAATCGTAAGTTTGATGTTCTGTTATCTACAAAAATTATTGAATCCGGAATTGATATACCGAATGTTAATACTATAATTATTAATCGTGCAGATAGATTTGGACTTGCAGAGCTTCATCAATTGCGCGGACGAGTTGGAAGAAGCGATAAACAAGCTTATGCGCATTTTATCGTCCCATCTTTAAGTGGAATTACGAAAAAAGCATTGCGCCGCTTGCAAGCTATTGAAGAATACACAGAAATTGGTTCTGGATTTAATGTTGCTATGCGCGATTTAGAAATTCGCGGTGCAGGAAATTTGCTTGGCACTGAGCAAACAGGATTTATTAATGATGTTGGTTTTGATCTTTATGTTAAGTTGATAAATGAAGCTGTTGATGAGTTGAAATATCAGGACTTTAAAGAAGTTTTCAAATCATTGCCAAAGATTGAAGAAAGAACAGATCCAACAGTTGATACATTTTTTGAAATCGGGATTCCTGTTACTTATATGCCGGAGCAAATGGATCGTTTGAATTTTTATACGGCATTGTATTCTGTAAAAAGTTTATCTGAAATTGAAGAGCTTAAAGAAGAAATGCTGGACAGGTTTGGAGTGCTGCCGGAAGTTGTAAAACGATTGGTTTTAACTGCTACATTAAAGTTTTATTCTTCTTATGCTTTGTTTGAACGTGTTGCAATACAAAGAAAAAATATTTTTATAATTCTTCCGCGCGGAGAAAAAGAAGATTATTACAAAGTTCGTTTTGTTGAGTTGATGAGATTTATTATGGATAATTACAAAGACAAAATAAAATTCAGCCAGCAAAAAGAAGTTATGAAGCTTGTAATTGAAAACCGGTTTGAAAAAGCGGAAGATATTTTATCTTACTTAATAACTTTCTGCGGTAGAGTTTCAAAATTATTTGGGAACGAAGTAAAACTAAAAGCAGAGCCGGAAGAAGCGGTTTAGTGAAACTTAGTGTTCTAAGTGTCTTAGTGGTGAAAAAGATTTTACCACTTAGACACTAAGTTCACTTAGAAACACTTAGTTAAGCCTCATAATCCACAACCCTACGTTCATATCTTACTTCGCTAAGCCATTTTTTTAAGTCTTCGTGATCGGGATGGACCTGGTATTGATGCAGCGCTTCTTTGCTTTCAAACTCGGAGTAAAGAACAACATCGCTGGAATCTTTTTCTTTGCTAAAATCAAATCCAACTTCTACTTTCAGTAATCCATCAACCTTGCCCTGTATAGAAAGAAGTTTTTCTTTAAAGATTTGTGCATTTGTTTTTTTATCATTGCCATAAGCGTTTTCATTAAAACGCAGGAATAAAATGTGTTTTATCATAATAATACTTTATTAAATATTGTTAGTTAAAATTACGCCTCAAATTTAATGCTTCTTTACCATTATCTTTTGCTTGTCTTCCGACATTCATTTAAGCAATTCTGCCATTAAACAAAAAAGCATCCCTATGAAAGAAGCCTCTTATAAATTATAAATATTTAGTTAAAATATTAGCATTTTTTTAGCACTTAAAGTTTATTTATTTTTTGCACACTAAATTTTGCTTATCCAACAAGAAAGGTATTCACAATGGCATACAGAGATCAGCAAAAGTATTTGGATTTCCTCAAAAAATTTGAAAACAAAATGGATAGAAACGAACTTGATGAATATAAAATGTTTATCAAACGTCTAAAAGATGACGAGGATTTTGATACCGTTTCTATGAGTAGGTTAAAAAAACTTTATGATAAATATTATAAACCCGTTGATAAATCAAAATACGAACACTTTTTTAAAAACAGTAGCAATTCAGAGAACTAAACATTTAAAAATCAGATTTTATAATAATTTATTTTACATGGTTAAAAGCGGTCATACTTCGACTTCGCTCAGTATGACAAGAGAGTCTTATTTTGTCACTCTGAGTGGCATTGCCAAAGAGTGAAGATTATCAGTCATTTAAAAGTTTTTTAATAAAAAGCACTTATTCAAATTAGAGGTAATAATGAATTTTAGCCGCCTTAACAAAATTATTGCAGCAACAGTATTTTTAATTTCGCTATTTGTTCTTTATAGTACCGTTCAACCATCGGTTTCCTTTTGGGATTGCGGTGAGTTTATAGCAGCGTCTTATTCACTTCAAGTACCGCATCCTCCGGGAACGCCGTTCTTTTTACTTGTGGGTAATATTTTTTCAAAAATTCCAATTGTTGAAAATATCGGATTAAGAGTAAACCTAATATCTGTAATTTCATCAGCGCTGTCAGTCTTATTCTTATATCTGATTGCAGTTAAACTGATAGAAAATTACAAGGGTAAAAAAGCAGACAACACGTTTGATGCAATATCAACATATCTATCTGCTGCAATTGGTGCGCTTGCTTTTTCTTTTAGTGATACTTTTTGGTTTAATGGCGTAGAAGCCGAAGTTTATGCTTTCAGTACTTTTCTATTTGCTGCGGTTACTTATTTAATTATGCGCTGGAATGAACGGGCTGATGATAAAGACAGTGAAAAATATATTTTGATGATTGCATATTTACTTGGGTTAGCAACCGGCGTACATTTAATGGCTGTTCTTGCTGCTGTACCGGTTGTTATGATTATTATGTTCAGAAAATATGTTGATGATGAAGCTGCATTAAAAAAAACAGCGTATATCTTTTTAGCAAACGCTGTAATAATTCTTGTTCTTGCACTAATCTGGTGGTCTGGTGAAAAATCCCAAACACCTCCTACGCCTGAACAATACGCCGCATTTGATTCAAGATTTAAATTATTTGTTGTTGGTATAAGCGCCATAATAATGGGCATTTACTGGAAAAAGATTTTTACAAGAAATTCTTTTTATATGCCGATGATAATTGGTGGAATTGTCCTTTTTGCAATATATCCCGGTGTTGTTAAGTATATAACGGAAATAGTAACTGAAATTGGTGGTAATAATGTAGTTATAGATGTTTTTCTGTTAATAGCTTTATTTTTGGGGCTTGGCTTTGGTGTTTATTACGCTAAGAAAAATGCTAAACCTACTCTTCATTTAATCTTTATGTCTGCTATTTTCGTTTTGATTGGATTTACTACATTTGCAATGGTTATCATCCGCTCAAATCAAAATCCACCAATGAATGAAAATGATCCCAGTACATTTACAAAATTGGTTAAATATCTTAATCGTGAACAGTATGGCGACTTCCCTACTTTCAAAAGAAGATTTGCCACCGAACCGCATCAACAAGTAGTTTATACAAATTATTCCTCTGATCTCGATTTTTTCTATACCTATCAGATGGAACACATGATGACAAGATATTTACTTTGGAATTTTGCAGGACGTCAAGGATGGGAGCAAGATCAGGGTGTAGATGTTTATCCATTTAATGGTATTGCTAATGCTTTTGGAAAAATTTTAGGAATTAATTTTGCCGGAGATTTACACGATTCATTATTTGGAATTCCTTTCTTAATGGGACTGATTGGAATCTACTTCCAATTCCGCAAGGATTGGAAAATGGCTTCTGTTTTTATGATAATGTTTATCTTGATGGGACATCTAACTGCGTTTTATCAAAATCAACAGCAGCCGCAACCAAGAGAAAGAGATTATTTTTATGTGGGTGCCTTCTTTGTCTATGCGCTCTGGATTTCCATTGGTATTAGAGGTTTGATTGACCTGGTTTTTGAAAAAGTTAAAAGAACATCTATTCGTAATGCTTCTGCAGTTGCAATTTTAGTTTTTGGTTTTGTTTTGATTCCTGTAAAAATGTTACAAGCAAATTATTTTACACACGATAGATCACAGAATTGGATTCCGTGGGATTATTCCTATAACCTTTTACAAAGCTGCGCTCCGAACTCTGTACTGTTTACAAATGGAGATAACGATACTTTTCCTCTCTGGTATTTGCAGGATGTTGAGGGTGTAAGGCGGGATGTAAAAGTTGCTAACCTTAGTTTGTTAAATACTGATTGGTATATCAAACAATTAAAAAACAACGATCCTTACCATGTTGGTACAGTTAAAATGCGTTTAACAGATCAACAAATTGATCAGATACAACCAATCCAGTGGACGCCGCGTAAGGTTTCTGTTCCACTACCGCAGCCTAACAAAACAGTTTCATTCTCGGATATAGTTAAACAATTTGATTTGGTGGATACTTCCTTGTTTAGGCAGGGATCGCTAACCTGGACGATGAACCCAACATTAAATTATGGCAACATTCAGGCTGTTAGAGTACAGGATTTAATGGTTAAAGAAATTATTGAATCTAATAATTGGGAAAGACCAATTTATTTTGCAGTTACCTGTTCTGAAGATAGTAAAATTGGTTTAAGTGATTATTTAAGAATGGAAGGAATGGCTTTTCGTCTTGTTCCTGAAAAGCGCCAATCTAATCAAGAATTTATTGAACCGGAGATTCTCAAAAAAAATCTTACCGAGGCAGTTGGTTATAGTAAAGATTATCAACCTGGTTTCAAATTCCGCGGTTTAAATAATCCCGATATTTTTCTTGATGATAACCAGCAAAGGATGGTTCAAAACTATCGCAATGCTTTTTTAAGATTAACAATTTATTACCTTGGGCAAGGAGAAAAAGATCAGGCTGTAAAAACACTTGATGAAATGGAATTAAAATTACCTAATGCTCTTATCCCTATGGATTATGGATTGCTTTATGAAATTAGCACACTTTATCAAAGAGCAGGAGCTAAAGAACAATACTTAAAGTTAGCAAAGGAAGTTGAAAGACAGGCGCTTATTAAGTTAGAAGAAAATCCGGGTGATGTTCAATCATATTATAACCCGTACAGAATTTTAATAGATATTTATGAAGGACAGGGACGTAACGATAAGCTATTAGAAATCTGGCAAAGGCTTGCAACTATTTTTCCTGATGATCCAAATGTAAAAGCAAACGTAAATAAATATAGAAGCCTTGTTGAGGGAACCGATACAAGTAAAATAATACAATAAAATTTTTTCAACCTAAGCTGTTTATTGAACCTTGTGTCACACTGAGTGGCAATGCCATCGAAGTGTGACATAAAATTAAACCGTCAGTCTTCGACAATCCGCCGTGGCGGACAGACTGACATTAATTATTTAAGATTCTATAAACAGCTTTTTTGATACTAAGGCTAAATGAAAATCTTAATCCTTGCACTTTCCGGAATTGGTGATGCGCTAATGTTTACACCCGCATTAAAATTGCTGCGCCAATATCTTCCCGATGTACAGATTAATGCACTTGTAATGTTTAAAGGAACAAAAGAAATTTATCAATCCAACTTAAATTTTAATAAAGTAATCTATTTTGATTTTTTAAAAGAAGGTGCAATAAATTCATTAAACTTTGTCCTAACATTAAGAAAAAAATATGACGTTACTATAAATGTTTATCCATCCAACCGAAAGGAATATAACATTATAAGCTTTTTGATTGGCGCTAAACAAAGAGTGGCTGTTGAATATTTAAGAATGAATAAACAGAATTTTGGCTGGCTAAATAATGTTAATGTTTTAGAAAACGACGAAACACATAACGTTCAAACCAACATTAAGCTGGTGGAAAAACTTCTTAATAAAAAGTTTAATGAAGAACCGACAATGGAGATTAGTCTTCCAGAGGAGAACGAAAGATTTGCTAATGATTATTTAAAAAAGATAAATATTATTGAAGATGATTTTGTTGTTGGATTCCATCCCGGTTGCGCAACTTTAAAAAATCACATCAAGCGTAGATGGGAACCTGAAAAGTTTGCTGAACTTGGGAAAAAACTTATAAAAGAAAAGAATGCAAAAATATTTTTATTTGGCGGACCAGAAGAAGAAGAACTAAAATCATCAATAAATAAAATGATTGATTCTGAAAATTCGCTTGTGATAAAAACAGAAAAGTTTTTGCAGAACATTGCAATTATGAAACGATGCAATGTTTTTGTTACAAACGATTCAGCACTTATGCATATTGCTTCTGCCTTGGGTTTAAAGGTTGTTGCGATAATTGGACCAACAAACCAGAACTATATTCATCCCTGGAAAACAGAATACAAAATCGTATCATTAAATTTAGATTGTTCCCCTTGTTTCTTTTATTCACCAAAGCCACTTTCCTGTTCTCGCACAGATATAAAATTTAAGTGCATAAAAGAATTAAATGTTGGGATGGTTTATAAAGCGCTGGAGTCAATCTAAAATAGCGATTTGAAATTAAATGTTGAATATTTTGGGTAATACTTAAGTAAAAAAGTAATATCTTAAACCAAATCTTTAATTAAAATTGAAATACTATCCCGCTTATCTTATTTTAACATGGCTAATATGAATAACTTATAAAAATCATTTAAAAAACGGAGAAATAATGTTAAGTAAAATAAAAGAAATGTTAGGCAGCGAAGCTGATTCGCTGTTATCCTACAAAGCAAAGTTCCCAAAGGAACAACTTCATCTGCCGGGACCAGATTTTATTGATAGAATTTTTGTCCAGACGGATAGAAACATTAATGTTCTAAGAAATCTTCAATCAATTTTTAATCATGGCAGATTAGCTGGTACGGGTTACTTATCTGTCTTACCTGTTGATCAAGGAATTGAACATAGCGCAGGTGCATCGTTTGCCCCAAATCCACAATACTTTGATCCTGAAAATATTGTTAAGCTTGCAATTGAAGGCGGCTGCAACGCTGTTGCCTCTACACTTGGTGTGCTTGGTATGACGGCAAGAAAATATGCTCACAAAATTCCTTACATTGTAAAAATTAATCACAATGAACTGCTTACTTATCCAAACAAATTTGATCAGATAATGTTTGCCGGTGTTGAACAAGCTTTAGATATGGGTGCTGCTGCAGTTGGAGCTACAATTTATTTTGGTTCTGAAGAAAGTACAAGACAAATTATTGAAGTAAGCGAAGCTTTTAAATATGCGCACGAACTTGGTATGGCTACTGTTTTATGGTGCTATTTAAGAAATCCTGCTTTTAAATCTGATAAAGATTATCATCTTTCTGCTGATTTAACGGGACAGGCAAATCACCTTGGTGTTACTATTGAAGCAGACATCATAAAACAAAAGCTTCCAGAAAATAACGGCGGTTACAATTCATTAAAAAATTATGGTAAAACCAGTAAAAAAGTTTATACCGATTTAACAACCGACAACCCGATTGATCTTACACGTTATCAGGTGATAAATAATTATATGGGTCGTGCAGGATTGATAAACAGCGGTGGGGCTTCCGGTGAAAATGATTTTGCCGAAGCTGCCAAGACGGCAGTAATCAATAAACGCGCTGGCGGAATGGGACTAATTTCCGGTCGTAAAGCATTTCAACGTCCAATGGCTGATGGTGTAAAATTATTAAATCTTATTCAGGATGTTTATCTCGAAAAAGAAATAACGGTTGCTTAGTTGAACCCATTTTTTATCTAACCATTTCTTATATAAGAGAGAAATTATTAAAGGGCGAGTTATGATAGCTCGCCCTTTTTATTTTTCAACAAAATTTTACATTCAATAATACCAAAAGAGTTGATAAAAGATTATAAAAAAAATCACCCCAAAACATGGAGTGATTTTAATTATCAAATTACGAACGCTTGTAATTACTTGATTAGCAGCATCTTCTTTGATGAAACATACTCGCCACTTTGCATTCTGTAGATATAAATTCCACTTGGTAATTCTGATGCATTAAACACTGCTTCATAACTTCCTGCTGGTTTTATTTCATCTACAAGTTTTATTACTTCTTCTCCCAAAGTGTTGTAAATTTTTAGACTTACTCTTCCTTCCGTTTTTAGTGAATAACTTATTTTTGTTGATGGATTAAATGGGTTTGGATAATTATCCAGCAATTCTGTTTTAAATTCTTTTACAACTGCATTATCATTTACTGCTTGCTGTTTTGGAAGAGGAACACCGCTGGAGACCTCTTGTGTTACTGTAACCGTGCTATTGCTTGCATCTGTTACAATGCATTTTATTTGAAATGATCTACCATCGGACATACGTGAAACTGTATTATCTGTATCATATATTGTAAACCAATAACCACAAGGCACTGAATTAGGAACTATAACCGCTTCACTTGCAGGAATTGGACCTTCTATCGCTATTGGTTCTAAGCAATAAGTGTAGTAAGACCAGGCATAACTGTATGGCGGTTTGCCGCCTGATGCTGTTACAATATATGTTCCTACTTGTCCGCTTGCCAAATAATCTGGACCAGACATTGTTGCATTAAGAACATTTGGTTTTCCGAGAACAATATATTTACCTGTAGGATTATAAGGTGCCCATTTATTTATTGTTTGACCTAAAATGTTATATTTTATATAGTAAAAATATGTTTGTAAAGATATCGAATTTGAATTTATTGTTTTATTCACCCAGCCTGTTGCATAATTCGAATTATCGGGTGAATAACCTTCTGAAGTAATAAACCAGCCCAAAGGTGCTTCTGCAAATCCGTTTGCTGTTGTCTGAACGATATATCTATCACAGATATAATATCCAGCAGCGACATCTATTCTTGGAGATGTCAAAAATTGTATTGTTGCGCCTTCATTCGTACGAGTAATAGACGCATTGCCTTCTGTATAAGTAATATCTGAATTCATTTGAGACTTCAGTTTTGCTAAAGTTTTTGCAGCATCAATTCTTCCCCAACCATACAAATTATCTTTCCCGGCAGCGCCTATATCTGTAGCATTTTGAGTAATCAAATCTTTTACTTGTTGCTCTGTTAAATTTGGATTCAATGAAAGAATTAGTGCCGCAACTCCTGATACTTGAGGACAGGCTGCTGAAGTGCCACCGAAGTTTGACATATCATTGCCTGAATTATACCCAGCACTTCCCATTCTATCTAATGTTCTTATATCGCTCTCGCCACCAATTGCAGCAATATCGATTCTGCTACCACGAGAACTATATGAAGATATACTACCATATTTGTTAATTGCGCTAACGCATAACACACCATTGACAGTTGCAGGAAAACTAACATAACCCGTTGGACCATAACCGTATGGATCTGTTGGGTAATTGTTACCAGAAGCAAATACTACCACACACCCTTTACCATTGCGACCATTTGTTCTTGCGTTATTTATTGCCTCTGCTATTTGTGGCACATAGTAACCATTTCCATTATTTGAAAACCCCCAGGAATTGCTTAATACATCAGCACCGTTACTTACTGCCCAGTTTATTCCGTCTGCAATTTCTTGGTTAGTTGTTCCAGTCTTAAAAATATTTACTGTGATTAATCTTACACTCGGTGCTACTCCCCTTGCATTTAAATCATTATGTGAAGCCGCAATTATACCGCCACATGCTTCACCATGTCCATCTGTTGATAACCAAGGAATTCCGCTACCACCACCATGTGGGGTATAACCACCAATGATTCTACTAATTCCATATTCATCTTTAAGGTCATCGTGTGCTTCTAAACCATCATCTATTACTGCTACTTTTATTGATGATGTGCCTTATCTGAATCTGGAACTCCTCCTATTCCTATTTGCTTTGTATGGTTTAAAAAATATTGCGCTGAATAAAGCGGATCCTCGTGTTTTTCGATGTTAGCAATAAAATCAGGTAAGCAATATTCAGTAATTCCGCTTTCATAAATTTCATTAGCTAATGATACAACATCTCCGTAAACATTATCTATTTTAATCATAATTGTTCCAAAATGTGTATAGTCAAAAACAGCTTTCCCTTTTATAAGTTCAGTTAATGATTTTTCAGAAACAGTTGGCTTTAATTTGAAAGATATTCTATTAGTGGTGCGTAGAGGAACTTCATACTCTTTATATCCATATGAAATCCATTCTAGGTCATCAATCTTTAATCCAAGTGTCTGAACCAACCCAATTGAAGATTTTTTTTGCTCCTATAGAAATTCTAAAACAACCATTTTGTTATCTCCTGAAATGGTCGCTTTGTTTATTTCTTTATTAGATTCATATCTATTCATTGAATTTAAGTTTAATCTGTCTGTTTTGAATACGACGATAAGAGTTGATAAATCTTTTGTAATACTTACTTTTTTATCGCCAGCCCAATAATATTCATCTCCGGCAAAAAGATTAAAAGAAAGTAATAAGGAAGACAATAAAAACAATAAAATTTTCATTTCTAACTCCTTTTTAGTAATCCTAAAGATTGATATAGGATTACATTTTAACTTTTATTTTGTTAATTTTATTTAACAAACAAAATGGCACTTCGTTGGTAATATCCAACGTCAATCTAATGGTGACATTTGTTTGCCTGTTATAACCGTCATTGTGTTAGAGCACAATGGCGGTTTTTATTTTACTATCAATTTTGCTATTCACCTCCTCTCAATCATTTAATATATTGCCCCATTCTTATATTTCGTGGATTGTTGGTATAGTAACCTGTCGAGTCGTAAAAAACAGGATAGTAGTTTTTAATCTGTCCATTTTGTGCATCTACTTTAACTACCCAGGCTCTTTGCCCATCGTTCATTGTAAAAGATATAACAGGGGTTATAAATAACGTTCTGTTATCTTCAGCAACTGTTATTCTGTCAGTATAATACAGATCATTTAGTAAAACATTCATTGTTTTGTTTTCTACATCGTATTGCCAGATTTTTCCAGAACTTGGGAAATTATAAAGATATCCACCTGGGTCGCTAATAAAAATATTTTTTCCATCGGGACTAATTGACAATTGAGAAAATGCTCCAACATCGAATTCTTTAACAATAGTCCTTTGAATTAGGTCAATAACGAAAAAACTTCCAAATCCAGTTAACCCTCTCCAATTAAATGCTGAAAAAAACAAGTATTTGTCGTCATTTGAAACTATTAAATCTACATCCTGAAGTCCATAAGATTGTGAATCATTAAACAATCTTAATGTATCAATAATTTTTAAGGAATTGAGATCGTATATTCCAAATCCCACAATCTGGCGATTTTCGACCCAAGCAAAATATATTATATCAGTGTTGTGTGAAGAGGTAATTCTAGAAGATTCACCGAATAACGCGGTAGTATCGTATTTTAACAAATTTAAACTTATTCGGTCAAAAATTTCTATCCCTTTACTTATATATGCAACTAAATAGTTTTGAGATTTACTTTTTAGTATAAAAGAGTTTGCATCTTGAAGTGAAACGCTGTTAAGAATTTGTATTGGTTTTAAGCCAGATGAGTAAAGATTATAATTAGTACCGCGTCCCCAACTTGAATACCAAATATTGTTATCAGGTGAAAATTCAATATACCAAGGAACACCCGGTGCTGTAATCATACTATCAATTAACTCAAGAGTATTAGCATTTAGAATCCAAAGTCCTGCTTTAGTTCCATCCATTGAAAGATATACTGCAGAATCTTCTGGTAGTGGTGGTAATGACGTATCCTCTATATTGTTAACATCACAAGACAGAAAGAATAGAAATATTAAAGGAATAATTACTAAGTAGTTGGTTTTAATTGAGAATGGATTTCCAAAGAAGTACAAATTGTTTTTTCCCGTTTTCATTTTGTCCTCTATAACAAGTTTTTTAATACAAAAATAACATCAGAAAAGTTATGCGATTAAAATCCAAAAACAAAACCACTGACAAAAGTGGCAGTAAAAAGGTTTGTTGTGTAGGTAATTTTTGTCTTGTGTGTTGCGGTTTTTACAAGTGGATGTTGTTGGTAATTTTGCTGTTTTTTTATGCTGGGATATTATAAAATATGTCAGTCTTCGATGGCATTGCCACTCAGACTGACATAAAATAATTTTTATAATTTAATAAAGTTATTAACTCAACAGCGGTTCAATTTCTTTCCCGTTACCATTACCATTTATCTCTTCATCTTCTTCCGGAACAACGCGGGCAATATCCGCTATTGAATCGTGTTCATTTAATCTAATTACTCTTACGCCCTGTGTGTTTCTGCCCATCACGCGCAAGTCTTTAACGCTTTGTCTTATTACCATTCCTTGTGTAGAAATAATTACAAGCTCATCACGGTCAACAACTTCCATCAAGGCAATCAGCTTGCCGACTTTATCTGTTGTCTTAACAGTGATAACGCCTTTGCCGCCGCGCTTTGTAATCCTGTAATCATTTATATCCGAGCGTTTACCGTAACCTTTTTCTGTTACAACAAGAACTGTGGTTTTATCATTTCTAATTACAAGCAATCCAACAACGCGATCACCTTTGCCAAGTCTTACTCCCCGCACGCCGGTTGCAGTTCTACCCATATCACGCACATCTTTTTCATTAAAGCGAATTGCAAAACCATGGCTTGTTCCAATAACAATATCATTTTTTCCATCAGTCATCTTAACTGTGATAAGTTTATCTCCGGGAGCAAGATTGATAGCATTTATTCCGCCTTTACGAACATTACCGTAAGCAGCAAGAACAGTTTTTTTAATCGTTCCTTTTTCCGTTGCCATTATCAGATATTGATCTTCACGGAATTCTTTAACAGCAACAAATGCTGTGATGTTATCATCTTTATCTTTTTCCAGAAGATTAACAATTGATCTGCCTTTTGCCGTTCTTCCACCTTCCGGAACTTCGTGAACTTTTAGCCAGTAACATCTTCCTTTGTCTGTAAAGAATAAAATGTGCTGGTGTGTTGATGCAACAAACATATGTTCAATAAAATCATCTTCTTTTGTTCCAACACCTGTTACGCCTTTACCGCCGCGTCCCTGTCGTCTATATCCGCTAACAGGAAAGCGTTTTATAAATCCGCCGTGCGATATTGTTACAACAACATCTTCTTCGGCGATAATATCTTCTAATGCAAATTCTTTATAATCTTTTATGATTTCTGTTCTTCGTTCATCGCCATATTTTTCTTTAAGTGCAAGGAGTTCGTCTTTAATTATTTTCTTCCTGGTTCTTTCGTTATCCAAAATTCCTCTAAGTCTTTCGATCAATTTAATTACTTCTTTATATTCGTCTTCAATCTTTTTACGTTCTAACCCTGTTAATCGCTGCAACCTCATATCCAGAATTGCTTTGGATTGTATTTCGCTTAACTTGAATTTTTTCATCAAGTTATTTTTAGCAGTCTCAACATCCTTTGATTTTTTAATTGTCTCAATTACTTCATCAATGTTATCAAGAGCAATGATATATCCTTCCAAAATATGAGCGCGTTTTTCTGCGGCATCTAAATCATATTTTGTTCTGCGGATAAGTACTTCCATTCTATGATCCAAAAAGTGCTGAATCATTTCCTGCAGATTTAAAACTTTTGGCGCGCCGTGCACAAGTGCAAGCATTATAACGCCAAACGTTACCTGCATTTGCGTATGCTTAAATAATTGATTAAGAACAACTGCGGGTTGAGCATCACGTTTTAATTCAATAACAACGCGCATTCCATCCCGGTCAGATTCATCTCTTATGTTTGATATTTCTGTAATCTTTCCTTCACGGACAAGATCTGCAATTTTTTCAATCAGTACGGCTTTATTTACCTGGTAAGGAATTTCAGTAATGATAATATTTTCTCTGTCATTCTTCAGGGTTTCAACATTTGCTTTTGCACGAATAACAACACGTCCTCTTCCTGTAAGTAAAGCTTCTTTAACGCCTTCGTAGCCATAAATAATGCCTCCCGTTGGAAAATCAGGAGCCTTAACATATTTCATCAAATCTGCAGCAGTTGCTTTTGGATTTTCAATCAAAGCAACACAGCCATCAATAACTTCGCTAATGTTATGCGGAGGAATATTTGTAGCCATACCAACCGCAATTCCGCTTGCGCCGTTTATTAAAAGATTAGGTAGATAAGACGGCATAACGGTTGGCTCTTGTAAAGACTCATCAAAGTTGTTTATAAAATCAACTGTGTTTTTATCGAGATCGCGAAGCATCTCATCTGCAATTCTTGCAAGTCTTGCTTCTGTGTAACGCATTGCTGCCGGTGAATCACCATCAACAGATCCAAAGTTTCCCTGTCCATCAACAAGTGGATAGCGAAGAGACCATTCTTGTGCCATACGAACCATTGAATCATAAACGGCTGTATCTCCGTGTGGATGATACTTACCAAGAACTTCTCCCACAATTCTTGCGGATTTTTTATATGGTCTGTTATGAGGCAAACCAAGTTCATGCATGCCAAAAAGAACTCTGCGGTGAACTGGTTTTAAACCATCTCTTACATCAGGCAATGCACGGGCAACAATAACGCTCATTGCATAATCTATATAAGATGATTTCATTTCATCTTCTAATGTTCTGGGGACTATTTTTTCAAATATTGTAGTCATAATAATTTATTCTTTTGATTCGTTTAGCCTTGTTAATATTTTTTGAACTGTATCTTTTAAAACAGATAAATTAGTTTTACATGTTTTATAAATTATATTGTGGTCTATTTCTATATATGCATGAGAAATAACATTTCTCATTCCTATTATATCTTCCCATTTTACTTAAGGATATTGATTTAAAAGTTGTGATTCCGTTTTATTAATCTTTCCTATAATTTCTCCTATTACCTGAAGACGCATTGCAATAGAATCTAAATTTTCAACTCCATTTGCTGATTCAACAAAATCTTCAGGGTTTTTAATCTCAATAAATCTGGATTCAATAATATCAATGCATTCTACAACATCAAGAAATTTGTCAATTAAAAGTTCTTTATACATTAATTTTTTCTCGCATTATATGTTTGGTAAATCTTGGGTGCAAATTTGGTCGGCTTCTGATAATATCAACTTTTCTTCCAAAAACATTTTCTAAATAATTAATAAGCCCAACAAGATTGTGAAGATCGGGTGGCATTTCTACAAATAAATCAACGTCGCTATCTTCTGTCTCGTCTCCACGAGCAAAAGATCCAAACAAAGAAATTGAGGTAACTTCAAAATTATCATTTAAATAATTTTTATGATTTCTAAGAAATTCTAATATGTATTCTTTATCTAATCTCATTTTAATTTTAAATATCAAGATTAGCATACTTAGCATGCTTTTCTATAAAATCTCTTCTTGGTTCAACGGCATCACCCATAAGTGTTTCAAAAATTTTATCAGCAGCCGCGGCACTTTCAACGCTTACCTGCAGTACTGTTC
>AMWB02054730.1_pt1 | contig 18848 bp, 15 predicted proteins | sample 200311 | NCBI WGS metagenome assembly AMWB02 (sample SAMN02737377, study PRJNA173069) | bioreactor metagenome | biome: anode biofilm in microbial fuel cells | place: USA: California | collected 2010-12-16 | reverse complement strand
GTTCTGGAAGCAAAGGAAGTTATGAACGGTCCGCTTACCCAGAGTGCCATCTTCGACTCTAATATCGTAGCAGGGGACATTAAAGTGAGCCTCGCTTCAAATCAGGGATTTGGTGGCGATGGTGTAATAGCCTATGTAAAGTTCAATGTGATCGGAGCAGTGGGTTCATCTTCTCCGCTGAAGATCTCCAGAGTTTCTGCAAACAATGCAGATGATCTGCAGTCCGTTACGATCTCTGCTAAAGACGGACTGTTCAAGGTTATCAGTGCAACAGAAGGTTCAGGGGACGCTGATGGTGATGGCACATATTCAGCAATGGATGCCCTGGCAGCATTGCAGATGTCAGTGGGCAAGATGGATAAGCAATCCTTCATGGACATGAATAAGGATGGAGAGATAACGTCACTTGATGCAAGGATGATCTTGCAGCTGGCAGTAAAATGAACGAACCATTAATGGAGGGAATAATATGAGAAAAATACTATGTGCTCTGCTCTTGCTAAGTCTTATATCCGTAGCATCAGGTGCATCTTTGGTTGTAAGTATAGGGGACATTCAAGGTTCACCGGGCAGTACTGTCCAGGTGCCCATTATGGTTGAAGGGGCCACAGATGTCGGAAGTATGGACATAATGCTGAAATATGATGCCTCGGTGCTTAAGGCTGTCAGTGTGGAAACTGCTGACCTCGGTAAGAATGCCATTATAGAATCGAATCTCGCAAACCCGGGCCAGGTCAACATTGCACTTGTGGATGCTTCCGGCATCAATGGAGAAGGTGAGATAGCAACCATCTCCTTCTCTGTGCTGGGTGAAACAGGTGCATCCAGTCCTCTGTCACTGGTAGAAGCTTCGGTTTTTGATCTTGAACTGGTGGAACAGCAGACCACTATCAGTAATGGAGCATTCACAGTTGCAGGATCTAAAGGCGCAGGATATGCATTCTTTTTGATCACACTGGTAGCAGCGGTGCTTGCTGCAATGGTCATCAGGAAAAAGTGATCGTTCCATTGTCCAGGGGCATTTTATTTTTCGCCCCTATCGTTTAATTAATACTTCCTTACGCAGATCTCTCGCAGTACTCGATACCTCGAAAGTTAATCTTAAAAGGCGAAATAAGATCAAACTGCAGGATGGACGCCTATACATCTATGATGACATTCAGCATAAAATGTTGCTGGACTATGGAAATCCTTAGACTTTTTAACCGAGCTTGAATTATTCGGTAATTATGCTTATGCTGGCAGATACGAGGGATTAGTGATGGTTCAATACAATATTATTTGTTCAAATTTCGGATTTTTCTCGATGTTCCAGAATAGCAGCATTCCACTTGCGCATTAATTCACTGAGTTTTTTTAAGGTAACTGGTTTTGAAACATAATCATCCATTCCAGCACTAATAAAAAGTTCTCTTTCACCTTCAATAGCATGTGCTGTCATTGCAATGATAGGTATTTTATGATCAAGAACTGCAGAACTTGTATCCCTTATTTGCCTTGTAGCCTCGATACCATCCATTTCAGGCATCTGCACATCCATGAACACTAAATCATAAGGAACTGTTTCAAGAGCTTTGATCGCTTCCTTCCCATTGGCAACAACATCGGCATTGAAACCCAATTTAATTAGCATTGCCCGCGCTACTTCCTGGTTGAACTTATCGTCCTCAACCAGTAAGATCTGTAGATTATTATCATTCTTTTGAGGTAAATGTGCTTGATCCGTTTTGTCTACGGGTTCTGCTTTGGACTGCTTTTTCAGTCTTGCTGTAAACCAGAACTCAGACCCTACTCCTTCTTCACTGAGCACACCTATCTCTCCTCCCATCTTTTCTGCCAGTCGCTTGGATATTGCAAGACCTAAGCCTGTACCTCCAAATCTACGAGTGTTCGAGGCATCTACTTGTGTGAACTTCTGGAATATCATCTCGATCTTATCTTCTGGAATGCCGATCCCAGTGTCTTTCACTGAAAATCGGATCAGGACATTTTCATCTTCGTTCGATTCCGCAGAGACGTGAATTGTCACCTCACCCCGGGAAGTGAACTTTATTGCGTTTCCAGCCAGATTGGTCAGAATCTGAAGTAGTCTGCCGGGGTCACCGCACAGCCGTGAAGGTACATCCGGTTCAACCTCGTAGAGCAGTTCCAGTCCCTTGTTATGTGCACGCAGAGCCATGGTTTCTGTAAAATCTTCCAGCAGGTCCAAAAGATCGAAGTCCAATACATCTAACTCCAGCTTATCAGCTTCGATCTTTGAAAAATCCAGTACGTCTTCGATAATATCAAGTAATGCTTTTCCACTTTTCTGAATGATCTGTACATAATGCATTTGTTCTTCGTTCAATTCTGTATCCAGAAGTATTTCATTAAAACCGATAACTGCATTCAGTGGGGTACGGAGCTCATGACTCATGGTCGCAAGAAATTCGGACTTAGCTATATTGGCAGATTCTGCGTCTTTTTTCGCTTTTAAAAGTGCTTCTTGGGCCTGTTTGCGGTCGGTAATGACTTCAGTATAAACTATGATCCCCCCAATTGAACCATCTGCTTCGTACCAGGGACGACACTCCCAGCGTGTCCATTCCACTGTTCCATCGTCCTTATAATAAGGGTCATCTTCAGCACTTGAGATCTCACCAGCCAGAGCCCTTTGATGAACCTCTCTCCATTTCTGGGGCAGATCCGGAAAAACTTCATAGTGATGCTTCCCGATGATCTCCCTCTCTTTGACCTTGTAATCGTCAAGATAGCGTTGGCTGACATATATGTATTTCAAGTCCCGGTCATGTACAGCAACCGCGCTTCGTGTATGTTCGACGATGTAACGCAGTAAATTATGAGAATGAGTAAGAGCATTTTCCGATAACTTGCGCTCAGTGATATCAGTTACAATACCATACCACAAGGTATCTCCATCATCTTCACGTGCGGGTATGAAACGGCTTTCAATCCAAACGAATCCTTTTGCAGGATGGTCATAAAGAAACTCACTTTGCCACAGGGACAGTTTACGAGCAGATTCAATTATCTCGTCGTATATTCTTTGTTGGTCTTCAGGCAATAGTCTATTCTTGATCGAAGACACATCTTTTGCTAGTTCTTCCGGAGTTAAGCCATAAACTTCCCTTATGGCACGGCTAGCATAGAGAAAATATGTCAAACCATCTGCTTTCATGCCAAACATGCAAATGGCTCCAGGTACAGTATCTGCGATTTTTGTCAGCTTGTCTTTTTCTAACATAAGTACCTCAGCCAACTGTCTGCGCTCTGTGATGTCTTGATTGACACCACAGGTTTTGATGGTTTTACCCTTTCCATCCTTAATTATATAGAACCTCACTGCCATGTGTCCTACATCGCCATCAGCATAAAGCATTCGATGTTCCAGGTAGCGGCTTGAGTGGGGATTATCTAACTCTGATGCCTTGAGCGTTTCCTCATAAACCAGATGACGGTCTTCTGGGTGTACAAAACGGTTGGTATATTCGTCGATCGAGATCTCATAGCCGCCCATTTCCTTCGCGTTGGTACGGAATATAGCGTAAAAACTATCCGAAAAAGTAAATATACCGCTGGCAACATCCAGTTCCCAATGGCCCATTTTTGCAATGTTCAGGGCATTGGACAACTGCCGCTCACTTTTCAGCAATCTCTCCTCTTGAAGCTTGCGTTCTGTGATGTCAGTGGAAGTTCCACAGAGGGCAATAGCATGTCCTGTTTCATTGCGCACTACCTGCGTACGGCAGTCCATTATTATTTCACGGCCGTCAGCAGTTTTGTTCACCATCTCTCCATGCCATTGTCCATTTAGAAGTGTTTCTCTCAGGATTTCCTGTTGGGTTGCACCACTTTCAGGATCATCACCAAATTTCTTCGTAGATTTACCAGCGAGCTCTTCCTGTGAGTAACCTAGAGCTTTTGCTTCCGCATTGTTGACATAAGTTATGGTGCCATTCAGGTCGGTGACTGTCACACAATCAGTTATCTGGTCAAGCACAAGGGATTGTAACTACAATTGTTCTTTAGCCTGTTTTTCAGATGTGATATCAATTCCTACACTAAACATCTCTATTATGTGCCCTTCTGGATCATATAAAGGACTGTTAGACCATGAGATCCAAACTCTTCTTCCGTCTTTGCACATGTTCTGGTTGATGTTATTCTCATACTTTTCAGGATGCTCAAAAATCTCGCTCATGAGAGATGAAAGGGTGCGTCCGGTAACCTCTTGTTCAGGTACGATAGTGCCTATGACGTTCCTGCCTGTGATCTCCTCTTCACTGTATCCGAAAAAGCGCTGTCCGAAATCGTTGAGGAACAGCACTTCTCCTTGAAGGTTCCATTTAAGAATGATGCTGTGGGATTTCTGCACCAGGTCACGATACTTCTCTTCACTTAAGGCCAATGCATTCTCCATCTGCTTCCTTTGAGTTATGTCCAGTGCAGTAAAGGTCACACCTTTTGAGATATCATAGTTGTCTATAGGAGTTGAACTCAGCAAAATATCGATAATGGTCCCATCTTTGCGCTTCCATCGTGTTTCAACTGCACCGATCCCTTTTTGTGATAACTGCCGATACTTCTCGATCCCAACATTGTCATATTCTTCCTGAGTAGGGTATAGCATGCGAGCACCGGACCCGATCAGTTCACTGGAGCTATATCCTGTCATTTCAGATATTCGATAGTTCACATATTTTAATACACGATCTTCAACAACTCCAATTCCAGTGGGTGAAGCTCTGAAAATGCTTTCCAGTTTTTCTTTATTTTGTTTTACTTCGGCCTGTATCTTCCTTTGCATCAATGTCTGAGCAATGCTGTCAGCAAGCTTTTCAAAGAGGGCAATGAGTTTTTTTGTGAACATTCCTTTGCGCGGATCATTCAGCTGGATCAATCCCAATGTTTCTCCATGGACGTATAATGGGATCAATGCAACTGACTCGTAGCCTTCACCATTGCAGCGGTCACGGGTACGCGCCAGTCTATCCGATTCATTAGTATTGGATAAAAGTTCAGAGGTTGAGTTTGTCCAGAAACTTCCATGTGACGTAAAAAAGGGGAGAATCGCATCGAAACGTCTGCAAATTACGTTTCCGCACATGCACTCCAGAACAGGGTTGCCAACACTATCCTTGATGATCTGACCGCTGAGATCGTGGGTGCAAAGGGAATTCTCAAGTCTAACAAAGCTTTCCGGGAAGCCCAATGTTTGGTAATAAGGATAGTCATCTCCCTCTTTCAACCTAATGCCAACTGCCTTACAATTTGAGATATCATGGAATTTTTGAATAATATCATGCAGTAATTCATCAAAACCATTAGGTTGATCAAAAATCTTAAGCAGATCCAATAGAATTGCACTTTCTTTTTCTCTTTCCTTACGTTCTGTGATATCACGGCCGAAACAGACAAGTTTTCCAGTGTCCACATTGAGAAACGTAACAGATACCTCTACATCAAATATGCTGCCATCCTTTCTGAAGTGCCGTGTCTCGAATATTTCATACCCTTTCTGGATGATCCGTTCTATACGTTCTAAGGTTTCAGACTGTTCCTCTAACGCATCAATATCAGAAATATGCAATTTCAGAAGTTCTTCACGAGAATAACCAGACATTTGGCAGTAAGCTTCGTTAACTTCGATTATTGAACCGTCTGTTTCAACTACCCAAAAACCATCTGCTGTTGTTTGCAGGATAGCACGTAGATATTGCTCTTGTTCTTGATTTTTCTGTTCAGTTTTTCTGCGTTCTTCTTCCAGGCCGATCGCAGATGCAATTATCCCAATTAGTCTTTTGTCATCAGCCTTAGGCTCAAGATCATCCTGGTATACAGCACATATAGAGCCTACGAAAGATGTGCCACATCTTACAGGATGACCAAGATATGTTTTTAATGAATATTTTGCCACGTTCGGATCGGTTACTGCATAATGGGTCTTAGGGAGGTTGCACACGACAAATGGACCAATTATACCATTGTGGATAACGTCATAACAAATATGGCCATCAGGTTTGTCCCTGGGGTTGTAATCCTGCGGCACATTCCACTGTCCGCAGGAGAACAGCATGTCATTTTCCAGACGGTTATAAACGGCGCACGTTGCCCCTAAAAGCCTGCCACATAGCTCTGTAAGCAGCTGAATGTTAATATCGAAGTTCTCCCCGAGACGCAACAGACATTGATTTATCTCATTAAGGCATGAAAGATAATTGTGATCATCTTTCTCTATTATCTCCTCTTCTCCAGATAAGTCTGAAAAACCCTGGCTCAGAGATTCACTCTCCATTCTTTTATCATATGCTTCATGCAATAGTCCATTTGTGTACTATCAGTATTGTTCATGATGAATAAATCTGTGTTGGCTGTTATAAAATATTTATCATAGGTTAATTGTTGAAACTGTATTCTTATAATCCAGATTGTAATCTATTTTTATGTATAATTATATATCTATTTTTATATCTATACGCATTTTCTTATCTGATAATTTTTATTTATGATCTAGTAAAAGCAATAGATCTCTTCCTCTCTGCACAGGCCATTTAACTTCTCTTTAAATGGTTATCTGACGACGGATCTTTGCTAATAAGAATTGATGGAACTATGTTCTTTAGACCCTATTAGCCCTTAACCACTTGTAGGTCAATTATATCTTCGCAACGATCGATCAAATACTCAACTGATAATTTATATATATAATATGTGTGCTATTTAATTATAACACGTCTTATAATTATCAATTCAAAATTAATTACACAGCTGATCGGCCAATGAACACGGTGGACAAAGGGGTCACAGAAGAAACGTGAAGGATAATAGATGAAAGAGAACTTAGAATCAAGTACTCAAGAAATCTCTTTCTTGCCAGTACAAGATGGTGATCCAGTCAAAAGTGTGGATGATTTACATAAAGGCATAGCTGAAATAAACAAGTTTGAAGATGGATCACTTCTCAGAGAGAAACGACTAAAAAGTCTTGTCGAAATCCTGCACGCCAGATATGGCTCGGTCCAAGAGTACCTTGACTTTGCCCTTGAGAAGGCAATTGAGCTAACAGGTAGCAAATTCGGATATCTGCATTATTACAGCGAAGAAAGAAAGGAATTCACTCTGAACACGTGGTCCAGAGGGGTAATGAAGGGATGTGAGGTTGCTGATCCGCAGACCGTTTACAGGCTGGCTGATGCAGGTATCTGGGGAGAAGCTGTCAGGCAGCGCAAGTCTATCATAATAAATGATCTTAGTGTCCCCGGCCTTCTAAAAAAAGGGTATCCTCAGGGTCATGTTCAGCTACACAGATTTATGACGGTGCCTATTTTCCGAAACAACAAAATAGTAGCTGTTGCCGGGGTTGCAAACAAAGGATCAGATTATAAGGAAGTAGATGAGCTACAACTAACTTTGCTCATGGACTCTATGTGGAAAATAATAGGGCAGATGGGTGCTGAAGAAGCAATGCGCGAGAGTGAGGATAAATATCGCAGCTTATTTGAGAACGCCCTTAGTGCTGTGGCGATCCACAAAATTATCCTGGATGACTGCGGTAAGCCCATTGACTATGTTTTCTTGGAAGCGAATGAAGCCTTTGAGAGGCATACAGGACTCAAAGTCGAGGAAGTTGTTGGAAAGTGCGCAAGTGAGATTCTTCATGGTATAGAAAGAACATCTTTTATTGAAATATATGGTGATGTTGCACTTAACGGCACACCTGTTAATTTTGAAATGTTCTCCGATCCATTGCAGCGATACTATAGCATTAGTGCTTATCAGGTAAACAGAGGGATCTTTGCAACGGTCTTTCAGGACATAACTGAGCGCAAAAACGCAGATGAACTGCTAAAGGAAAGTGAACAACGTTTCAGAAGGTTAGCAGAAAATGCTGAAGATATGATCTATCGCTATGAATTCTCTCCTAAAAGGGGGTTCACCTATGTTAGTCCAGCTTCAACCATTATCACAGGTTATACGCCTGAAGAGCATTATGAAGATCCTGACCTGGGATTAAAACTAGTACATCCAGATGATGTTCATATCCTCGAAAGCTTATCGGAGGCAGATCTCAATGATAGAACTACTGTAGTCCTCCGCTGGATACGAAAAGATGGTCAAATTATTTGGACCGAGCAGAAAAATTTCTTCATACATGATGACACTGGAGATCTGGTTGCCCTGGAAGGTATAGCCAGAGACATCACTGGGCGTAAAAGGACTGAGATCTATCACGAGATGGGAACTGAGGTTCTGCGTATTCTCAATGAGCCAAACGATCTACATGATTCGATGCGGAATGTCATTTCCACTTTGAAGAGATCTACTGGAGTAGATGCTGTAGGCATTCGCCTGAAAGATGGGGATGATTATCCATATATTGCAAGTGAAGGATTCACTACGGATTTTCTGGAGTTGGAAAACTCACTGGTCTTACGTGATAAAGAAGGAGGCCTCTGCCGAGACTGTAAAGGCAATGTTAAATTGGAATGTACATGTGGACTCGTTATTTCCGGCTGTACCGATCCCTGTGACCCCCTTTTCACAAGGGGTGGAAGCTGCTGGACCAATGATTCTTCCCCACTTCTTGAGATCCCGCAGGAACAGGACATTCGGTTGCATCCACGCAACCAATGTATCCATCAAGGATATGCCTCCGTGGCACTTGTACCCATCCGAATGAAAAATGAGATCGTGGGTCTGATCCACTTTAGTGACAAAAGGATAGGGTGTTTTTCTTCAGATGCGATCGAGCAGCTTGAAACTATTGCATCGCATATCGGAGAAGCTTTAATGCGCCGCCTTGCTGAAAATGAACTGATCCAAAGCCAGGAAAAATATCGTTTACTTTCAGACGTATCTTTTGAGGGCATTGTGATACATGAAAATGGTGTAGCCCTTGAAATCAATGAAGCACTGGTCTGCATAACTGGGTATTCGCGTGATGAATTATTAGGGAAGGACGTAGTACCACTCATTATCCATCCTGATGATCATGGTACGATCGAACAGAAGATGGCCGAAAAAACCACAAAACCATATGAGGTGCGTTGTGTAAGAAAAGACGGGTCAATAATATCTGTTGAAGTAGAAAGTTTGAATTATACACGTAATGGAAGACATTTGCGTGTTTCAGCAGTGCGCGACATAACTGAACGAAAGAAGAACGAAGAAGCTCTGGAGATCAGCAATTTATATAACCAATCTTTGATCGCAGCTATTCCTGATCTGATATTCGTGCTGGATGAAAGAGGAGTATTTATTGATTACAAAGCAGCAGATGATAAAGACCTGGCAATGCCAAAAGAATTGTTTTTGAACAAGAATATATTTGAAGTATTACAAAAAAAGCTGGCTTTCAAGGTTAAAAAAGGTATCGAAGAAGTTCTAAATGGACGATCTGCAAAAGCAATTGAATATCAGATCCCTATTGAAGGTGAAATCAAGTATTTTGAATGCAAACTGGCCTCTTTTGGAAAAGATAAAGTTATTTCAGTGGTTCGAGATATCACCGATCGTAAAAAAGCCGAGCAGAAAATTGAAAATGAAAGATCTCTCTTAGAGGGCCTTCTTGATTCAATACCAGATATAATCTTTTTTAAGGACCTTAATGGAACATACCTGGGTTGTAATCCTGAGTGTTCACGCTTTATGGGCAGGGAAAGGAGCCAGATAATAGGCAAGAAGGACTATGATATTTTCAGTAAGGAACTTGCTGAATCTTTCCGAATGAATGACTCTATTATGCTGGAAGAAGGGAAAGCCAGGCACAATGAAGAATGGATCGAGTACCCGGATGGTAAACGGATCTTGGTTGATACGATCAAAGCACCCTTGAAAAACTCTGAGGGAGAAACCATCGGGTTGGTAGGTGTAGGTCGTGATGTAACATCTGACCGGCGTGTGGAACAGATCATTAAGGAACTTAACCTTCTGAATCAATCAACTCTTGATTCTCTGGATGCTAATATTTGTGTACTGGATGAAACAGGCAATATCATTAAGACGAACAAATCATGGAAGGATTTTGCTATTGAGAATTCGGCAGACATTGAAAAGGTGAGCGAGGGGACAAATTACATCCAGGTTGCAAAAAATTCTGTTGGCAAGGATAGTGATCTGGGCCGGCAGTTTGCAAAGGGGATAGAAGATGTAATGATGGGGTCAAGTGAGGAATTTGACTTTGAATATCCATGTCATTCGCCAGAAGAAAATAGATGGTTCATTGGAAAAGTTCGTCCCTTTGAAGGTACAGAATCTTTTCCCCGCAAGGTCGTAATATCGCATATAAATATCACTGAACGTAAAATTGCTGAGGAGAAATTAAAGGAATATGCATCTAAGCTCCAAAGAAAAAATCTGGAACTGGACAATGCCCTTCTAAGAGCAGAGGATTCTACCAGAGCCAAGAGTGAGTTCCTGGCCAACATGTCTCATGAGATACGCACACCTATGAACGGGGTGATAGGCATGACCAGTCTGCTTATGGACACTGAACTTAGTGAAGAGCAGCAACATTATGTTGAAACTATACAGACCAGCGGAGAGTTATTGATCAATCTTATAAATGACATATTGGATTTCTCCAAGATAGAAGCTGGCAAGTTAGAGCTGGAAGTCCTGGATTTTGATCTGAGCGATATGCTTGATGACTTTGCTTCAATGCTGGCTGTACGGGCTCACGATAAAGGATTGGAGTTCATCTGCGCATATGGACCAGATGTTCCTGCCCATATCAGGGGCGATCCCAGCCGTTTACAGCAAATTTTGATGAATTTGACAGGCAATGCTATCAAATTCACAGAGAAGGGTGAAATCGTTGTTCATGTAAGGCTTTGGTCTGAAACAGAATCTGAAGCTTTGTTACACTTTTCTGTCAAGGATACTGGAATTGGTATCCCTGAAGATAAAATTGCCCCTCTTTTTGATACTTTCTATCAGGTGGATACATCAACGACACGAAAATATGGAGGTACAGGTCTTGGTCTTGCTATCTCCAAACAACTTGTTGAGATGATGGGCGGAGAGATAGGTGTGCTCAGTGAAGAAGGAGTAGGGTCTGAGTTCTGGTTCACAATTCCTTTTATTAAGCATTCAGGTGCAAAGTCCAAAAGCAGTTCATTGCCTCACATAAAGGATCTACGCATACTTGTAGTGGATGACAATGCAACAAATCGTGAAATACTAAGGGTTTGGCTTTTATCTCGGGGGGCTAAAGTAGCCGAGGCTGAGAATGGTGCCACGGCACTACAAGAACTCTATAAAGCACATAAAGACAACATTCCCTTTGATGTGGCACTTCTCGATATGCAAATGCCGGGAATGGATGGTATTACTCTTGCTCACGTGATAAAATCTGATGACAAACTTAAAGATATTCCTCTGATGATGCTGACATCACTTGGGCAGTGGCAGGCTTCTGCTAAATTTGATAAAAGCCAGTTCATTGCCTTCATTACTAAGCCGGTAAATCATGCGGAGCTGTTTGAGAAACTGTCTTCGGTTCTCAACGAAGAGGTGAACACAACAAAGTTGCATTCATCAGCTTTGGAACATAGATCTTTTGAGAGCATAAATAAAAGTCTAAGGATCTTGCTGGCTGAAGATAATATTGTGAACCAGAAAGTCGCTCAAAGCATGTTAAAGAAAATGGGCCACAAAGTAGATACTGTAGCCAATGGCAAAGAAGTAATAAAAGCACTTGAGATGATCCCCTACGATCTGGTACTTATGGATGTGCAGATGCCTGAAATGGATGGTATCGAGGCTACAAAGCGCATTCGAGATCGTGTTTCATCTGTTCTCAAAAGGGATGTGCCCATAATAGCAATGACAGCACATGCTATGAAGGGTGATAGAGAGCGTTTCATTGACGCTGGAATGGATGATTACATTCCAAAACCGGTTTCAATGCAGTCATTTATAGGATTGCTCGATAGGTGGTCAAAGGAATTGAATGGAAACAGCCATGAAGTTGCCTTATCATGTAAACCAGATCAACAAACAGATATAGCTATTTTTGACAAACAAGCTTTTATGGAGAGAATTGACGGTGATATTGACCTGGCACATCAGCTAATTTCTACTTATATGAAACATACACCGCAGAAGATTGGGTCTCTGAAGGCCAGTATCGACAATGCAAATGCCGAGGAAATCATTGACCATGCGCACAACATTAAAGGTTCGTCAGCGAACTTGGGGGGTATGGCTTTAAGTAGCATTGCCAGTGAAATGGAAAAAGCAGCCAGGGAAGGTAGAGTGAGGGAAGCTGCAGGCATGATGGCTGAAATGGAAAAACAGTTTGGTTTGCTTGTAAAGCATCTACAAGAGGTCTGAAATACTCAGCCTTGGCTCTGTAGAACTTTTCTTCTGAACAATAAATGAGAATAACAGATAAAAACCGATAAGTTCTAAAGTGGGCCCGGGGAGATTCGAACTCCCGACCTCCGCCGTGTGAAGGCGACGTCATGACCAGCTAGACCACAGGCCCTTTGAGCAGGGTAGAATAGTATTCCTTCTCTATAAGCCTATCGCTGCAACGCTATATCAGGTTTTCTGGGACCTCACGTATCTGTAGGTGAAGAATCCTGCCAGTATGGCCCCGGCTATTATTGTGAAAAGTGCCAGGTCACTGGGCATCACTGCATACACACCCACAGCGATCATTGTGCCGGTGGCCACGGCCAAGGGGATCAAAAGTGAGTGTTTTCTGATCTGTTGCTCTTTTGGGTCTGTCATCAGTTCACATTCCTTTGTTAATATATAAGCAACATTCAATTATATATATTTTTCTCAATATAATCTTATATAGCGTTTGGATGCAATGCAGTTCCTTCAGGACAACAGCCCCAGAGCCATGCAGGCCACTGCAACATACCTCAGGAGCTTTCCCAGGAACACTAGAACAGAGAAGGTCTTAAAGTCTAGTTTCATAACACCGCCCATGGCCGTAATGGCATCGCCTATTACCGGCACCCAGGTGAAAAGCAGGGAATACACACCATACTTAGTGAACCACTTCTCGGCATTATCCAGACGCTGCTGCGGGATCGACAGGTATTTTTCAATAAGGTCTTTGCGTCCCACAAGGCCGATGTAATATGTGGTGCATGCACCGCAATAGTTTCCCACGGATGCGACCATGACCAGCAATACGGAATCAAATCCTTTGTTTATGAGTAACAACAGCAGCGCTTCAGAACCGAATGGCAGCACTGTGGAAGCCAGAAAGCTTGCCAGGAAAAGGCCTGCATATCCGTAAACAGCAAGATCTAGAACTGCGGTCATTGCATCCAATTGGACCATTTAGCATAAATATCAGGCGCATCTCCGTAATTCTCACGGGGCACACAAATATTAATGGATGTAACTGCAAAGAATACCAGTTCTCATACTGATCTCAGGTTAAGTTCCGTTGATAATGTTCAAAAAGGCTTAAGTCGGCGCAGGTACAATCTGTTCCCATGCTTGCGTCTGAAGTCATATCGCGTTTGCGGGGCATATATACTCCGGGTTTTTTTGACCGGATAAATGACCCTTTCTATGTGCTTATCTCCACAGTGCTGTCACAGCGCACCAGGGACGATGTTACTATTCCCACAACTGAGAAACTGTTCAGTGTCTATGGTTCCCTGCAGGCTATGGCAACAGCAGATCCTGAGGATATCGAGAAACTGATAAAGGACGTGGGGTTCTACAGGGTCAAGTCCGGGCGTATCATTGAGATCTCAAGGATACTGCTTGAGGAGTACGAGGGTAAAGTGCCGGATAATATCGATGAGCTTCTCAAGCTGCCGGGAGTGGGCAGAAAAACCGCTAACTGTGTACTCACTTATGCTTTTCGCAAGGATGCCATTGCAGTGGATACTCATGTGCACAGGATCTCCAATCGGCTTGGCCTGGTCACAACGAACGCTCCTGAGGACACGGAAACCGAGCTCGAACATGTGGTCCCCAGGGAACTGTGGCAGTATGTCAATGAACTGCTGGTGAGGTTCGGCCAGGATGTATGCAGGCCGGTTTCCCCGAAATGTGACGTTTGCGTACTGGCAGACCTGTGCCCTTCCAGAGTGATACGTGTGAAATGACATTTAAAATCTTTTGTTGCAGCTGTATCTCATAATCTATAAAACACAAATAACCCATACTTCCTCCGGGCAGAAACAAATTCATAAGCCTTTTCCTCACTTACAGGAGATATTCATGAAAGCTACTCAGATCGATCATGCACTTGATGGTACACTGACCCCTGAAATGGAGTTAATTTCTAAGATCGAGAAAATAGATGAAGAGACAGTCATTTCCAGGGTTGCGGATGGCAGCCTCGTTATCATGAAGAGGGATAATGGTCGCTGTATTGCCATAGGCAAGGGTGCAACAACTAAGGTAAATGTGAACCTTGGGACCTCTTCTGATACCATACATCCGGATGAAGAGATCGAAAAGGCGCATATTGCAGAAAAATATGGTGCGGACACCATAACCGATCTTTCCATGGGCGGTGATATCTCTGCTATCCGGAAGTCTATTTTTGAGAATACGTCCCTGCCGATAACTACAGTGCCCATCTATCAGGCTGTTGTGGAAAAGGGTCTGATGGATATGACTGCAGATGACATTCTTTCTTACCTGAAAGCTCATGTGGATGAAGGTGTGAGTTCTGTTGTGCTGCACTGTGTGCAGAAAAAGATGCTCGACAGGATCAAAGGTGCAGGCAGGGTCATGGGTATGGTCTCCAAGGGAGGTTCGTTCACAAGTGTCTTCATGCTGTCCAATAAGTGTGAAAATCCTTTCATTGAGCATTTTGACGAGGTCATTGATGTACTCAGGAAAAAAGATGTCGTGCTCTCTCTGGGTAATACCATGCGCAGTGGCTGTATCCATGATCTGTGGGACGAAGCCCATAAAATGGAAGCTGAGAGCAATGCACAGCTTGCACATCAAGCGCATGAGCATGGAGTGCAGGTTATCATAGAAGGCATGGGTGGTCATATACAGGCAAATGATATTGCTGAGAGAGTTCAGTTCTACAGGTCCCTTTCAAATCATCCCCTGTTCGTTGCAGGCCCGCTACCCACTGATATTGCGGTAGGCTATGATCACATTGCAGGAGCTGTGGGAGCAAGCATGGCAAGTGGTGCAGGTGCCGATTACCTGTGTTATATCACTCCGGCTGAGCATCTGTCCCTTCCGTCACCGGAACAGGTGAGAGAAGGTCTTGTCGCCTTCAAGATCGCATCTCATATAGGAGATTCCATAAAATACGGTATAAGTGGCAAGGATCTGGAACTTGCCAGGAAGCGTGTGAGATTTGACTGGGAAGGCCAGATGGAACATGCGCTTGACCCTGATAAACCTAGGACCATGTGCCCGGATGATCCGGGTCCTTGCACCATGTGCGGTAAATACTGTGCTATCAGTATCATGAGCAATTATCTGGCAGAGGGTAATTGAGTAACATGATCAACGGAAGACCAAGCGTTCATAACACTTTCAGGTCTTCATCGACATCTTCAACAGAATACCGAAGTTCTACACCTTTACTACCAAGAAGGGTGAGCATTTCCCATTTACTGGTGAATCCTGCAAGCTCAGTGGCTTTTCCAAGAGATAGTTTCCCCTCTCTGTAGAGCTCTACTGCCAGTATCTTTTTTATAAAGGCCGGCATCTCGGCTTCACTTACTTTTACGTTCAGGGAAAAGTCCGAGGGGAGGTCCACAGTTATTTTAAGTTCATTCATACTAACATTTATAACTGGTATTCTGACTGCATTAATTTACCTGAACATATCTGTTAAAACAGAAGTTGAAATGCTGATTTTCTACAATATTATCAAAACCACAGAGGGCACAGAGCACACAGAGATGAAGGCGTCAGATCCCATAAATCCATACCTCTGCGCTCTCTGTGTGCTCTGTGGTTAGTTTCTCATGTAACAGGACATCGGGTTTTTTGACGGTACAATTAGGCGGTTTTACTACGCTCCGACTAATGTTACAGAACAAAACCGAAAAGATTAATTTCAAGCCCACTTAAATTCCTTGCAGGCTGTAATAAGGTGGTCATTTGATGTCAGGATATGCAAATCCCTCAGCGAATAGCAATGTATCGCTTTTTAGAGAACTCTTCGCTCCGGCAAACGGACAAGTTCTCCGGTGGTGGCTGAAGCCAGTCACCATACTGGTGTCCATGCTGTTGCTCACCAGCATGTTATCTTCCATGTTCTCCGGCCTTGCCGGTATTACAGGCGCAAGAGGCTCGCTTTTATCCGATCCATCCGGTTCATCAGGTGTGCCTGACTCCCTGAAAGCGCTGCTGACGATCGGCGCTGCAACATTTATCGGCGGCTGTACTGATAGCCAAAAAGACACAATCGAAAAAGTGAAAAAAGACCCATACGGTCTATCCATCTACGAAGAACTCGAAAAGCAGATGGCTGAGCAGGCAGGCGAACAGCCAGACAGCTACATCGAACCATCAGACATCCCTTGGCCAATCACCATTACCACCTTAGACGGAACAACCAAGATTATCGCATCAGAGGCCGAATTTCTGAACCTCGAATGTGAAGACCTGATGAGACCCATGGGTGGCGACGTCTACGACTGCTCACTATTCAAGCTGGCAGCTGAACTAAGAGGCTACGAGCCATACATCCTGTTCCCCGAAAACGAAGACGGAAGCAACGACTTCATAATCGACGGAGACGGACGCAATCCCGAAATAACCGCGTGTCTGACAGGCGACAGAGACCACATCGAGATCCATCCAATATTCAACCAGGCATTCGTCGATAAATACAAGGGTGCGAATCGATTTTCTAGGGACAGGAGATTAATCAAGAGTGGTACTCAGGTGCGATTCACGCTTGAAGACTTCAAAGATTTCGAGCCACTCGAATTTTATCGAAAAGATGGCATGGGCTGGATTCACGAAGTTAAGGAAGGATCTGGACTGTATAAACCTTATGGTCTGGATATAGGTCCTGCTGATTCCGCAGGCTCATTTGGCAAGGACTCAAAAGGTAATGTTGCGCTTGGCATAGACTTCCAGGAAAAAGATACAGAATAAATGAATGGGATAAACCCATTTCTTTTTCTGATTTGATTTATACCGTGTCCTGGATCAATCCTTTTGGCCATTTGTCATTTGAAGATACTCCTGCAAGAGCCCATGCTCCGGCAGCAGATATGAATACATTGGTTGCGCAATAGCCTCCATAAGCTGCTACTCCGCCTGATGATGCTCCAGCTATTGCACCGACAACTGCGCCGCCTATAACTTCTGCAACAGCAAGCCCTGCTTCTGCCTTGCTTGCAGCATCCCATGTTGTTTCATAGCAAAAGTTCGGGTTAGTGTCATAATAAGGAGTGCCTTTGACCTTCACGCATGGTATTGCCTCTCTCTGTGTCGTTACCCAGCTGGGTTTGACGCATTTCGTGTATGTTGTTCCCTGCTCATAATTCATGTATGTCATGCCCTGATAGACAAACGAGCTTTTGCGAAGATTATCCTCAAATTCCCTTAGCTTATTTTCCGGAGGCACCATACTATTAAACCATGTTTTAATGCCTACATTGCTCGGACTGTTCTCTTCCAGATCCGTTGGTGTCCTGCTTGCAAGATACCTCAACGCAGCATCAAACTCAACCGGATCATCATAAGGTAAACCCTTTGTGTAAGTCTTCGTCACCGTATCAGTCTCACCCTCAGGAACATAACTGAAAGTTATTGTTTCCCCTTTATAGATCTGTCCAGGGAACGAAAGTAAAACTTCATGCGTATCGATTAAGCTATAATCAATCACATCAGACCCAGAATAACCCGGAACAAATGGCTTCCACAAATTGAAATAAGACAGATGATACCCATATTCATCAATAACCGCCTTTGCGTAAATCTTGTCATTAGGATAATACTCAACACACTCGCACGTATCCATCGCAATGGTCAGATCCGCCTTGCACGGTGAAGCAAGATAGAACGCATTGCTTTCCTCACCAACAAGCTCAACAATAGGTTTTTTATCATTGATCTTATCCTTGATGACCGTCTGTTTTGTCAAAGCCCCATTTCTCATGTCATGCGGCCATTCATTTCCATAAAGGCACAAATTATTGGTCCCGCAATTGCTCGCATCCCTCATATCAAGCTGCATATCAAGTGTCACGGCAGTTTTGGAAGCAGCTATAACTCTCACATTAGATCAAAATAAAAATGAAGCGAATTGATCCTTTTTATTCCTTCTTTGTCTCTAAAATGAATTTTAATATACCAGAACCACTTATGAATAATCATGCAGTACACAATAGTCCTTGAAACAGCAGAAGAAGGGGGATACACTGCACGCTGTCTGGAACTTCCGGCAGCGATAAGTGAAGGGGATACCAAAGAGGAAGCTCTGGAAAATATCAAGGAAGCCATCGAGCTGGTGCTTGAAGTTACCGAGGAACAGGCCAGGGTGCTTGGCGAGATCGCAAAGGTTGATGTTGCAAGTGCCTGAACTGCCAGTCATCTCCGGCCAGAAAGCTATCAAGGCTCTGGTAAAACTTGATTTTGTAGTGGTGAGGCAAAAGGGCAGTCATGTATTTTTGCAACGTGGACATGATACCGTAACCGTGCCTTTACATGATCCCCTTAAAAAAGGTACTCTGAACAGTATCCTTAAACAAGCCAATGTCCCGCTGGAAGAATTTTTGAAAAAATTGTAATTACAGATTGGTTTATTCGTGAATAAAATGTCTGGTTTTGGCAAAACTACATCTAGAAAACAATACTTTTCCCGACATACCCCATCGCAAACATAATATAAAATGCGCCAGTTTCCATCACTGACTTATATAAAGTCG
>AMWB02169221.1_pt1 | contig 18900 bp, 33 predicted proteins | sample 200311 | NCBI WGS metagenome assembly AMWB02 (sample SAMN02737377, study PRJNA173069) | bioreactor metagenome | biome: anode biofilm in microbial fuel cells | place: USA: California | collected 2010-12-16 | reverse complement strand
GAGAAGACCGGCATCACTCCAGCCACGGTCAACAAGGTACTCGGTCACCTGGAGCAGCTTGGCATCGTCAAGGAGCTGACCGCCCAGAAACGCAACCGCCTGTTCAGCTATGCGGGCTATATCGAGATCATGAGTCGCGGCACGGAACTGCCGGGCAGGTAGGCCTGTTCGATTCCGGTTTTCGGAATCGAATCAGATTCGTTGGGAGATTGTTCTTGGTATTCGCTCGCGTTGCAAACCCGGCATCCTCGTCCGGAGCTTGGAAATCGGGGGAGAAAAGTTGCTTCCTCGGCGGGAACTTGGGGCGTGACGCGACTTCCTATGTGAAGCCCTTTGTTTTCAATGTGTTACGGAGTGGATTAAGACAGGAGACTGGGTTGCGGTCGTGAGCTGTTCCCTCCACCATTAACTATTTGAAAATTAAATGGTTTTCCAACAAGAACCTATCATGAAATGTGTTGCAGATGTGTTGCAAGATATTTCTTGATGGGTTTTTCATTTTTTGGCGCGCCTTCCAATATCGACCACATCAGCCCTTCTTCCTTTTTCGCGCAGTTTTTCAACGGCTGCCGTTACCATCAGACCCTCCGTTTTGTCCGGCATCAGATATCGTTCGAACGCCTTGTTGGTTGTGTGACCGGTGCCTCCGCGCCGGATCTGCTCGGGTGACAGGACTTTTCCCAAGGCAACCACGGTGCTGTGCTTGGTGCCGCCGTAAAGATCGACGCCTTCGATACCCAGGTTTGCGCACGCCCTATCCCACCAGCCCTTGAAATATTTCGGGCCGAATTGGGCGCCTGGCTTCATACCCTTGACGCCGCCCAAGTGCCTAAAGAAAAAAATATCCGGCAGACCCATCGGAAACTCTGCGATCAGCTCTACATCCTGTTCTGATAGAAAGGCATATTTCGGTTTTCCCTCCTTCGGATGCGGGATGATGATCACGCCGTTTTCGAGATCGATGTGACGCTCGAGCACGCTCCGCAGTTCCCCTGGACGGATCTTGACGTAGGTGGCAAGGAGTTTGATGCCCAACCATATCTTTGGATTGATGTGGTGGCTGATCCGATAAATCTCATCGAGGATCCGCTGCTGGTCCTCGATACTGACCACATTTCGGTATCCCAGCTCGAACTTGATTTCCGGGAAATCCGGCATCTCGATCATGCCCCGTCCGCCGCGGCGCTCACGACGGACCAGCCAGGTCCAAAAATCATGCAGGCAGCTTTTCATGTTCGCCCTGGTTTTGTCCGAGATTGGTTTTCCGTCCGGGTTGTGGTGATCGTCAAAAAGAAAGTCATCGATGGCGGCCGTGCCGATCAGTTTGACATTTGTATCGCGCCAAGCGGTGATTGCCCGGCCCATAAAATTACGATAGGCGGTCACGGTTTTTGGTTTGATATTGGTGCGGGATTTTTGGTCGATCCACTTGTTTGCCAAGTGCTCAAAGCCAAGGGGATTGTCGGCGCGATAGTCCCTGATGTCGAACGACCCCTTGTCGGTCTCGTATCTGAGGCCGGTCAAAAACCGCTCGGCGTCGATGTAGTGCTTGAAGTTTTTGAATATGTCACGGCCGAACTTGACGAAAAACTTCCCGGCGGAACTGGCTTGTGGATGGTTCGGGCAATAACACCCTCTCCGGCGATCGTCGTGCGGCATGTTTGAACCGCAGACAAAACACTTCTCCCGGGTGTAGATGTTGCCCTTCATGCACAACAGCCTGTGTGCATTTTGCTTTTTGGAAGAGCCCATTCTGCTCCGAACGGGCTTTGGTCTGGCGTGGTGAAGTGGATCATATATGGGTGGTGAACATCAGTCAATTTGTTTTTTCTGCACTTGGGCTGTTTTCGATATCAGCCTTAAGGCTCTCAAGCGTCGCCTGGAGATTGTCGCCGTCAATCGCAGATGTGTCCGCGACGCGCTCAAACGCGCTCCCTGGATTTGTAACCATGGATGAGGTTGCAATAACCTTTACGCCGGCCGACGTATCGGCAAAGCTGAAAGACGTTCTGGCCTCAGGGATTCTATCGTAGCTGCTGCCAAATTCAAGCATCCCACTGAACGAGGTGTCCTTTCTGCCAAAAATCGCGACATAATCGTTCGCGCTGATCAGTCCGTTTCCGCCATCAGCCATCCTTGAAATTAGCGCTCCAATGATCGCCTGTTTTGGTGCGTTTATTGTTACGCTGCGGATCTTTGGCGGTTCTGCAGGTACGGTGATGCATCCGGTGATTGCGATGGCGAGTAAGGTAATCATATGGGTATTTTTAAAAATCATAGGAAGGCTCATCCTCCTTATAAGAATTATTTAAAGTAACCGCGTTACTTTAAATTAACCGCGTTACTTTAAATTAACCGCGTTACTTTAAATTAACCGCGTTACTTTAAATTAACCGCGTTACTTTAAAGTAACCGCGTTACTTTTTTTTATGGCACCACGATCTATCCGGCTTTCATTTTTTTGATCTTTTTTTCCAGACACTCTATCCGTTTCTTCTCCGCCGCCCTATCAGCCCTGTCTTTAGCGCTTCTGAATACATCGTCTATCCCATCTTCGTCTCCATCTCGGTCGAACTGCCTGAGTATCTGAAGTATTTTTTTAATTTTTGGATTTGGTAAATAGTCCGCCGCAGACTCGTAAACTGCATCTGCAATTTTTTCAGCCGCCTCCAGCGCTTCCAATTCCTTTCCAAGCGCAACGATATCAAAGTGGCTCATCCCGATCGCGGCCGCAATCTCTTCTTGTTTCTTTAAGGAACAAGGCCTCCTTCCGGCCAAAATACCGCTGAAATTCTGGTCACTGATTTTCACACTCTCGGCGATGGCTTTTTGCTTGAGGACCTCCGTCCGGATAACATGCCGGAGTCCCATTATAAACAAGTCTTTCGTCTTCATTTACGATCAATACCACACGCTTTTGCGACAAACAATTGTCAAAAAACGACATTATTTTGTTGACAAGTTGTCATTTTTTGATAAGTAAGTTGTCATATGGAGACAATCTTATGAGATTAAAAAAAGGGGTCCTCGAAAAACTGAGCCAAATCACAAGGCTCAACAAGAGCGACCTAAGCAAATACATCAATGCCTATCGAAGACCGGGCCGGAAACGGGCGCTTCTTCTCGAGGCGGCATCGAAAAAACTCGGGCTGACCGTCCCTGCCGAACAATGGCTTTACGGGACAAAAGAACAAATCAAGAATGAGTTTATACATGTCAACGTCAGCAACTTTCGTGCCGATGTTGACACGGACGGCAATCCCTAACCAAGCGGCTTGGTCTGGCGTGGTAACCGGCTAAGCCCCGAAAGGAGCGAATATGGCAAAAGAGATCGTGAAGGGAATCTTTTTTATCTGCTTCATCACGGCCATGACTTACTTGTTGTGGTCCGTGAATGCGGCAATGTGAAAGGTGGAGATGAGAGATAAGAGATGAATTTTATGAAGTCGGGGAGGAGTGACTCCCTGTTTGGCTTTCGATCGCGATCGTATCCACGATCAACACCATCCTGTGGATCGGAATCCTTTTTGGCGCGTGGCTTATGTGGCGCTGCGTGTCGCGGATCTTTTAAGAGATGGGAGGAAGTGTATGGAGCGGATATTTTCCACAATACAACCGCCGCTGATGATGTTCCACGTCCGCCAGAAGTCACAGCGGGCGATGAAAAAAGCGGCTGATAAAAGGCTTAAAAGGTGGCCGAAACCAGCTCCTCCGAGACTGGAATGCCGGTGGCCGGAACCGAGATTGACTCCGGAACATAGGCTACATGAGTGCTTGAGGAATTAAACAAAAGCGCCCCGAAACGTTGCAGCGTCTGCGGGGCGAAAAAGGAACTGTACCTATGGATAGTATAGATCACGGCGCGTTGCAAGTCAATGTGCCGTCAATGATAACCGACCTGCCGAACCTGGACTATCACCGGCTCAGAGGACTGAGCGTCTCTGGCCTTAAGGATTTTGCAAGGTCACCGATGCACTACCGCTTTCTCCGCGACAATCCCAAGCCGTCTACACCTGCAATGCAGATCGGTACGGCACTACATGCGCTCGTCCTTGAACCCGATCGGGCTTCCGATGTCATCGCCGTTGCTCCGGATTGTGATCGCCGTACGAAAACCGGCAAGGAAATTTGGGCCGAATTCGAGCTCATGCATTCCGGCAAAATCGTCATGAAATTGGACGACTGGAACAACATCAACGACATGCGAGACGCTGTTTACGCCCTACCTGAGGCGAAAAGGCTCCTGTCGTCCGGTGGCATGACCGAATTGTCGGTCTTTTGGGAAGATCACAGGGGAACACTCTGCAAGTGCCGCCCGGACCGATTGACCGAGCACGGCATAGTCATAGACCTTAAAAGTTGCCAAGACGCAAGCCCGGATGGATTCGCGCGAGCATGCGCGCAGTTCAGATACCATTGGCAGGCGGCATGGTATCTGGCCGGCCTTACGGCCGCCACTGGTTACAAACACACCGAATTTCTCCTGATCGCCGTTGAGAAGGACCCGCCTCACGGCGTCGGTGTCTATAAGATGCCACAGGTTTATACAGATATTGCAATGGAACAAATGGAGCCGCTAACCGAAGAGTACGCCAGGTGCATCAAATCAGGCACATGGCCGGGATATTCAAACAGGATTGAAACAATTCAAATGCCCGTATGGGCGTTGAAAGAGGTGACGCAATGACCGAAAACAGCTTAATCAAGAAAGAGTCCTTCACCCCGCCACAAACGTCAATCGGAGAAAGCCTATTTTTTAACATCCAAAAATTCGAGCACGCACAGCGCGTTGCAAAGTTGCTCGCAAGCTCCACGATGATGCCGGACCACTTCCGCGACAACATAGGCAACATCATGATCATGCTCAACTACGCCGATCGTATCGGCGCCGATCCTTTCATGCTCGCGCAAAATATGTGCGTAATCCACGGGAAGCCTGGCCTTGAAGGGAAGCTGATCATAGGTTTGATCAACTCTTGCGGGCGTTTTGACCCGATAGAATTCGAAGAATTCGGACAACTTTCAAGGCCGGAGAATGATGAAGACGGCTGTGTCGCATATACCAAGGACCTTCGCTCCGGAAAAGTCTTGAGAGGGCCGAAGATTGACTGGCACATGGTGAAAAGTGAAGGATGGTACGGGAAGAACGGCAGTAAGTGGAAAACCGGTCTCGCGCCGCTCATGTTTCGGTATCGATCAGCCGCGTATTTCGGGCGGATCTACTGCCCTGATGTACTCCTTGGGATGCAGACCAGGGAGGAACTGATGGATGTCATCGAAATGACCGGAAGAGATGGGCGATATACTCCCGTTCAGGAGGCTATCGAAACTCTATCCGAAAAGCCGGTTTATAAGATCCAGTCAGCGGCAGAATTAACGAAATCACCTGAGCCGCCCCAGCACGATACACAGCAAAAGACAGCCTCATCTAATGTTGAAAAACAAGAACTGCCCGAAAAAAAACAAGATTACATCGGCGGATTCCTGGTAGGGGATACCGCTTATTACAAGCTCGGTATGGGGATCGGCTGGAAGCAGGTCCGTGTGATGGGCCTTGATGGTGATGAGGCCGTTGTGAAATTCGCCGAGGACTATGAATACAACGGCAAGCAGATGCGCGGCGTGATTTCGAAAAAACCTGTATCGGATCTCCGCAAGGAAATCCCAAAGCCGATTTCTCGCGATGAGTTTATCAATCTCCGGACCGGGTTTACCAAGGAATATCTAGAATCGATCCGCGAGCGCGTCGAAGAGACGGAAGACCCGCGCGTCGTCGCCGATTTGATCAATAAAGCGAAGAAGTTTTTCGGGGACGGCTATAGTGTCCCTGGGACGCCTCTCACAGTGCATGGAGACGCCGCCGCCGAATCCGGCGAAACCGAAGTCCAAGTATGGACCGGTGACCCTGATGATCCTATTGGTCTCGATCCCACCCATCGCGACATTAAAAAAATTAACGCAATGATCAACGAGCGCGGCATGGACCGAGAAGGTGTCAACCTCGCCATGCGTGAATTCGTGCTCCACCTAAAGGAGTCCCAGCCCATTAAACCGTTCGATGTAGGCTCCACAAAAGATATTAAGGCCGGGCATGTGATGTATTTTGGCAAAATGCTCGATGAAATCCAGCCGAAGCACAACATCATGGTGATGATCAAAGATCTTGAGAAGAGGGTGAGGGGCATCGAGACCCTTACAAAGCAAAAGCTTGCCGAGCATCCCCATCCGGTTAACGTCTCTCATTGGTATCTCATCCCGCCAAGCACAATCAACAAGATAAAGCTCAATATAGACGACTGGGCCAAAGAGCTGCTCGAACAGTCACGGCCGGAAGAAAAGTTTTAGATGAGTGACCCATGTGTTTCCACCTGCGCAATTATCGTATTTGCGCAGGTGGATGCCGCTGGGGCGGAGGGCTTCCGTCCCCGGCGGATGCATGGTGTAATGACAACCCAGAGGACGATATAATGGAAGATAAATATACTGAGTGTCCGACGTGCGGAACGCATGTCAAAATCGAAAACAATTATTATCCGTCCGGCCGAAACGCCGATGGGCTCAAACCCCCATGCGGCTCATGCCACTATGTTACACACAACGCCACAACAGCGCCGTGTTTTTTTTGCGCCGTCAGTGAAAAATAATGATGCCAAGCGCTAACCGGCGCATAAAAGGCGCAAAAAAAACGTTTTAAGGTTCGAGTACGGAATCCGCTACGACGGGATCGTCATGGAATACGCGGCGCTGGCGCTCTTGCGTGCCCTGCCGGATTATTTCCTCGATCGCGGAGAGGTGAAGGGGCGCCAGGCCACCATCCTCGAACGGATGCGCAAAGCCGTTGACATGATCCTAATCGAATACCCCTATTACAATGATGCGATGCGCGATGATATCGGAAGTAGAATTGAACGCTTCAACAAGGCGGCATTCGGTAAGAAAAACTCAAAGCATATCATCACAATGATCTGCTTCAGCCTGCTACTGGCAGAAGGCATGGCAAATCACTGTCCATGGCCGGTCGGGGGGAGATACACCATGATTCGCGTCGTTCGCGACCGGGCGGTTCGGAGAATTCTACAAGAACTGAATTCTCTTTTCGCTCATTACGAGAACGCAAACAAGAACTCAGGCATCCTTCCGCTTTGCATCGATGGCGGGCGGAGGATGGCGGAGAAATGGCAGAATCTAACATTATAATAACGCGCCCCTCTGCCGCCTGGCCAGCGGATGGGGTGCGGATAGCCCGGCTTAGCGGCCGGTTGACGCCGAATCGGTTTTGCCGCCGTTAGGCTCCGCACTTTAGGCTGACTGACAGTCCTGGGGGCGCTTATAAAAATGGAGTATGCTTTTGATGAAAGAAACTGACTACAGGTGGTTTGAGATAGAAAACGAGCCATCAACAAACTTCCATGAATATCTTAGACTTGCCTGTGTGGGACCGGACATGCAGGTATACGCGCCGATTGAATTCCTTACCATCGCTGGGGTGTGTAAAAGCGAATACGACTGTTACCTGTGTGCGACTCATGACAACGAACCCGTCATTATAACTGAAGGGCATTATTACGCGGATACCGACTGGATCGCCTCTCAGGACATAAGGCTTAAAGATTTGTGCGATAAAATCAAGTCCAATGTACTATCGGTATTAAACGACGATTTAAACAATGGAGATGAAAAATGACGAAGAGTGAGGCCATTGTCATCATTGGCGACACCTATGACAAGGCGCATAGGCTCAAGGGTGTCCACAGTTTCGCGGAAGACATCTGTCGATACTGTGAAGATTGGCTGAAACATCTTGGTGCCTATGACTTCGATGGGGAGGACAGAGTCCCAGAGCTGCTTGTAAAAGCGGCTGAGGCTGAATTCTGCAAGCTCCTCGATATCGAGCCCGGGGAAAAAATACCATGAGAACGGCTCATCTTTTCGCTGGCGGCGGGGGCGGGATACTGGCCGATCTGATTCTTGGCCATGATCCCGTGCTCGCCATAGAAATCAACCCGGCATGCTGCCGGATGCTCGAAGAGCGAAAAACAGAAGGGTGGTTCGATGACCTCCACATCCACTGCGGAGACGCAAGAAAGTTCGACTGGACAACCTGGCAGGGACGCGTGGATTGCCTCGTGTCGGGATTCCCTTGCCAGGATATTTCGGCTGCGGGAACAGGGTGCGGCGGTCTTGCCGGAAAACGCAGCGGTCTTGTCGCAGAGGTCTTCCGGGCGATTGACTCTGCCCGACCAAACCTCGTCTTCCTCGAAAACAGCCCGCTTATCCGGACGCGTGGGCGGCATATCGTCATCGCGGAACTCGTGGCGCTCGGATATTCCTGGAGAGACGGAAAGCTTGCCGCGTCTGATGTCGGCGCGCCGCACAAGCGGGACCGCTGGTGGTGCCTTGCTGCCAACGCTGACGGTATCCGGCAACTGGAACAGGAGAGGCGCGAGTTTAAAGAGTGGGGATGGGTTGGCGACGGATGCAAATCATGGCGGGCCAAACGCCAGAGACAGCAAGGGGAGGTTCAGCCTGACGGGCGCTTTATTTCATCTGCTCCCGACCGTCTGCGCCACAGACTACAAAGCGCCGTACAGTGCGGTGGGTTATCAGAAGCAAGCGCAGCGACGATCGAAGCCGCTGCGCGATACACTGGTGCATACCACTGGTCACCGCCTGACGCCGGAATTCGCGGAATGGTGGATGTGTTGGCCTATTCGTTGGACGGCATGTCGAAAAAAGAAAGAATAAAGGCTTGCGGTAACGGCCAGGTCCCGCTTGCGGCGGCCGCCGCGTGGCTGATTTTATCGGGGGCGCTGCTTTTAACTACAAAGCCCTTTCCAAGGGAATCACGGCTCTCGGATTGTGGTACAAACCCATCCGGGAGATGACGATGGACGAAATCACCCTGCTGACCCGCGAGGCGATCATGGCAGCGATCACCGTGGACCGGCAGGGCGAAACGCTTTTTCGCGGAAGATGTCTGCACGGGAGTGAATGCCCCCTTGGAAAATGAAAATATATGGAGGGATGAAAAATGAAACGAACGATATTCGCGACGGTAGAGGTATCGGCATACGTGGATCTGCCGATTGACGATGAAGAACAACTCACAGCGGACCCGGATGGAGTAATCAGCGACGGCGAAGCGGCCGAGACGGCTATTCTTTCCGCCATCGGGCAGATTACGGACGTGTTCGTTTATGGCGAGGATGTCGAGCCAGCGCGGGTTTTTATCGACGATATCCAGATTAGAATAGAGGGGGAAGAATGAAACTCGACGAATATCAGCAAGAAGCCTGTAGGACAGACATATACAAGGACGACCGTGATTGCGTCCTTGGCCTCGCGTCCGAAGCCGGAGAGGTCGCGGGCAAAGTATCCAAGGTGTACCGTGACGGCGGGGAGCTGTTCGGGAATACAGATATCGCGTATGAGATCGGTGATGTGCTGTGGTACTGCGCCGCCGTTGCCCACAGGCTCTGGTTTGACCTGTCGGAGATCGCCAAAGCAAACCTGTTTAAACTCCAATCGCGAAAGAAGCGCGGATGCCTTGGAGGATCAGGGGATTATCGATGAAAAAAGCGCCCGGCGTATCGGAAACCGAACTCACAAAGGCCATTAGAAGCGTGCTTTCCGCCTGCGGGATCTTCCACTGGAAACAGTGGCAAGGGCCGATGAGTCAACCCAAGGGCGTGTCGGATATTCTTGGGATCCTGCCGGGCGGGCGCATGTTCGCGATCGAGGTAAAAAGACCGGGGTGGTCTAAGCCAGGCCCAGGGGCCAAGGCATTCACGCATCACCGAAACCAGCAGGGATTTCTTGACGCCGTCAACCGAAGCGGCGGCGTCGGGTTCTTCGCCCAGTCGGTGGATGATGTAATCGATGGTCTGGGGCTGCGGCACAGATTTTTGTTTTGACCAAACCGGATGGGCGCATGGAGGAGTAAAAATGCGGAGCAGGAATATTAAGCCGGGATTTTTTAAAAACGAGGACCTCGCGGAACTCAATCCTCTGACCCGGATACTTTTCATCGGCCTATGGTGCCTTGCAGACCGGGAGGGACGGTTCGAGTGGAGGCCAAAACGGATTAAGGCCGAAATACTTCCGTATGATAACGGTGAACTCACGGTGAACTCACGGTGTTTTAACGGTGACGTAACGGTGATGCTCCAGGAGCTTAACGACCTATCTTTCATCAAGCGCTACATTGTGGATGGAATAGAGTATGGCGAGGTTGTCAACTTCAAAAAACACCAGTCGCCGCACCATACCGAAAAGCGGTCTGACATACCTGCTCCAGAAGAAAATTCATACATAAAATCAAGTTGTTGTGAAAATAGTTGTGAAGATAACGGTGAACTCACGGTGAACTCACGCAAGCGGCACGGTGAATATCCTCCTGATTCACTGATTCCTGATTCATTGATTCCTGATTCAAAAGATATTTGCGCAAACGGTGTTTGCGCTGTTAGCTCACCGCCAAAAAAATGGACCAACGGTTTTGATGAATTTTACAAGGCGTATCCGGTCAAGAAGTCAAAGGGGCAGGCTGTCAAGACGTGGATTAAGCTCAAAAAGCAAGGTGTCATACCAGATGTAAAAACTTTGGTATCGGCGATAGAGGCGCAAAAAAACGAAAAAGCCGCCCTGTCTGCCGCAAGGAGGTTTGTGCCCGAATGGTCCTACCCATCGACGTGGCTGAATGCTCACGGTTGGGAAAACGACACGTCAGAGCATGACAACGTCGAGAAATACCGGGCAGCACGCCGCGTGCTCCAGAAAAAAGGTTCTGAGTGCTTCCGCGCCCACTGCGCGGAGGTCGGCATTACGCCAGAGGAGGTCAACGAGTGGATTATAACACTTTGAATGAAATTGTGGGAAGACTGTTCAGCCACTTCCGCATGAAACACCCCGGAGCCGATACCCTGGAGTGGTGGCTTGACGATATTGGGCACATCCCAGCCGATGCAGGCGATTGGATCGTCAAGAAGATTTGCCGGGAACAGGACAGCCTGCCGCGCAATGTGACAAAGATTTTTCAAGACCTCTGGCGCGCCTACCTGGCCGAACATCCAGACAAGGCCGCGAAGCTGGACCCTGTTTTCTGTGAGGTGTGTTGCGGTAAAGGGCTGATATGGTTCCAGTTCCAGCTCGCCGGGTTCCCATACCGGGCCACGGCGTCAGTCCGGTGCGGGCACTGCGACAACCACGAGATCCTCGGGATATCACCGGACGTTCCGCGCATGACGGCTGGCGAACTCGTTCGGAATGGCGCCGAGCTCGACCGGAGAAACAGGCGCCGCAAATCCAAGGATGATTTTGTGAGTCGCGGCCAATCGCTTGATTTCGGGAAACTGGTAAAAATCAACACGGAATGATAGGCTAAACCTATCAATGTGCTTTTCCCCTGACAAATACATGGGGAACTCCTCCGAAAATTTAAAACCCATACTGTGGTATGGATTAAAAAAGTTTGAGTGGGAAAGCCTTTTAGTTGCTTAGAGAATCGACAAAGAAAGGGAAATCTGAATGGCGGTCAAACACAAAATCGTGGTGAACACAAGCGGCGCGATCGAAGAAAAGGAATTGAACCTCGGAAAAGCTGTCCGGGCCAAGTGCCTGGATTGCTCAGCCTGGAGCCCGGCAGAGGTCCGGGATTGCGTTGTGGAGCTTTGCCAGCTCCATCCGTTCCGGTTCGGAAAAGATCCGGGGCGCAAGCTGAATTTAACCGACGAGCAGCGAGCTGAACTTTCTGCCAGGATGCGGAGAAATATCCACGGCAATGAATATAGTGCGGAGGACGATGAATGACACCCTTTGTCGTCGTCAACGTCAAGACCTCGCAGACTGGCCTGCAGAAAACAACCGGTTGACGAAAATGGCCAATTGCACCGAGGCGACCGAAGCGGACTATTTTGAGGCCGTGAAAGAGGCCGGTGGAGGGATCAAAAAGCGGCATCGCGGAGAATTCGCGGCGAAAAAAATGACGGGTTAAATTACGTGTCATTTTCTCAGGCATTTTTTACAAGATCCAGCGCCTGACGTTAGCGAAACGGATAAATATTGGGCTTGAACTCTTTGAATGATGGAAGTCGATTCATGTTCGTAGCCATAACGCTTGCCGTAACGGGCAAGTGGAGCGTAGTGGAACGCCGTCCCGTTGACGGCATTGTTATACGGATTTTTGCACATGAGCAGAACGAAGGCACAGAAAGCAGAGGCCAAACGCAGGTTAAAAAGGCCTGCTGGAAAACTGGAACCGATTGATTTATCAGAGCGCGACCATCCCGAATGGATGACGCACGTCTTTAGCAATAACAGGTATGTGGTGATGATTAACGCCAATGCCAAAATAAAGGGCATAACAGCAATCAAGGCAATGGTGCAGCGGCATGATGATAAGCCGATTCCTGGCCACTGGCGGGAACTACAGAACATTAAGAACGAACTATTTGGGCTGGAGGCAACAGCAATTGAATTTTATCCTCCTGAATCAGAGCTTGAGGATGTGGCTAATATTTACTGGCTGTGGGTTCTGCCACCGGAGGCTGTTCTATCCGTATAACGCGCCGGATGAGGGACCGCGCAAAGGAGACTGATATGAGCTGGCAAGACGAACGAAGAGAAGCTGAAGCGACCTTGGAAAGGATGCGGCCAGATTTGCGCGGTCCCTCTCCATCCGGTTGTTCTGCTGGAGACCTCAAAAAAGCGTTGCAGGATGCAAGACAAAACGGACTACCACCCACGCCGGCGCGCTGGCAACGGATGTGGCGGTGGGGATACTGCCAGTCCCATGATGCACTGGAGCGCGTGCGGGCGCGGATGACTGGCCCACAGAACGACCAGCATAAGCGGTTGCCGGGCAGTTTCGGCAATCCGACTTAATGCGCTGGTTATAAAAAGGAGGCAATATGTGTGATATAGGCTGGTGTGATGCCCCAAAAATATTTAACGAGACGCATCCGGTAGCCAGAAAAGAGCATGTTTGTTGTGAGTGTGGTGGGATTATAAAGAGAGGCGAAAAGTACCAAAACTGCTCTGGTTTATGGGACTACTTCCAGACTTACAAAACATGCTCTTTCTGTGCTGACGTGAGAGAAGATGCGCGTTCAAATTTTGATTTAAACAGCGACGAAGGTTTCCCTTTTGAGCAACTTTGGGAGTGCGTGGGGATGGATTACGCAGGCTCTTTATAACGACCATATTCAGCGCGTGCGCGGTAGCGCATCCGCTGGAATTACTGGTTAGAACCCGGAGGTGATTATGTGTATATGCAAAGAAAACAACTGGTGCCGAGATTGGCACGAAACTCAAGACGGAAAATACCCAGCGGCAGAGCACGCGCCTGGCTGCGATGAGTATAGGCAGGAGGAATTTACAGTGCTGGAATATGATGGCTCTCGCTGCGTGATGGAGCCGCACGAAGCAGAAGCAATGCTTGCTGAGAGCGATGAAGAATACTCCGTTTCCACGGTGATGCTGACCCGCGATCAATTTGAACGTATGCCAGATTTTCAAGGGTTCTAACCATTGCTTATCAGGTAAATTTGACCTGATAAGCAATGGTTAGGCTTATGGAGGCAATATGATTGGTTCTGAAAATGACATTATTGAATTTGAAATTTGCATCAAGGATGCGTTTTATCTTCTTCATCAGGCCGTTGACATGATTGAGCCTGGCGAAGACCATAGGAAACTCCTTAAAATCAAAAAGCTGATTGAAAACAATATCCTTGTACATGAAAGATACGTCCATTCATCTTGGCTAAAAAAACAAGTTCAGCAGGCGTTGGAACTTTTGGATGACTATGCAGACAAAGCAGATGCGATGTCATGTTAGCATAACCAGCGGGTCAAGCGGACGCTGAAAAGCGCGCCGCTGATTAAGGCGTTATGTGTCTGGAGGTAAAATGAAATATCTTGTTTATCAAGTTGGGTGTATTGAATGTGGCGTTTCTTCATACCCGATAAAGGTTGTCGAAACCGTTGAGGAAGCAAAAAAAATAATGGAATCCCACCCGTCTACATGGGAAAGCGAATGTGGGGAGGGATTTGTCACAATCATAGATTTAGAAAACTGTGTTGAAATAGACACATAACCATTCATTGGTTGGGACGCTCATTCTTCGCGCCCCACAATTCAACCGTTATGAGGTGATCAATGAAGTGTGAAGCTGGAGGATGCCAACTTGAGGCGGAATTTTTTAATCCGATGAAAGACCGATTATGCTCTGATTGCATTCAGAGCGATGTCGAAACCGGAGAATATACATGGGATCAGTGCATTGCTATACCGTATAACGCAAAGGAGGGCAATCTTGCTCATCATGGGTGATCTGCGACATGGAGAAAGGAACTCTTAGCCGACATGGTAACTGGAACATGGAAAAAACGAGAGCGGCAGATTGCCGGTTATTTTGGTTCTGTACGCAACCCATTAAGCGGCAGCAATTCGAAACATAGTTGCAGCGATAGTTTGCACCCGGGTTTGTATATAGAATCAAAGTACAGGAAACAACACAGTGCCGTTACGCTTTGGAGAGACACAAAGATTAAGGATATAAAAGAAAACAAAATCCCCATCGTTGCTTTATGTGAAAAAAAACAAACCGGGGTTTTGGATTGTGGTGCACTCAACAGATTTTGATAAAATTTTGGAAATGAAGGAGACGCAGCCATGACCCTTGGAGAGGTTCGCCAATGAAACCATTTGTCGTCATCAATGTCACAACGGCGAAAACTGGCGTAGTTATTGGAATATGCAAGGGCAGAAACAAATATACCGTCGTAATCCCTGCAGAGAACATGAGGAAAACGACGTGGAGTATGAGCACATGTCAGATGGCGAAAGAAATTACACCGGAGGATATCGGCTTTAGTCCCAGGGTGGTTTCGAGGGCTAAGAAGCCTGATACAGGGAAGAGATTCGGATACTTCCGCAATATCAAGACATGGTCCTACGGTGCCGCTACGCGCCCGGTAAAGGACGGAGATGTATCGGTATGCGTAGCTCCGGCGGCTGCCACTTACAAGCGTGTTGAATATCTCGCTGAAAATTGCGAGTCTGCAAGAAAGGAAGAGTATGTCGAAAGCGTACGGTATCACTCGGAAATCAAGAAAGCGAAAACGGTAAAAAAGACGAGCGGGAGAATCTGCAAAGATTGCGGCAAAAAAATCGACAACGGCAACTGGTGGTATTGCGGCCGGTGTTATACTAAGCGACTATCCCGGGAGGTTGAAATATGAGTAAGGATGAAAAAGCAAGTTATTACGATGAGGGTGGATTAGAAACTATTGACGTCATAAAGGCGAAGTTGACGAATGAACAATATATCGGCTATTTACTCGGAAACGCGATAAAATATCTGTGTCGCTGTAATTTCAAGGAGAATTTCGAAAGAGATATAGAAAAGGCCAAAAATTATATCTCTTTCATGCAAAAACCAAGTGATACAATGAGGTGCCACAAGGACTACGTGATGGAGAACGGCGCGGCGGCTTTTTTAAAGGGTAAGGCCTACGAGTATAGGCTTGCCGCGAAAGACGAGCTTGAAGAGTCCGGATGCGCGTTCGTTTTTAAAAGCGAGTTTGGAGACGGGCATTTTGTGTCGGCCATGGACATGTTTGAGCACTTCATCGACACGAACAAATAATGAGTGGAATCAATAAGAAGTGTCTCTAGTGTGGATAAATGTTTTTAGCAAAGGAAAATGAAATAAAAGCAACAACTGGAAAGATGGCAGAAAATATAACAATTGATATGTCAAACTATATAAACCAAGCCACCCGAACTCTATCTGTATGGGATATGTCAAAAAAGAAGATTTCAATAAGTATTATTCAAAGAGATCAAAATGGAAGATTTGTTGGAGGGGTAAAATATGGCCGGTAGAAATTTAGTGATCATCGTCGGACGGCTGGGAAAGGATCCGGAAATCAGATATTTCCAGGACGGAACCGCCGTCGCCAACTTCAGCGTGGCGACTTCCGAGGAATGGAAGGACAAGGATACCGGAGAGAAGAAAGAGAAAACCGAATGGAACCGCGTCATCGCCTTCAAGCGGCTGGCCGAAATCTGCGGGCAATACCTGTCAAAGGGCAGGGAGGTTTACATCGAAGGAAGGTTGCAGACGAGGAAGTGGCAAGACAAGGACGGGGCTGATCGGTATGTCACGGAAATCGTGGCGAACAACATGCAAATGCTTGGATCTCCATCGGGGCAGGGGAAGGGCGATCAGCAAGAGGTAAGGAATGGGGCCGTGAAACCGAGCGGCCGGCAAGCCAAAGAATATCGGCAAGCCGAAATCGACGACGATATCCCATTTTGAAAAACGGAGGTGAAATGGCCGAAGGTGAAATTCCCGGAAGTTCAAAAAGAGGCAGCATATCATGACTGAAATGAAGCATGGGAACTTTGGGCGAAAGCTGATCTCGGTGGCCCAAGTTGCAAAAAGATTATCAGTGAGCGAGTCTACCGTCTTACGCCATATCTATTCCGGGGAGCTTGCCGCGATTCGCGCAGGGGTAAGGATGTGGCGCATCGATACCGAAGATCTATCTAATTTTTTAGCTACAAGGATCAACGCGCATGAAGATGAAGATTGAATACAGGAAAATTCAAGATATAAAACCGTATGATTCTAATCCAAGAAAAAATGACCACGCCGTCGATATGGTTGCCATGTCGCTTGAAAAATATGGTTGGCAGCAGCCAATAGTTGTTGATGGAAACGGAGTTATTGTCGTCGGGCATACAAGATATAAAGCCGCGATTAAGCTTGGCATGAACGAATGTCCTGTTGTTGTCGCTGATGGATTGTCTCCCGAAAAGGTTATTGCATACCGCATAGCCGATAACAGAACAGGAGAGATCGCCGAGTTTGACGAAATCCTTCTTGGTCATGAGATAAATAAACTTATAGATTATGATTTTAATATTGATTTCACAGGCTTTAGCGCCGATGATTTTAAAGCGTCCGAAAGAAAGTTGTCTGTCGACGATATCCCCTTGCATGCGCCAAAGATGTCATGGGCACTTGTTGGGATTCCAGTTTTAAGGTTTGGCGAAATCCAGAAAGAAATCGATATTATTTCTGGCGTTGAAGGCATTATTGTAAAAACCACGGTGTCTAATGGGTAAAAAAACAGATAATTCAAATTTAGACAGTAAGTTATTTTTAAGAAGGTATTTTTTAGATAAGTATCATCCAGACAACGTTATTGATTGTTGCCAGGGATCGCGAGTAATTTGGAATCTCCTCTCTGCCGAATATCAATGCAAATACCTTGGGGTTGATATTAAACCAAAAAAAGGGAGGCTAAGGGTTAATAGCCTTAAATTGCTATCGTCACAAAATTTACCGTTTGATGTTTTTGATGTTGATACATATGGATCTCCATGGGCTCATTGGGAAAAAATACTGCAAAACCGACGTAGTTCCGCTACCGTATTTTTAACGTTTGGCCAAGTCCGTATTGGTGGAGGCACTTTAGACAAGAAATTAATCCAAGCGCTTGGCTTGTCGTCCATAACTGATATTGCTCCGAAAAGCCTTCTTGCATCCCTCTCTGATTATGCCGTCCCGTATTTAATCCGTACCGCTGAAAATTATGGATTTGAAATTGTTGACTGCAAAGAATCTACAAGGTCAAAAAACGCTAGGTACATAGGGGTTCGTATCGAAAAATAATCACGATTCTTATTTACAAGTTGCTGTTTTTGTTATATTATTTCTATAACCAACAACACTTAAAAATGGGTGGATTATGATTATTTACGAACCTAGAGGTAAGGCTAGGGAATTTGCGGCATTGGCCGCGAATCTTTACAAGGGGTGTACCCATGGGTGTAGGTACTGCTATGCTCCGGCAGCTACCTTCACACCTCGTGATCAATTCACCGGTTGCGTTTCCATCCGCAAAGGATGGGCCGATCAGATTGAAAGGGATTGCGCAAAGCTATCTTCCATCGGATGTAAAGATATGATTTTAATGTCTTTTACGACAGACCCATATCAGCCTGCCGAAGAAAAATTCATGGTCACCAGGAGAGCTATGGAAATAATTTCAGGGCACCGATTGAGTGTTGGGGTCCTTACAAAAGGCGGAAAAATTGCACGTAGAGACCTTGATATTCTTTCAAGGAATCCACAAAATCAGTTTGCTTGTACACTCACTACCGATATTGATGAAGAATCTTCTTATTGGGAACCTGGCGCAGCCCTTCCTGGAGACCGTGTAGAAAATCTTAAGAAGGCTTACGAAAAAGCAATCGACACTTGGGTGTCTTTCGAGCCTGTTGTTAACCCAGAAGCAGTACTCAGGCTGATTGATACTACTCATTGGTTTGTAAATTTGTATAAAATAGGAAAGCTGAACTATCATAAAAAATCAAAAGACATCGATTGGAGGACATATCTCAACCGCGTTGAGGAAAAACTGTCTGCATATGGAAAGAAGTGGATTGTCAAAAAGGATTTAGAGATATTTAGGTAAAAAAACAATCATTTCATGCATCGCATGCATGTCCCCCCCCATGATTAGATAAAATGTGCTTTAGCAAAGAAAACAACAGAGCACACATATCAATCAGGGACGGACCATGTTTTACTATTTTTTATCAAACTGGCTGGACGCCTACACAAAGTGGCTGTCCGGCCTTTTTTTTGTGCGGGACTGCGACGTCAAATCATGCGGCAAAGGGATGAAGCGATGATTGATCTTGCGGAGGTTTTGCCGTTCGCAGGAATTTTTATCGCAGCCGGGGTATCGTGGGGCGTCAGCAAGTCGATGCTCGGTGCGGCAATCGAGCGATCGAAGGAAAACACTCAGGGCATCAATCAGCTCGGTAACAAGCTTAGGGAAGTAGAGTCCAGGTTGATGCTTGAAGACGGTCGATCGAAG
>AMWB02076085.1_pt2 | contig 18914 bp, 16 predicted proteins | sample 200311 | NCBI WGS metagenome assembly AMWB02 (sample SAMN02737377, study PRJNA173069) | bioreactor metagenome | biome: anode biofilm in microbial fuel cells | place: USA: California | collected 2010-12-16 | reverse complement strand
GCACAAAGACCGGCAATCGTGCCTAATCCTCCAGTAATCAAGCCTGCACGAAGAAAAACGCGCCTTATGAGACTGTCCTCTGCTCCAGTGCTTCTCAAGACAGCAATATCCTTGCGATGTTCTGCCACGAAAGTGGATAGGGCCGAGCCAAGATTGACCGCCGCAACAATCAGAGCGAGTATCATGATCAACATAAGCACCGATTTCGTTGTCCCAAACGATTTATAGAGATTCACCTCGATCTCTGGCCACGTCCGTACGAGCCGCGACTCAAACCAATTGGGGTACAAGGGGTCAAGCGACTTTTCGACTGCCAATCTGGTAGTGCCAAGACTATTGGAGTATGCATTATTAGTCTTTATACCAAAATAACTTATTGAAAAATCAGGGGCAAGAATTCTGCTGCCCGCTTCTGGCGACACAAAAGCCCATGAGGCATCAAGGTTTCGATAACCCGCGCTAACGATTCCCTTTATCTTGAGGATAGTCAGTTTAGGACTGTAGAGTCCAAAGTCGGATTTAAGGGAACCAAAGCGCTCTTGCCCCTGTGCATCACTGTTTTTCAAGGCCGAAGCACTCGCGGCGGAAGGGGTAATTATGGTGACACTGTCTCCAATCCCCACATGAAGTTCATTTGCAAGAGCCTCACCAAGTACAATCTCCCTGGTGCCTTTTGGGTTTGGCTCCCCGGCAAGGACCTTTAGGTATTCGCAAGTGCCTGGATCTGTAAAATACGAATCTTCGATCGCCCTGATCAGAACGGCCTTTGTAGTAGTGGGCGAAGCAATGATACCCGTGCCATCGGTTTCCAAAACGACATTCCTGACACTTGGCACATCGAGAAGCGCCTTCTTGCCCTCTGCACTGGAGGGCCGGTCAAGGTTTGAAGGGACTGCGACCTGGATGTGATAGGTCTTGGTTTCCATATAGCGATCCGTAATGCCCTGAATCATGCCGTTTGAGACAATCAGAACAAGAACTATGGGCACGAGGCTAATGCCGATGCCAATGATGGCGCCTGTCAGTCCGCTCGAATGTTTCTTGTCGCGAGCTCCTTTTGGTTCTCTTCCCAGCAGGAAGCGGCTCGATATAAGGCCAGCACAATCGCCTTTCATTGCCGAACGAGCCTCCCCGAGCTGAGCGTGTAGATACTGTCTGCAGCGGAAGCTAAACCTGCGTCGTGCGTGGCTACAAGGAGCGAACACCCGGTCATTGACGGCAACGAAAAAAGCAAACTGCGCACAGCCTCGGCGTTAGCGGCATCGAGGTTTCCTGTTGGTTCGTCTGCCAGGACTATTCTGGGAGCGTTGATAAGAGCACGGGCGATGGCCGCACGTTGGCGTTCGCCGCCAGAGAGTTCCGATGGATAATGGTCTGCCCGATTAGAAAGCCCCATTTTTGAAAGAAGTGAAGCCGCCTTTTCCCATGCCTCTTTTTTGGGCACTCCGCACATATAAGCAGGAAGTGCAACGTTTTCCAATGCAGTAAAATCCTTGAGGAGATAGTGGAACTGAAAGACAAAGCCCACACTTTTGTTTCGAAATCTTGGCAAATCTTTTTCGCCTAACGCACCTAAATTGTTGCTATCCACATAGACTTCGCCTTTTTCAAAACGCTCCAGTCCACCAAGTATAGCGAGCAAGGTACTCTTCCCTGAGCCCGACGCTCCCATTATTGCGCACGATTCTCCTTGCCGAATCTCGAGGTCGAGCGAGCGAAGAACTTCGAGATTCTCTGCCTCGCTGAAGAAAGTCTTGCAAAGCCCTTTGCAGCGTACTGCCAGTAAATCAGAAGAAGATTCACTCATTCCTAAGCACCTCAAATGGTACGGCGTCAGAAACTCGACGGGAAGCCAATATGGCGGATATTGCTGTGGATGCGATCGCAAGGCAAGCAATAAATGCGATTTCACCTGCCGAAATATCCACTGGGATATTCTCCAGGTAATAGCTCTGTAATGAGAACATGTCGTAGGGACCTGCGTTGATCAACCCTAAAGAGGCCAAGATACTGCTCACAGTCCCTGCAGCAGCGCTCATCCAACCCAGAATGGAGTTTAGATTCCTGGTGACAGCCACCCCCAAGACAGAACCAAGCAAAGCACCGAGTATTCCGATGGAGAAGCCCTCTTGCGCAAAAATGGCACGGATCGCTCTATTAGAAGCTCCTACGGCTTTAAGTGTCGCGATGTCGGTCTGTTTCATGGCTATAGTCCGCCTTAACGAGTGATACACATTGATAGCAACTACCAAGAAAATAAGACTTATGAGCAGAAGCATAACGGTTTTTTCCGTTCTCAATGCGCCAAAAAAGCCACGGTTATACTCCCGCCACGTGGTCAGCGTGTAGCCTGTATTCGGAAGTAGCAGCCGAATCTGTTCCGCCATGGATGCATCATCAAAGCGGTTTTTCAATTTGATTCCGATCACGGTGGGTGTGGCAGCAAAAGCTCTTTCCAGCCCTACAGGTAAGGGCGTACTCACAAATGCCATCCCTGAATCGAAATCGTAGTAACCAGAAGAAAACTGCTTCCCTACGGGAAGGTGGCCGGAAAATGTAGTTACACCCTCGTCTGGGGTCTGGGCGACGCCCATAAGTTCAACGTCAGAACCTTCCAGCGCACCCAATTGGAGCGCTGCTTCTTTACCAATGGCCAGTTCGTTCGGCCTGGGAAACTGGTCGATGGTTGAGAGGCCAAGAGCCTTAACAAGCTCCAAGTCAAGTTCTTGAGTGTTTTTGGGCATCGCACGGAGTGTAAGCGACACTGGGTCTCCTGTGGGTCCTACGGCAAGAACTTGGCATTCCTTAAACGGAACTGCAGAAACAACGCCGGGTAAAGAGCGCACGCGAGAAAGGATGCGGTCGACATCGCTGGTTTGGTCGACATCGCCCTGCGAGACCACCTTGTCGTTGGGCGTCTCAATGCGAATATGAAAGCTCGAAATTTCGAGGATGGAGTTAATGTAGCTGTTTTGAAGCCCGCCCATCACACCCATAACAACGATGAGCGCAGTGACGCCGACCGCGATTCCAAGACTGGCAAGAAAAGCCCTATTGGACGACGCTCTTCGTTTAGAGGAAAACCCCCAGCGCCTTGCCGTGAAGAAGAGCGAACTCAAGGTCATTCAGCTTATATTCCTAATAATTCGTCAAGGAATCTACTCGGCGAAAACACTTCAAAATCGTCGTATGCCTCGCCGGTACCCAGGAACATGGTGGCCAGATTGTATTCTTTTGCCAGGCTTAAGATCATTCCTCCCTTGGCGGTAGAATCGTACTTGCTAAGGATAACTCCATCGAGTGAGACGGCCGCATTGAAGATTTCTGCCTGTCGCATACCGTTCTGTCCCGTCGTTGCGTCGAGGACGAGTATTTTGCTATAGCATGCCTCTGGGGCCTTTTGGGCGACTATTCGGTTCATCTTTTCGAGTTCTTTTATCAGGTCCTGTCTAGTGTGCATACGCCCGGCGGTGTCCACAACAAGTAGACGCGCACCATCAGCATTTGCCGCCTCTATGCTGTCCCATAGCACGGCGGCGGCGTCAGCTCCCTGACCTTGCGCCACAACCCGAATGCCGAGTCTTTGTCCGTGGATCTTCAGTTGGTCTACTGCAGCAGCCCTAAAAGTGTCTCCTGCGGCCAAGATCACCTTGTTGGAATGAAGCTGCTTGCTCGCCCAATAGGCGAGTTTGGCGCAAGAAGTGGTTTTCCCAACACCATTCACTCCAAGGAGCATAACGATATTGAGTTTCCCTTCAGTGAGTTCAAGCGGCTTAGATCGCGCATATGGCAGCAATAAGGATTTTAAAGCCCTTCTTGCACCATCCATATCGCTTATCTTCTCCTGACGGCACTTTTTCTTGAGCGATTCAACAAGTTCGTAAGCAAACGCAGCACCAATGTCCCCCTCAACGAGAAGGTCTGCCAGATCTTCGTAGGCCTCGTCGTCCAAGGTGCTGCGTCGGAAGAGAGCCTTGAGTTTGTCAGCAAATCCCATTATTTACCACCTGACTGCGAGGTTTTTGTGCTCGCTAAGAAATTTATCCCTGCATTGACGATGAAAGTGACCGTAGTACTTAAGCTGAGGGCCGCAAGGCCTCCGCTCACGTATAGCCACACAGAATTGCTCCCTCTGCGTGATGCGGCTTCGTACTCTTGTACAAACCATCCGGTACAAAGCAAAGAAATCGGCACACCAACCGCGGTGTAGCCTAAATAAGTTCGAAACTTACCTAGCGAACTACTATATGCCTTTTTGTCTGGCCAATCGAGCGCAGATGGCTGAAAAGAGTCCGCAAGGTTAGAGAAAGTCGGATCTTTCTGCAAGGTGGGAGATATTCTTGCGTAAGAAGGTCCATTCTTAAGGGCTTCTAGGGCTTCTAGGGCATCTAGATAGAAAGGCAAATAACCTTTGGCACTCACCTTTACGGGATGCAACATTGTTGCATTTGTCTTAATAAAAAGCCTTGCCTGCCTGGCGTAGGCGACCGCCTGATCCTCTGGCTCTATAAGCAATTCAGGGACAACAAGCGCGGAGTCTGCAACCACGTCCACTACCCGTAAGGGTTCTCCAGCAATCCAACTCAGCATTTCGGCCAAGAACATTTCAGGATAGCGTTCTAAACTAGTAAGTTCGAAAGTTCCAGAAAAACTAAAGCTGGGCAATATCCCCGCTGCCTGTCCCGTGTGAGCTTCTTGACGATCTTCTTGTCCGCTGCCAGTTTTCCCCGCTGTTGCAGAAAAGCCAAGAACCCAAACATTTATATGTTCTTTTGCAATCGAATAAAAGCCTGCAATGAGAAATCGATCCTTCATTACACCCGCAAGTGCAGAAGGATCATAGAACGAACCGTCTCTGCCCTGTTCAAAAAGTACGGGAGCAATTGGAGCCGTTCCCACTTCGGACGCACGACTGTAGGGCAAAGGATTCAACCTGGACTGTAGAATGTTGGGCAGGGAAGTATCGAGTTTGTTTGAGGCTAAGCCAGAAGCTGCTGCCTTTTGAGCGGCCTGGACAAGTGCGACAAGCCCTTGGTCCTGAATCTGGAGTGCCAGATCTTTGCCCGCATCTGCATCACTGACTTGGACGAAGCGAGCCAGACCGATAGTAAACGATTGATTCTTGTTGTTGCCAGCGGTCAAAATCTTGTTGGCGTCAGGACCATTTTCCACAAGGGTTTGTCCAAAGGTCGGGGCCAAGGCAAGCACGACTAGAAGCATTACCATAACTCCTCCTGACGCGCTAGCTGAGTATAAAGAACTCCTTAGCCAAGGAAAGCGCCTTAAGGGCCCCCCTCCCCCTGTCACCTGCCGGGCTTTTTTAGGGTTTTGGCCTCGGATTTTCTCTGTCAACTTCTCAGACTTCTTCATCGTCTGCTTCGGCGGTTGCCGTGCCTCCTTGCCATTTCCAACGAAGGTAAGACTCGATAAATGGGTCGATATCTCCATCCATAACAGCCTGCACATTGCCAACCATAAACTTAGTACGGTGATCCTTCACCATGGTGTAGGGTTGAAATACGTACGAGCGAATCTGTGATCCCCAAGCTATTTCTTTCTTGTCGCTTTGAAATTTTGCGTTCTCTTTTTCTTTTTCCTGCTTGTAGTAGTCGTACAGCCGGCTCTTGAGCACGCTCATTGCCACGTCTTTATTCTTGTACTGACTTCGTTCGTTCTGACATGTTACTACAATGCCTGTTGCCAGGTGAGTGATTCGTACTGCCGAATCTGTTTTGTTTACCTTTTGTCCACCTGCTCCACCGGAACGGTATGTGTCGATTCTTATGTCTTCTGGTCGAATTTCTACATCGATCGAATCGTCCAAGACCGGCAGCACATATACCGAAGCAAAAGATGTGTGTCTTCTTGCATTGGCATCAAAAGGAGAAATACGTACAAGCCGATGAACGCCACTCTCTCCACGAAGGTAGCCGTATGCATAGCTGCCACTGATCTGCAGCGTGGCAGATTTTATGCCCCCTTCAGCTTCGAGAAGATCTATGGTTTCTGTCTTGAAACCTTTTCGTTCCGCCCATCGCGTGTACATTCTCAAGAGCATGCTGGCCCAGTCACAGGCCTCTGTGCCTCCAGAGCCTGAGTGGATCGACAGGAAAGCATCTGACTCGTCAGCCTCACCAGAAAGCAGTTCGAGCGTAACAGCCGAATCGAAGCGGGCCCTAATGTCTTCATAGATGCTTCGCAAATCTGCCTCAAGATCCGCTTGATTCTCTGCCAAAGCCATTTGCTGAAGCTCGAAGAGTGCATTAACGTCCTGGACAAGTTTCTTCCATGTGTCGATTCGCTCCCGTATCTGCTTTATCTGCGAAAAAATCCTTCCTGCTTTTTCTGAATCATCCCAAAATCCTGGGGCGCTTGTTATGGCCTCTTTTTCTTTTATGGTTTGTTCGAGTCCTGGTGCGTCAAAGACGCCCCCAGATGTTCATAATCTCATCTCGCAAGTCCGTTATAGGTTTTGTCAATTCCTCAAGCATTGTATTCTCTCCCTTTCAAGTTTTTCCGATACATCGAAGATCACTTCTCTTTTTTGTGCAATCAAAAACCAAAATCAAATGCCAAACAGGTACGTTATGCTGTCTTTTCTTGTTTGCCCTGCCTGCAGAATGCAGGAAGGGAACTCTGGTCTATTTGGAGAATCCGGATAGAATTCAGGCTCCAGACAAAAGCCAGCATGAGGTCCGTAGACAGCCCCCCGTTTGCCAGGTTCGTTTTTGAGCATGTTGGCTGTGTAGAACTGCACGGCTGGCAATGAGGTAGCAATCGTAAGACTCCTGCCCGAGCGAGGATCGTGCACGATCGCCAATGGGGCCTCGTCGCCTACGTGCTCATCCTTAACAAAACAATGATCATAACCACCTTCGACTTTTCCGATGTCCTTTCCGATAGGCTTCGATTTTGAGAAGTCGAATGGCGTACCGTAAACCGTTTCCGGACCCGATTGAAGTGGTATAAGATCCCTGGTGCAAGGTAGGTACTCCCCACAGCCCAGTTCAAGCTCATGCAAAAGCACGTCGCATGAACCCTCTCCGCTTAGATTGAAATATGCATGGTTTGTAAGGCACAAAGGCGTCGGAGCGTCACAAATACTTGTGTAGTCAATCCTAAGACGAGCCAGATGTTTGCCGGTTTTTTCGTCCGTACCCATATCTTTGAGCGAAAAACTCGCCTGCACTTCCAAAGTCCCCGGATAGCCTTCCTCTCCATCTGGGCTGTTAAGACTTAATACCAGGGTTGGTTCGTCGTCGTCACCCAGATACTCTTCTTGCCAGACCTGTTTGTCAAATCCACGTCTTCCACCGTGCAGGTGGTTATTTCCGTCATTGGCAGCAAGTGTGTAATGGCAACCGTTCAGGACAAAAGAAGCACCAGCGATCCGATTTGCATACCTGCCGACTGTCGCACCAAAATAGGGCGTATTGTGGAAGTATCCTCCAAAATCCGAGTATCCGAGCAAAAGGTCGTCCTGCCTTGTCCCTCCCAATGTCGAAGGCACCAAGAAAGAGAGCCATGTAGCACCATAATTGGAAAAACACGCCTGAAAAGGTCCTGACTTTAGTCTATATATGGCAACATCTTCTCCCGAAGAGAGTGTACCAAAAACCTTCTTTGTCAATGACATAGTTTCAAACCTCTCTCTTAGATTTCCATGCTTCGATTGTCATTCAACGAGCGCTCTTTTCTGCCGCCTCGTAAGATGTTGTCACGCAAGCTTAAAGCTTAAGTTGTAAGGCTCTCTACACTTTATAATACACCCGATAGAATGTTTCAAACCAAGCGTATGGAATTATCCGTTTCAAGAATGCCGCCGCACGTTGAAACAATTTGCCGACACTTCGACGGGCAGGCAAATGCCGCCTTGCAAGAAGACCCGCGATGACAGAGGCGGCCTTCTTCGGATCGCTTCCGTGTTGCTCGTCATGTTCCTGAATTGCAATGACACGTTCAAAAGCGGAAGTGTATACTGAATCAGCACGATTAACTTTTTTCCGTGCGCCAGTAAAACCCGTCTTGAAATCGCCAGGTTCAATAATACAAACTTCAATCCCGAACCGCCTTACTTCGTGCCGCAAAGACTCAACAAATCCTTCCAACGCAAATTTGCTCGCCGCATAAAAGGCCTGGAAGGGCATACCAATACGACCAGCTATCGAACCAATAACAATAATCTTCCCAAAACGCTGCACGCGCATAGTAGACAAACATGCCTTGACCGTACGAACTGTACCAAGAAAATTGACGTCCATTTGGTGTTCGATTTCCGACATTTCGGTGTCTTCAACCGGTCCTGCTATTCCCATGCCTGCACAGGCAACTAGTACATCTATCCCGCCAGACTCTGCCACGATGGTATGTACGGCAACCTGCAAGGAACTTTCGTCCTGAACGTCCACCGAAAGGTACCGAATATGCCCCTTAGTATCCTCGTTTGAATGAACTGGGGCAGGCCCAGTAGAAACTACATCCTGGATCGAACCAGGAATTCTGCGCGCAGCTCCGTATACCAAATACCCTTGAGTTGCAAGTTTTTCGGCTACAGCTTTACCCAAGCCGCTTGTTGCACCCGTAACAAAGGCAATCTGTTGTTTCCTGGTTTGCGTATCGGTTTTTCTTGTCATTCTACTCTCCGGGAGCGAAATGCATTGACAATTAGCTGGGCGATTTCCGGCGCATCCCAAAGCTCGGTGTCGATAACAAGGTTAGCGTGGGAAATGTCGTCGGTATCAATACCATAGGTTTCAAGGTAACGCTTGTGGTCTTTAGCATCGCGCTCACGCGTGAATTGCGCAATCGCACCCTTGTCGCCACCTTCGCGTTCGTGGATACGTTCCACACGCGTGGCTGGGCTTGCTTTAAGGTAAACCTTGAGTGCAGCATCCGGTAGAAGCCAAATGGCGAGCCGGGAGCCAATGACACAATCGCCGCTTCTTGCCAATTCCACCTGTTTGGTATCGATTGTGCGGTCCCAGGACACATCGCTCTCAGCTAAAGCGAGCACTTCCTCCAAAGCCATGCCCTTCTCTTGCGCAAGGCTCCTAAAAGTGTAATTCACGAGACGCCATCCTAGCGCTTCGCTTACAAGCTTAGACACAGTTGTATTGCCGCAGCCAGACTTCCCGGAAATCGCTATGATGGTTGCACCCATTAGTCACTCCACGTTGCGCAGCTGCTCGCGAATATTCTCAAGTGCATCCTTCATTTCTACAACACTATGTGCTACTTCGACAAGCACATTCTTGGAACCGATGGTATTTACTTCCCGATTCATCTCTTGGCAGAGAAAGTCGAGCTTCTTGGCTGGGCTGGGCTGCTCGGCCATTGTACGAAAGGCCGCCAAGTGAGCACCGAGTCTGGAAACTTCTTCATTTATGCCAAAATGCACAAGCTGGACAGCAACTTCCTGCAAAAAACGCTGCTCGTCATACCCGTCTTGTAGCATTTCGTTGAATCGTTCCCGCAATTGACGCTTAATCGAGTTTTCGATGTTGGGCACGTTTTCCTTGACTATCCTAAGGCCCTGCTCCACGCGTGTAAGCTCAGAGAAAATGTTCTGCTCGGTTGCCAACCCCTCACGAGAACGAACCTGCTCATATTCCTCGAATACCCTCTCGATCTCAGGAAAAATCATCGGCCAGAGCTGAGAAACCTCCATTTGCTTTTGAGAGCGTAAGACTCCTTCCGTCGAGGCCACAAGCTCAAGTGAAGGTTCACTTAAGAGGCCACAAGCTGCAGAAATCTGCTTCAACGCGGTATATACCGTCTGGGCGGCTACAAGATCGGGCACCACCTCTATCGGGAAGTCAAATTTGCGCACACGAATTGAGAACTCAACCTTGCCACGCATAAGCCGCTCGGACAGGAACTGTCGCACTTGTGCTTCTATTATGGACAACTGGGGAGGAAGATTGATGTTTAAGTCCAGGTACCTATTGTTGAATGATTTGAGTTGAACGGAACCGGCAACAGGACCGACATCAAACTCTTTTTGTGCAAACCCAGTCATGCTCTTAAACATATATGCCTTCCCTGGTGAGTTTCTCCAATAGCGCGGCACCAACTTTCCAATTGTCACCCGCCCCCATTGTAATAAAGAGATCGCCAGGACGGATAAAAGGAAAAATAAGGTCAGCGGCGCCTTCAAGTGATTCTATGTACAGTATGAACTTATCTGGTAACTTGTCTGGACTGATCTCTCCGATGCCTCTGAGATTCCCCTGCTGCAGGGCGGTTTGGATGTCGACTTTTTCCGGGTTCATAGTCCTCGCCTTTTCAAAAATCGACCGCCCTGAAATACCCTCTAATGGTTTTTCGCGTGCAGAAGCATAAATGCCGTGGAGAATAAGACCATCAGCCTGCCCAAAACTTGCAGCGAAGTCATCTAGCAGCGCCTTGGTTCGACTATACGTATGCGACATAAAATCTACTATGATACGCCGACCCGGCCAAAAAGATTTTAGTCCGGCTATGGTGTCCCTAAGAGCCGTCGGATGGTGAGCATAGTCGTCCATCACAAGAACCCCTCTAGCCGTGCCAACTATCTCACTTCGACGTTTGCTGCCTCGAAATCCATCCAGCGCCTGCACTATCAAAGCCCAATCGTTCTGGCTCAAGGATTCGAGACCTTTTGCTATTTCTTTTTGGCCTGCCGAGCGTTCGTCCATGACGATGCTAGTTGCCAGAGCGATGGCTCCAGCGGCGTCCAAGACAAGGTGCTTCCCTGGCACGTGAAGCTTAAAACTCTCATGACTGGCCTCGAGGCAAAACTGGTTCTCGCCCTCTTTTGTTTCAAACTTGCTGATTCGGTAAGGGCCAGAAGCGCTAAATCCATAGGGCACAAAGGATATATCCTTTCTTTTTCCTCTTACTTGTGCCGCCACCTCGCTTGCCCCAGGATCGTCAGCACAGAAAATAAGCTCTCCACCTTGAGGTAAAGATTCTCCATACTCTACGAATGCGTCTCTGATGGACTCATAGGTCGGATAGTAATCCTGATGATCACTTTCTACACTGGTCAACAGAATGCGACGTGGAGAGAAATTGAGAAAATGCCGTTTGTATTCGCAGGTTTCCGCTACCAAATACTTATCGCCACCCACGTACGTACAGCGATTCCCAAAAGAGGAGACAGCCGAACCAGCAACCACGGTCACAGGGCTTTTCATTGCCTCAAGAATGCTTCCAGTCATTGCAGTGGTGGTTGTTTTTCCATGTACTCCTGCGATACCTGAAGCATCAAAACGCCTGGAAAGCTCGCCAAGAGCCTCGGGATAGCTAAGCATTGGCAAGGCTCGGCGCCTCGCTTCCACAAGTTCTGGATTGGTTGCAGGATCATAAGCCGCAGAATATATGACAAGCTCGACATCAGCAGAGATATGTGACGCATCAAAGGATTCAAAAGGCTCAAGGCCGATTTGTCGAAGAATCTCGTCGGTGTAAAAGTGATCCGGGACATCGCTTCCAGAAAGAATAGCGCATTGAGAAGCAAAGACTTCTGCCAGAGCCGCCATGCCCGTTCCTTTGGCTCCGACAAAATGGACTCTGACCGCCTTCAGGGAAGGCGGAAGGGTATCTTTTGACATGCCACAATTGTAGGGAAAAACCGCCATAAGGGCAAGCGACGGCAACAGACGTTGCCGCACAGACGTTGCCACCCACACAGAACGCTCAACCTACCCGTTCGCAAGGTTTCTAATGTGGAAATCGCAAGTTTTCTAATTCGAAAAATGTAAAGACAGGGAAACATTCCTGGTTACGTCTGACGGCATTTCAAGATCCCAACCAAAAAGCATCTCTGTTCCCTGATAGAACACTTGACTACTGTTAAGCCCAAGACCCAGGGGTTCTCTATTATCTGGGCCAAGGTTATTTGAGCCAAGGTCCTGACCGTAGTACACGTCTTCCTTAGCTTCGGCCGACTGTCCTTCTCCTGGTACTTTAAAGGCAGCCGAGACTACTGGAACAGCCACGAATGAGCTATCCAGCAGGCGTTGAAGGTCGGCAGTGGAAAAAGGATCAAAGCGGTGTCGCATCCGGAAAGCAAACGCACTGTCGGATCTCATTTCGAGAACATTTCTTGTCCCGTCATCTTCCACATGAACGCTGTTAAGTGCAGACAAGCCTGTCTGGCCTGAGTATTCATGGGTAGCATCGGGATATTCACGGGTTTCCCGTCCTAGGGCAAAAGCAAATCTTGTACCTTTGAGATTCTCTCCCAACTGAAGGTTCAAGGTCGTCACCAGTCTAAAGGCTAGTGTGTTGTCCCCTTGGTTTACGAGTTCGTAATCCACGCTGACACAATGTCTTTGAAAAAGATAACTCTTCCTTATAGAAAGCTTAAGACCTGGAATATCGCGAACAAAGCTAACCTTTTGTACTGATTTATCGATTTTTTCAAGGCTAAAAATGCTCGACGAAAGATCAACACTCGTCTTTGCAAAGTCGCCGGACTGGCAGATTCTATCCACAAACGAATTAAACGGCCCCAATTCCTGACCAACCGTGTACACCGAGCAGAGATTCTGGTGGGTCTTAAAAGAATCAAGTTCGAAAACTGAAGCTCCTTTTTCGTGTATGTAACAATTAAAATCCGCGGCATGGTAAAGCACTTCTTTCCTGCCATCGCAATCTATGTCATCCAAAATGAGGCCAGGAACGAATACGCCATGGATACGTGTAGTCTTTTCCGCTTCGATAAGCGACTGATAGGCTTTCATTCGCACTTCTGGTCGACGAATCCCACCTAGCCTGCCCTCCCACGACGAGTCTCCGCTCTGAGAACGCCAAAGATCTTCTTGTGCGCTCTTTTTTCTGGCTTTATCACCTCGCAGCAGGGCAATCATCGTATCTACATAGTACATTTTGTCGTAGAGCTTTCTGCTAAAACTGTTTTGTACAATCATCTGTTTGATGTTTATGTTCTGGACGTCCTGTGAGCTTCCCGGAAGATCAGGCTGTACAGTGCCTCCATTGCGAATGACGCCTCTGTTGGCATAATCAAGGCAGAACCTCTGAGACGCACAAGAGGACAAATAAACTGGCGGAGTCGATATTTGCGTTGCCTTTGCATAGTCGTGCGCTGTCATTGTCTCAATAAGAAGGCAGTTCTTTTGAAACCACGCAAAAGTCTTCTCAAAAAGAACATCTGGTGATTCTATGCCGGAGACATTCCACATCCAAGGCACAGACTGCCCGCTCACCATCAGCGTGTAGAGACTGGCATCTGTATATCGCGTCGTGAGTTCTTCCAGGGCAGCTTCAAAGGGTACAGGCTCCTCAAATTCTTCTTCAAGATCCAATACTGGAAAGAGATAGAGCAGTTTTCTTTGGTCTTCCGTGATAAGCACTGGCAAGGTGGCAGGATCCAAGAGCCCGGCCTCGATCAGAGGCTTGGCAGGTAAAAAAGAATAAGAAAGCCCTGCATTGCTGAAGACCTGAGGAGCGCTCTCGTCCCACGCGTACTCGTAAAGCCAACCCCCGGACGGACGCTTACCAAAAGTCTTCCGCAAGTAAGTAGTGAGCATCTCAATTTGCCCGACCTTGTCCATCGGCTCCAGCACCGACATGAGGGGGCTAAAAAAACCTCCACCAAGTAGTTCTATCTGCTTTCTCGATATCATTTCTTCCAAGAGCAGGATGAACTCAGGATGGTTGACTTCAATCCATTGAAGGACCGTTCCTGAATAAAAGAGAACAGCCCGAATATTGGAAAACTTGTAGAGGCTAGAAAGAAATGGACGCCAGGAACTCTGATATGTCAATTCAAAAAGGCTGCTCGACGCGCCTTCGGGCATGGTGTTGTACGTACCTAATATGACTTTGATGCCCTGCATGACCGACCTATCCGCCTTCTTTGTTACCGAATTACACAGAAACCGAATTACACACAAACAGAACCTTTACCGCTATGAAGCCGCGCTTATGAAGCCGCGCTCAGCCTTTTAAACCAGCCGGAAAAAAAACGCAATCCCTAGCCCAAGCAGCGACCCAACAATCACTTCCGGCAAGGTGTGCCCGTTCACTTCCTTAACCGGCTCATAGCTGACCAGTTTTCGCTCTGCAAGTTCGGTACCCAAATGGTTTAGTGCTTGTGCTTGCACGCCTGCAGCTCTTCGTACTCCCAGTGAATCGCGGATGGTTATCAACATGACAAAAAGCGACAAAATGAAAAGGTCGGTAAAACCATCTTTAAGTGCTATTGAAACGCAGATTGCAACCGCCGTAGCACTGTGACTAGATGGCATTCCTCCGGTCTTTCCTATAAAATACCAAAACGCCTTCCTGGGCTCCATTTTTCTGGAATGGACCATGGCGATTGTGGTCTTTATGATCTGGGCAAGGCAAAGGCTTACAAAGCCACTCAAAAAAATCGAGTTCTTGAACAGCCCGAGAAAATCCAAATCACGGATAGACATTGCACATTTAGTTTCCATCCGTAGATGCTCGCTGTCAAGGCCAATGACGAAGAACCAGCTCTTATTGTAAAATGTTGATGGTTGTAAAATCGCAAGGATATCAAGGATATATGCACAAAGATGTGGACACCTATGAGTTTCGCCTAGGAGAGAACGACGATGGAAGACGCCTGGACAAAGTCTTACGTATTGTCTTGTCCGATCTGCCATTATCGGTTATCTTCAAAGCCCTGAGAAAGAAAAATGTCCTTGTAAACGGTAAGAAGGCGGGTCCCGATTATCGGTGCAAAAAGGGCGATCTTGTTACTATCAGAAGTTTGGGACTCCCAGCGACCCTTCAGCCACACCCAGGAAGACTACGTGTGCAGAACGCGGCCAAAGCACAGCCTATTGCCGAACTTATCATCATAAGAACGCCTGATATTCTCTTCCTAAACAAACCCGTGGGAGTCTTGGTGCATGATGGAGACGACAGCCTGGAAGCACAGGTCCGCCTCTACTTGGAGCCAGAACTTGATTCCTCCGTATCATTTGTACCAGGGCCACTTCATCGTTTGGATAGAAACACCTCTGGCGTCCTTGCTTTTTCTAGCAGTTATGCCGGTGCAAGAGAATTTGCCGCGGCGTTAAGGGCTCACAAAATCGTAAAATGGTATCTTGCGATTGTTGATGGAATTCTGGAAGGCACCGAAACCTGGGAAGAAGAGATGTTACGGGATTCCACAGAGAGAAAGACCCACGTATTCTCCCAGTCGGCGATAGATGCTTCGGATAAAGATGACATTTCAAATTCCGAAATAGCCAATGACAAAATCCGTGGGACTTCAACTGCAAAAACCTTGGCTATCCCGCTCGCCCACGGCACCGGAAAGACACTTTCTCTTTTCCAACTCCAGACAGGCAGGACACACCAAATCCGAGCTCAAGCCGCTTTTCATGGCCACCCCTTACACGGAGATATCAAGTACGGTGCAACAAGAGCCGCACTGCCATACTATCTTCATGCAATAAGAATGGATCTATCGCTTGTCAACCTACGCCAATGCCCTAAGAGCGTCGTCGCACCGTTGCCAGATTATTTTGTCGCCGCAATCCACAAGGACTTTGGTTTACGGTTTGATGCTTTGGAAGCAAAAATGGTCGAAAGTTTTACCAGGTTTGCTTAAGCCAAATGCTCCAGTTTTCCGTGGATTGAGACTAATCCATCTTCTCCAGTCCGAAAAGTCAATATTGCATAATTGCCGTTAGCGCATGGCCCAGGGTTGACGATCAGGGTTTGGTCCTCCATCGAGACGCAAGGTGACTCGTGAATATGGCCGCAAATCCACACCTGAGGGCAAAAACTGTCCATAAGCCTGGCAAGTTCATAACTGCCCACGTGTTGACCGTGTCGTAAATCGGCATTTGAACCGTACGGAGGTGTGTGGCTAACCATAATCGTCGGAAGTTTCGATCTTGAGCGGGTAATCTGATTCAACACACTCTCTGCCTCACTGCGCAACTCCATTTCGGTACGCTCGTAAGGCGTGACACCAGCTCTTTTTAGCCCTCCGCCGATGCCTGCAACATTGCCGATGGGCAGTACGACCACCCTTTGCTCTATCGAAACTTCGTTGTCCACTAAGTACTTCCTTACGGCAACGGTATCGCAATTGCCAGGGACTGCAAGGATTGTTGGCCTTGTTGGCCCAATCTGCAATGCGTCAAGAACCTTTGCAGCGTCGCGTTCTGATCCAAAATTCGTTATGTCGCCAGCCACAAGAATGTACTCGACTCCCTGATTTCTTGCCATAACGTCTCGAGCTTTGTCCCATCTTCCATGTACATCAGACAATACAAGTGCGGTCGGCATGCTTGACGTTTGTCCCCTTTCCAGTTCTAGTGTAGCTTGACAAACTCGTGAAATGAAGATGCGTACTAGAACACCTGCCTACTAGAACACCTTCAGAACAACGACTTGCGTTAACCCCTTGAAATTTGGGTCATTTACAGGGAGTATTTGTCTTGTGATAACGATCAACGAACTCGCTTTTGGATTTGGCGAAAAAACTCTTTTTCGAGATGTCAATCTGAAATTCTCACCAGGCAATTGCTATGGAATCATCGGAGCAAATGGTGCAGGAAAGACAACGTTCCTCCGCATTCTCTCCGGAGAACTACAACAAGACCGCGGTGAAGTATCGATACCCTCAACGGCTCGGGTTGCCACACTAAAGCAAAACCACTTTGCATACGACGAGTACACGCTGCTTGATACCGTAATTGCTGGCCACTCAAAGCTTTACTCAATTATGAAGGAACGGGAAGCAATCTATGCTAAGAGTGACTTTTCCGAAGCCGATGGTCTTCGCGCAAGCGAGCTGGAGGCTGAGTTTGCCGAGCTTGGAGGGTGGGAAGCAGAAAGCCAGGCGTCCATGTTGCTTTCTGGCCTTGGAGTCCCCGAGACAGATCACACAAAACTCATGAAGGAAGTAAGCGAATCCTCTAAAGTTCGTGCACTTCTTGCACAAGCTCTTTTTGGAAATCCGGACGTCTTGCTTCTCGATGAACCAACCAATGGTCTAGACCTGGATTCTATAGCCTGGCTCGAGGAATTTCTCATCGACTTTCCCAATATCGTTATAGTGGTATCCCACGACAGGCATTTCCTGAACGCCGTATGTACGCATATCTGCGATATAGACTTTGGCCATATCCGCATGTACACCGGAAACTACGATTTTTGGTATCGAATGAATAAGATACTCGTCCAACAACAAAAGGATGAGAAAAAACGTCGGGAAGAGAAAATTCGAGATCTTAAGGACTTTATTCAGCGTTTTGCTTCAAACGCCTCAAAAAGCAGGCAGGCTACTTCCCGAAAAAAAGTCCTGGAAAAACTGGAGCTGGACGACATCGTTCCGTCTTCCAGGCGATTCCCATGGATTAGTTTTAAACCTAACAGAGAAATCGGCAATAACGTTCTAAGGGCGGAAAACCTGACAATTGGTTTTGATCGAACGCCCCTTCTGACAAACTACTCATTTATTGTCAATCGTACAGACAAAATAGCTTTTGTTGGACATGAACATCTTGCAAGATCTGCCCTTCTGGCCACACTCGGTGGCGACCTTGCGCCGCTATCTGGAGATCTGTACTGGGGACAGACTGTTCAGATTTCTTATTTCCCCAGGGATGTTTCGGGCCTTTTTGATTTAGACATGAGTATCGTTGACTGGCTAAAGCAGTTCACAAACTCTGAAGACGAAACCTATATCAGGTCCTTCCTGGGGAGAATGCTTTTTACGGGTGACGAAGCGCTTAAGTCTGTGAAAGTGCTTTCCGGTGGAGAAAAAGTGCGATGCATGCTGTCCAAGATGATGCTTTCTGGAGCAAACTTTCTTATAATGGATGAGCCGACAAACCACCTGGACCTGGAAGCCATTACGTCGCTCAACGATGGACTTATCGATTTTCAGGGGGTTTTGCTGTTCGCAAGTCACGATCATGAATTTGTAAACTCAATAGCGAATCGAATCATTGAAATTTGTCCAGGTGGAGTGATTGATCGTTATATGCTATTCGACGACTATCTTATCGATCCGCAAGTCAAGGAGCTGCGAGATGAATATTACCATGGCCACATCGTAGCTGAAATTTAGAACTACGTGTATTTCATTATTAAATAGTAATGTGTAATGTGATTTAATACTTTTGTTGTCGATGATCAAATGCACAACAAAAGGCAGAGAACTAGGAGGAGAGCGATGAAAAAGATTCTGTTGGTCTTGCTGGTGATTTTCTCAGTTTTTGCTGTTTCCTGCGGGAACGAAGGGGCTAGTGCAAAGTCGGACCTTCCAACCTCACGCCTGCTCACCGATGCCACTGGCATCGACGACAAATCCTTTAATGCTGCTGCGTGGCGGGGTATTTTGGCATTTTACGGCGACACGTGGGAAAACCCGACAAAGAAGGGTAAGTTGTATGACGTCGTGACCGCCCAAACTCAGGATATGTACGTACCAAATCTAAAACAAGCCTCTGACGAGAAATACGACTTGATAATCGTTACAGGTTTTACATTCCAGGATGCCCTGGCAGAAGTCGCGCCGAAGTATCCAAATCAAAAATACGTCATCGTTGATGTCTCTGGCATCAACCAGCCCAATGTCATGGAGGCGACTTTTTCCGAGCACGAAGGCTCTTACCTGGTCGGCGTTGCTGCTGCCCTCAAGGCCAAGGCCGATAACATCCAGAATCCAAAGTTCGGGTTTATAGGTGGTGTTCCCAGTTCGGTGATCACGAAGTTCGAAATGGGCTGGGTACAAGGTATCCGCTCGATTTTTCCGAACGCTACAATCGTAGATTATTATGCAAACGACTGGGGAAAACCTGAGCTCGCAAAGGCTCAAGCCAAGAACTGGTACGACGCCGGTGTATACGCAATCTTCTCTGCGGCCGGTGGTACTGGCGGCGGGACCATCAACCAAGCCAAGGAGTATCGCGCGT
>AMWB02077513.1_pt2 | contig 18924 bp, 12 predicted proteins | sample 200311 | NCBI WGS metagenome assembly AMWB02 (sample SAMN02737377, study PRJNA173069) | bioreactor metagenome | biome: anode biofilm in microbial fuel cells | place: USA: California | collected 2010-12-16 | reverse complement strand
GGTCATCGCCAACCACACCGAGGTCAAAACACTGCTCGACCTGGTGCGATCCAGCTGCAAGGGACAACCGGAACCCATTCAGGCGGTCTGCCGCCTGTTCAATCAGCAGACCTTTGATGGCCGGAACATGAAGGCCTGTTCCGATCTGCTAAGTACCGCCATTCGTTCGATGATCGACGTCAAGGAGGAAAAGGATCTGGACAGCCTGTTCTCCGGCGGCAAGACCACGGCGCTGGTAAACACCATCGCCGGGCTCGATGATTTCGAGCTCGTCGCCTTTCTCGTGGTGCAGGAGGAAGGATGACAGCCGTGCTTTTTGACTATCCAAAGAACGCCGCCTTCGGACGCGTGCTGCCCAAGAGCAAAATCTACGAACACGGAAGCCCCAGCGCTGCAGTCAGACAGCTGTTTGTCCGGCAGGTGGAACAGATTGTCTGGCAGCACAAGCTTGCCCCGGAGACAGTCAACCTGAAGGCATCAAAGGCTGTGCCTGAGATCCAGATATTCAGCATCGCTCTCAAGGGTGACGAACTCAAACCGGAGGTGCTGCGCTGCATTGACCTGGCCATTCCCTTTCCGATCATTTTTGAGCTTCGGTTCGAGGGGAAAGTAAAACCTGTCGCCGCCTTTAAGCGGCCGAATGAAGCGGATGCCAGTAAGTGGGTCATCAGCGAATATTTCAATGGAGATTGGGTGCTCGCCGATACGCCACGCAACCCCCTACCGATGGTTTTTGACCTCGAAACGCTCTACGGCCGCTTGCTGATGCCCCTGATGCCGTACCCGGCACGGCCGGGCGAAGACCTGCAAGAGCGGGTGGAACGGATGGAACGCATTCGCCTCAAACAGCGGGAACTGGAGCGTTGCGAGGCCCGGCTCCGCAAAGAAAAACAATTTAACCGCAAGGTTGCGATCAACGCCGAGCTGCGTGACCTGAAACAAGAACTTGAAAATCTGACCCGTCCGCTGTCTGCCAGCGGGGCGGCAGTCACACTCTAAAGGACGGACATGATGGAAAAGATGAAAATGCACTCCCCGAACCTGGCCCAGGAAAACATCGCCCGTATCCGCGAGCTGTTTCCCGGCTGCGTGACCGAGGCACAGGGCGAAGACGGTAATCTGAGGCTTGCGGTAGATTTCGACCAGCTGCGGCAGGAGTTATCCGAGTCCATCGTGGAAGGCCCGCAGGAGCGCTACCACCTCAATTGGCCAGGCAAGCGGGAAGCCCTGCTCACCGCCAACGCGCCCATCGCCAGGACCCTGCGTCCCTGCCAGGAAGAGAGCGTGGATTTCGACACCACGAAGAACCTGTTTATCGAGGGCGATAACCTGGAGGCGTTGAAGCTGCTTCAGGAGACCTACCTCGGCAAGGTCAAGATGATTTACATCGACCCACCGTACAATACGGGCAACGATTTTATCTATGAAGACGATTTTTCCGAGAACGCTGAGGAATTCCTGAAAAGATCGAATCAGAAGGATGAGGAAGGTAATCGGCTGGTGGCGAATACAGAGGCCAATGGGAGGTTTCACTCGGATTGGCTTTCCATGATGCATCCAAGGTTAAAGCTCGCTAGGAATCTATTAAAAGATGAAGGTGTAATCTTTATCAGCATAGATGATTACGAGGTCGCCAATTTGCGTAAACTTTGCGATGAAGTATTCGGAGTAGATAACTTTGTAGCTGAATTTGTTTGGAAACGCAGGGTTTCTTCAGCAATGGCTGACAACAATGTCTCTTCTGATCAGGATTATGTGGTTTGTTACCAGAAGGGTTATCTTGAAGGCTTTCGAGGTATAGGTAAAGATTTTAAGAGATACTCAAATCCAGACAACGATCCCAGAGGCCCATGGATTCTTGATAATTTGACTGTAGGCATGAACGCCTCGATGCGGCCCAATCAAGCTTATGACTTGGTTGATCCCGCTACAGGCAAGGTATATCCATTTAACCCAAACAGGGTCTGGGCGTTTATCCCTGAATCAATGAACAGAATGATCGCAGAGGGACGGATCGTTTTCCCAGATGATACATCAAAGCGCCCGATGCAAAAGCGTTTCAAAAATGAACTAAAAAGTGCATGTAATCCTTTTTCAACCCTAATGATGGACAGGGTAGGTCTAAACACCGAAGCAACAAGAACTATTCAAGAAATTATGGGAGGGAATATTTTCGATTATTCAAAACCCATTTCTCTCTTAAAAACATTGATACCACAGGTGACTGAAGGGGACGATCTAATCGTAGATTTTTTTGCAGGCTCTAGCGTTACCGCCTACGCCGTGATGCAACAGAATGCTGAAGACGGAGACAATCGTAAATTCATCATGGTACAGCTCCCTGAACCGTGCGACGAAAAGTCTGAGGCCTTCAAGGCAGGCTACAAAACCATCGCCGAGATCAGCAAGGAGCGTATCCGCCGAGCTGGCAGGAAGATTCTGGAAGGCGAGTGTCATGAAGACTGGAACAAGGATGTCGGCTTCCGCGTGCTCAAGATTGATTCGTCCAACATGGCCGATGTCTACTACGCACCAGACTCCATTGAACAAGGCCAGCTGAAGATCTTCACCGACAACATCAAGTCGGACCGCAAGCCCGAAGACCTGCTCTTCCAGGTATTGCTGGATTGGGGCGTGGATCTTTCACTTCCCATCCGAAAAGAAACAATCCAGGGCAAGTCCGTCTTTTTCGTCAATGAGCCGCCCTACGATCTTGTCGCCTGCTTCGATACCGGCGTGAGTGAGGACCTCGTTAAGGAGCTGGCCCGGTTTGAACCGCTACGGGTTGTGTTCCGTGACACCGGTTTTGTCTCCGATGCCGTCAAGATCAACGTGGAACAGATCTTTAAGCAGATGTCTCCGGGCACTGAAGTGAAATCAATATAAGGAGGGCTTGACATGAAACTGAAGTTCAAAGTCCAGCCCTATCAGACCAACGCGGTTGATTCCGTGGTCGATTGCTTTGCCGGGCAGGTGAATACCTCGGGCATTGCCTACCGGATCGACCCGGGCGTAAATAAAAAGCTGTTGGCACAGGGACCGACCTTGCCGGGCATGGATATTGAGCAGACCGGCTTCAAGAATGCCGATATCCAGCTGACCGATGCCCAGCTGCTGACCAATATCCATGCCGTACAGCGGCGGCAGAATCTGCCCTTGTCGGACAAGCTGGTGTCAAGCGCCGGATGCAAGCTCAATCTTGACGTGGAGATGGAAACCGGCACCGGCAAGACCTACTGCTACGTCAAGAGCTTCTTCGAGATGAACAAACGGTACGGCTGGACCAAGTTCATCGTGGTGGTGCCCAGCATTGCCATCCGTGAAGGCGTGCTCAAATCACTGGAAATTACCGCCGAACATTTCACCGAGAGCTACGGCAAGAAGGCCCGCTTCTTTGCCTACAACTCCAGGCAGCTGCACCATCTGGAAAGCTTTTCCTCCGATGCGGGCATCAACGTCATGGTCATCAATATTCAGGCGTTCAATGCCACGGGAAAGGATAACCGCCGCATTTATGACGAGCTGGACGATTTCCAGTCGCGCAAGCCAATCGATGTGATCTGCAGCAACCGCCCCATCCTGATTCTGGATGAACCACAGAAGATGGAGGGCAAAAAGACGCTAGAGGCGCTGGCCAAGTTCAAACCGCTGATGATCCTCCGCTACTCGGCCACCCACCGGACCACGCACAACAAGATCCACCGCCTCGACGCCCTGGACGCCTACAACCAGAAGCTAGTGAAGAAGATCGCGGTGCGTGGCATCGCCGTCAAAGGCCTGGCTGGCACCAACGCCTATCTCTACCTGGAATCCATCGAGATTTCCAAGAAGGCACCGGTTGCCCGAATCGAGATGGAAGTGCGCCAGGGCGGCGGGATCAAGCGGATCGTCAAGCGCCTGGAGCGAGGCAAGGATCTGTTCATTGAATCAAACGAGCTGGACCAATATCGCGGCTTTGTCATCGCCCAGATCGACGCCAACAAGGACACGGTGGAGTTCACCAACGGCCATGTTCTGAGTGCGGGTGATGCAACCGGCGATATCACGGAAATGGCTATCCGGCGGATTCAGATCCGGGAGGCGATCAGGGCTCACCTTGAGAAGGAGCAGGTTCTTTTTGCCCAAGGCATCAAGGTGCTGTCCCTTTTTTTCATCGACGAGGTGGTCAAATACCGGGATTATAGCCAGGCCGATGAACAGGGGGAGTACGCCAGGATTTTTGAAGAAGAGTACGAGCGGCTCAAAGCCGAATATTTAAGCCTTCTTCCCTTGGATGGTGGAGTGTATCAGGAATATCTGAAGGGCATTCGGGTTGGCCGCACCCACAACGGTTACTTCTCCATCGACAAGAAAACCAAGAAGCTCACCGATCCGAGCTTCAAGGCGCGTGGAGAGGAAGCCGGGCTTTCCGATGACGTGGATGCCTATGATCTGATCCTGAAGGACAAGGAACGGCTGCTCTCCTTCGCGGAACCGGTCCGGTTCATTTTCTCCCACTCCGCCCTGCGGGAAGGCTGGGACAACCCCAATGTCTTCGTCATGTGCATGCTCAAGCACAGCGACAACACCATCTCGCGCCGCCAGGAAGTAGGCCGGGGGTTGCGGATCAGCGTCAACCAACTCGGGGATCGCATGGACAACCCGGCAACGGTCCATGACGTGAATATCCTGACCGTAGTCGCAAGCGAGAGCTACAAGGACTTTGTCGGAAATCTTCAGCGTGAGATCAGCGACTCCCTCTCTGCACGCCCCCGCAAGGCAGACGAGGCCTACTTCACAGGGAAGGTCATAACCACCCAAGCTGGGACAGTGGAAATTACTCCGGTCATGGCCAAGCAGATATACAAGTATCTGCTCAAGAATGACTATACCGATGACGCGGATCAGGTTGCCGACGCCTATCACGAGGCAAAAGCCAACGGGACCCTGGCGGCGCTTCCGCCCGAGCTCGCCCCTCATGCGGACCAGATTTTCGGCCTGATCGACAGCGTCTTCAGTGAGTCCCAGCTGCCCGACGTGGGTGATGACCGCAAGCCGAAGACCAACCCGCTGAATGCCAACTTCGAGAAAAAAGAGTTCAAGGCGCTCTGGAGCCGGATCAATCAGAAGGCGGTCTACCGTGTCGAGTTCGATTCCAGTGAACTCATTCGAAACAGCATCCGGGCTCTGGACAAAGAGCTGCGGGTGACGCCGCTGCAATACACCATCCAAAGCGGTGTCCAGGGCGATCAGATCACCGATGGCCAACTCAGAAGCGGTGACGGATTCACGCTGACCAATACATCAGTCGAAACCCATAATGCCTCAATCCATTCCATGGTCACCTATGACCTGCTCGGGAAAATCGCCGAAAACACCCAACTGACAAGAAAGACCGTCGCTGAGATTTTGAGCGGCGTTCAGACGGCGGTTTTCAAACAATTCAAACAGAACCCGGAGCATTTCATCGCCGAAAGCTCACGGCTTATCAATGAGCAAAAGGCCACGATCATCATCGAGCGACTGAGCTACGACAACATCGCCGAGACCCACGATATCGATATTTTCACCGCAGGCCAGAGCAAGCAGGACTTCACCAAGGCGAGCGAGAAGCTGAAGAACCACATTTACGACTACGTGATTACTGACTCCAAAGTTGAGCGGGAGTTTGTGAAAGAGCTGGACACCAGCACCGAGGTGGTCGTTTATGCAAAGCTCCCCAGAGGCTTCCTGATCCCCACTCCCGTCGGCGACTACAACCCGGACTGGGCCATTTCCTTCAGGGAAGGCTCGGTCAAGCACATCTATTTCGTCGCCGAGACCAAGGGCTCCATGTCCAGCATGGAACTTCGGGCCATCGAGCATACGAAAATCGAATGTGCCCGCAAGTTCTTCGCAGAGATCAACCGCAAGATTGATCCCGAACACGTGAAATACGACGTGGTGACCAGCTATGGAAAGCTGATGGAGATTGTCGGTATGGGAGGGGCGCGAGTATGAATAGCGAAATTGGTCCAATAAGAGCGAGAGGAGTAAATAAATGAACTCATCAGGAGAAATACTAAAAAAGCTCTTCCTCTCTTTTAACAAAGGCGAGCGAGATGAGTTTATCCAGGTAGCTCAAGAGTATATCGAGCGTGAAAAGCGAAAAAATCACCATGTTCTGGCAAAGCAGCTTGAAGAGGCCTTAAATTTCGAGAGTAAACCGGTTTCACATCGGAATGGATGCACCCGGTTTAAAACGGACATGCCTATCCCACGCGATAACGAAAGTGGTTTCCCACTGTTGTCGATAAAGACGTATGATCATTTATGGGAAGAGCTTATTTTGCCTTCTGAAACAGAATCTATACTCAAGCAGATTGTTCAGGAATTTAGAGAAGCAGATATACTGAAAGGCTACAATCTTTTACCAAAATCAAAGATTCTGTTGTGCGGAATTCCTGGCACAGGGAAAACCTTTACTGCGCAAGTCATCAGCTCAGTACTTGGGCTGCCTCTGGTTCAAATTCAATTCGATGCAATTATATCTTCCTACCTCGGTGAGACAGCTACAAACCTCCGAAAAGTTTTCGATTTTATAAAGAGTGGGACATGGGTGGCTCTGTTTGATGAGGTCGATATTATTGGAAAAAATAGAGATGACCATTATGAGCATGGAGAAATAAAACGAGTCGTAAACAACTTCCTTCAGATGATAGACTCTTTTGAAGGTGAAAGTCTTATTTTTGCAGCAACTAACCACCATCATATCCTTGATCCTGCTATATGGAGAAGGTTCGACGAAGTAGTTTTATACAAAAACCCTACTCCAGTAGATTGTTTGAAGTTGCTCGATCTGTTTCTAAAGCCAATACCAAAAAATGATTTTCAACTGGAATCAATTGCCACAAAAATGAAGGATCTTGCACCATCGGAGATCAAAATGGTTGCCCATGAGGCAATGAAGAAATCGATATTGGAAGGAAGATTGAAGCTCTCAAAGTCTGACATGGAAGTCGCTACAAAGCGTTTTATCGACAGAAAATCAATAAAAAGCAGCAGGGAGGGCTAAAAAATGGATAGACTCGATCACCTCCCGTTGCCTGGATTTAGAGCCGATCTTGAGCGCAAGAAAAGTGGCGGAGGCAGTGGATATACATTGCCAGAGGGGCGATCAAAAAAGGCTTACGCCCAGACTCAAATTAGGAAAGCTCAGGCTATATCACATAACTTTTCCAAGTTAAAAGAGCAGTATAAAGGGCGTCTTGATCCACACCTTATATTTGAGATCAATGTTAATGACAAGGTCGATACCACCACATTTGAGAATGAACTTATCAAAATGGGACTGGACGTGCTGTCAGTTGCAGAAGACAAAAAGGGGTACTGGGTTGTCTTTGCATCTGACGAGCATCTGGAAGAGTTCCGCGCTAGGATTGAATCCCATGGTAAAGATGGTGAAGGCGGAGCCACTAGGTACGATTTCTTCAATGCAATTAGTGAGATTGAAGATATACCTATCGGAAAGAAAATTGCACCATCTATTGCTGAAGCCCCATTGCCAGAGGATGAAGAGTCTTACATCGATGTGGAATTGTGGAGGATGTCTGATGATCAGCTAGAAGGTTTTATCACCAAACTGCCACAGGCTATACAAAAGCTTAGAGTTACCGACAAATTAATAAGAAATTCCTTTGCCCTCCTAAGAGTGAGATTAGACCATGCGGCTTTCAAACAGCTTATCGAGCTGAAAGAGGTAGCACGTGTTAGCAGACCTCCTTTGCCAACATTTAACCCCTTCGAAATTTTCAATCAAGACGTCGAGGGTTTTGAAATATTATCTCCTGCAGAATCTGCGACCGGCATTCTGATTATCGATTCTGGGGTAGTTGCTGGGCATCCATTAATTAAAAATGCTCTGGGGGATGAAGCCAACTTCCAATCAGTTGAAGCTGAAACAGTCGATAGGGCTGGTCATGGAACCGCAGTTGCGGGGTGTGCTTTGTATGGTGATATAGAAAAGTGCATCAATGAGAAACAGTTTCATGCGCATAACTGGCTATTTTCTGCCAAGGTCATGTATGCGGTTCAGGATCTCAGGGGAGGGATTTACTCTGAATACGATCCGGAAAAATTGATGGAGCACCAATTTCAAGATGCTATTGAATACTTTCTTGGAAATAAAGATAACAGAATTCGCGTCGTCAACGTATCGCTTGGCAATAAATTCGAAGTATGGCACAAATCCGAATTTAGACAGCCTCCTCTTGCTTCTCTAATTGATGAGATAGCTAGAGAATATGATGATGTTGTGTTTGTCGTTTCATCGGGCAACATTGATCCAGTGGAACAGTTTGGCGACATTTCTGGCGTAGTCGATCATTACCCAGAGTACCTATTTAATAAAAACATTTCCGACTTTAATCTCATAAATCCAGCCACATCTGCTTTAGCCATTACTGTTGGTTCTATAGCCAATAGCCCTCGAATAGCACCAAACTCTTCTTTTGGAACTCAAAGTGATATTTTCACATCGGTTGCAGCCGAGCACCAGCCGTCACCCTTTACTCGTACAGGACCAGGGATTAACGGCATGGTTAAACCGGAACTCGTTGATTACGGCGGCAATCTTATTCTAAGCCAAGAGTTTGGGCGTGTGCGTGTAAACAATGGTGGAAAAATGCCGATTCTTTCATGGCAATATCCCGATACATTATTCGCTATGGATCTGGGTAGCAGTTTTTCCGCCCCTAAAGTCGCGAGAAGCTGCGCTCTTGTTTCCAATAGTTATCCTGATAAGAGCGCAAATTTCATAAAAAACCTTGTCCTCCAATCGGCTCACTATCCTGAACCACTTGATAAAACATTTTGGCAAGCCAAGAAAAAAGATGAAGCTGAGTTAAAAAGGCTGATGTCAATTGGTTATGGCGTTCCTAATCATGCAAAGGCAATCTCTTCGTTTAACAATAGAGTTTTATTTTTTGATGAAAGCTCGATACAAGTCGATCAGGCCAAAGTATTTAAAATAGATCTTCCAGATAGTTTCTTTGCGACCAAAGGTGATCGTATATTTTCAATTGTTTTGACCTATAACCCACCTGTAAGAAGGAGTCGAGGAGATTACTATCTTGGAAACACGCTGGAGTTCAAAGTATTTCATACAGTATCACCAGATGACGTAATCTCTAAAATTTCTGCTCTTGATGATGAACAAGGCGAATCAAAAATTGACAGCAAATATCATTTAGACTTTGAGCCGAAAGTAACATTACGTAGTAAAGGATGTCATCAAAAGGCAGTCAAGAACTTCACGCATACTTACTGGAGTAATAATTCATTTACATCGCTGTGTATCGCTCTAATCAATAGAAACAGATGGGTAAAAGTAATCGACGATAACTTTAAACAGGACTACTGTATAAGCCTATGTGTTTATCACAGCGAGCATGCATCGCTATATTCCGAAATTAGAACACTTAATCAAGTACAACTGCGTGAACGCGCTCGAGTTAGGTAATCGCAATGAACGTTCAAGACGCAGCCATTCAGATATTAAAGGAAGCTGGAAATCCGCTTCATGCCAGTCAAATCGCCAAGCTGATCGTCGAAGCTGGGCTCTGGAAATCTGACGGCAAGACACCGGAGGCCACCGTTAGCGCCCGGCTCTACTCCGACATCAAGAGCAACGGGGATAAGTCGTCCTTTGTAAAGGTAGGCCCTCAGACCTTCGCACTTCGTGATTCCACAGAAATAGAGGATGACACGGCGTCGGTTCTTGTACCTGTCGAAACGCCCTCAAAACCTCATCCCACAAACGCGGGCTTTTCCTTCATCGATTGTGCTCAGAAGGTGCTTGAGGAATTCGGTGGCAAGAAGCCGATGCACTACAAGGAAATCACCGAGAAGGCGTTGGAAAAAGGATGGTTGGTGACGAGCGGAAAAACGCCGGAAGCCTCCATGTACGCCCAGGTGATCACCGAGATCAAGCGCCAGCAGAAACGCGGTGAGCGGCCCCGCTTCGTTCAGCACGGCCGTGACTATATCGGTCTGAGCCAATGGATGGGACGCGGCTTGGCATTTCAAATTGAGCAACACAACAACCAGGTTCGGAAGGCTCTGCGTGAGCGTCTGCTGGTGATGAAACCCGGCGAGTTCGAGGAGCTTATCTCACATTTGCTGGCAGAGATGGGTTTCGAGATGGTTGAGGTGACCAAGCTCAGCGGCGACGGCGGTATCGATGTCCGGGGCACCTTGGTGGTTGGTGACGTGGTCCGAATCAAGATGGCCGTCCAGGTCAAGAAGTGGAAGCTCAAGAACAACATCCTGGCCCCGGTGGTTCAGCAGGTGCGCGGCAGCCTCGGAGCACACGAGCAAGGGCTGATCATTACAACCAGCGATTTCAGTGCCGGAGCCATCAAGGAAGCGGCTCAGTCTGACAAGACCCCCATCGCCCTGATGAACGGTGAACAACTCGTGATGCTCCTGATGGAACATGGTATCGGCGTCCATCGCTCGACGCCCGACTTGTTTGAAATTGATGAGGAATTTGTAGCAGGAGGCGAGTAATTGATGAAGGGAACTCTGCCAAAGCCAATCAAGAAACAGCGCGAGGTGTTGTATATGCCCGTGGAGGGGCACACCGCCGTTCTCGGTACCGCTGGCAGCGGCAAGACGACCCTCGCTCTCTACCGGGCCGCTTATCTCTCCGAGCGGTCGATGCCGCACTCGGGAAAGACCCTGCTGCTGACCTTCAACACGATGCTGGTCACGTACCTGAATTACCTCAAGCCCATCGAGCTGCGGAATGTCCATGTTGAAAACTACCATACCTTCGCCCGGGGGTACCTGAACGCCCGGGGCAAAATGGGGGGTTACGGCTGTATCTGCAAGCCCAAGGAGCGGAAGACTTACATTTCTCAGGCGGTTAGGGCGGTAGAGTCCGGCTACGAGCCTTCAAAATTCTTTAAACGGCCCCTTGAGTTTTTCGAGGATGAAATCCAGTGGATTTTCAGTCATGGGATCATCTCCAGTGACGAGTATGTGGAAGTGGAGCGCGTCGGCAGATTCGGCACCAACCTCTCCCGCAGACTCAGACCTGTCATGTACGAGATCCTTGAGAAGTATGTCGAGATTCGAACCGGTCACGGAAAAATGTACGACTGGGACGATATCGCAATCTCTGTGCGGAAAGAGTTCGAGGAGGACACTTCACCCCGGCGCTATAAACACATAATCGTCGATGAAGGGCAGGATTTTTCCCCCGAGATGATCCGCTCGTTGGTAGCGGCGATTCCCGAGGACGGTTCTCTTTCGTTCTTCGGGGATGTCGCCCAACAAATCTACGGGCAGCGAATGAGCTGGCGCTCCGCCGGGCTGAACATCCCACAGCAATGGTTCTTCAAAGAAAATTATCGAAACACCAAGCAAATAGCCCAGCTTGGGTTGGCAATCTCAAGGATGCCTTTCTTTCACGATATCCCTGATCTGGTTGAGCCGACCTCCCCAAGAGCTGATGGCGCTCTGCCTACTTTGGTCGAGTGCGGGGACAGGAAGCAGCAGGTGGAGATCGCCCTTAAGGCAGCAAGGAGCGCCGCCAAAACACTGAGCGTTGCCATCCTCGTAAGAGACAGGGCGCAGGAGAAGGTCTTCAGCGCGGCCCTCGGGGGCGAGGCGACCAGGCTTCATCGCGACCTTAAGGTTTGGAACGACGGCCCCGGCATATACCACGGCACCTACCATGCGGCTAAGGGGCTTGAGTTTGATGTGGTGATAGTTCCTTTTCTGGACGTCGACAACCTTCCTGACAAGGATTACATAGCGTCCCACGGGGAAGAAGACGCCCTCACCCACGACGGCAGACTTCTCTATGTGGCGGCGACCCGGGCGAAAACGAACCTGATCCTGCTTTACAGCGGTGCGCTCACGCCACTGCTCCCGACAGACGAGTCACTCTACCAGAGGGTCAAGCCATGAACTTGATCCGACAGGAGTGCGCCAGTCGTGGGATCACCCGGATCTGCCATTTCACGCAGTCGCGGAACCTCGCCCATATCTTTGACGATCCGCTGGGGCTTTGTTCGACCAGGACGCTACAGGAACATGATTTACCGCACAATCCGACCGACACAGAACGGTTTGACGGAAGGAACGATCTAATTTGTTGCTCCATTGAGTACCCGAACACCTATTACTTCATCAAGGTCCGGGAACGTGAGCCTCTTTTCAAGGACTGGGTCGTGTTAATGATCGATCCCAGTTACCTGTGGCACCCTGAGACCTGTTTTTGCCCGTGCAACGCGGCACGCTCTTGTGGCGGGTATATCCGAACGGGGATTGAGGGGTTCCTCTCCCTCTACGCCCCGATATCTCCCGGGTTCACCGCTTATAGTCGGTCCGCGAGACATCTTCCCGCTGCACCGACTGATATACAGGCGGAAGTTCTTCTCAAGGACCCGATTCCACTTGATTCAATTACCGGGATAGCTGTTCATACAGAAGATCAGGCCCATCGGGAGATTTGCCGTCTGCGTTTGCAGGGAATTACGATTGACAAACCGATTTACATCGCTCCGGAGTTTTTTCAAAGATCAACCTTACAAAATGCGTACGGTACAGGTTTGATTCAACGCGGAGTCCGGGCGACGGAAACGCTATATGAGAACGGAGGTCTTAATGACCAATAACAATACAATAAAACTGAAGGGGAGCAAGGCCGCCGGTGCTATGTTGGGGGCGGCTTGCGGCGATGCATTAGGCTGGCCGAATGAACGGGTCGGTAAGTCGAAGGTGACAAAACCGACACAGGGCCGTCTCTATGATTTCAGAAGCTGGACCCGCAGTTCGGGTGGGCGTTTTTTCCCTCACGAGGAGACCATTGAGGCTGGCGAGTACAGCGACGACACCCAGCTTATTCTTTGCCTCTGCCGGTCGCTGTTAAAAGGGGAAGAATGGTGGGATTACTTCACTCAGGTGGAGCTGCCCTTTTGGTCTGCTTATGAACGTGGCGGGGGCGGCGCAACCAAGAGAGCGGTCGATTCGTGGCTGGATGGGATCGCACCATGGAGTCCGAACCGGAAGCCCCAGGATGTGAAGCGTTATTTCGACGCGGGCGGCAACGGTGTCGCGATGCGCGTCCTGCCGCATGTCTTGCGCTTGGGCGAAAAAGAGTATCCTGAGATCGCCGCCAACATATTCCTTGACGGTGTCACGACCCACGGACACCCCCGGGCGCTTTTGGGCGCTTTGGCCTACGGTTTCGCACTGTGGGCGGCTTTCCGCAAGGATTCGAAACTGGCGTATGGCGAATTGGTGGAAGATTTGATCAAAAACGCGGATGTCTGGTCCGTTCTTCCAGCCCCCCTTGCCATCCAGCCCGAATGGAAGATCCAGGCCGAAAGAAACCTTCAAGGCTACGCGAAGCTATGGGAATCGGCAAAGGCTGAGGTCCTGGAATATCTTGTGGTCTGCCGAGCGGAATTCGCGAAGGGAGCGTTGAGTTTCGACGATGATGTGCTGAAAAAACTTCAGTGCTTCAACAGCAAGATAAGCGGTGCCGGTACCGTGGCGGCTATCGCGGCGGTTTATCTCGCGTCGCGCCACGCCGCCGACCCGATCAACGGCGTAGTAAAGGCCGCCTTCGCCATCGGTTCGGACACCGACACAATAGCCTCGATGACCGGCGGCTTGCTCGGCTGCATCAATGGTTCAGACTGGTTGTCTCCGGTAAGTCAAGGCATCCAGGACGCCACCTATATCGAGAAATGCGCGTCGCGCTTGGCGGGCAATCAAGTAGATGACAATGGCAGCATTGAGCCGGTCAGGAGAGCTTCCCTCAAGAACTGGATCGACAACGTGGCTGGTGCTCATGATACGCAAGAAACCAGACTCCCCGACCGCCGCAAGGCGAAGATCAATCGCGGCAAGGACCAAGTCGGTCGCAGCGGGAAATACAAGGTTGAATTCCTGAAACTCACCTCGGAAGACGGCCAGACAATCTATATCAACAAGATCTCCAAGGGTAACTTCGGAGGCCAACCCGCTCAGCGGCAAACTACCATCGCTTCATCTACCGGGAAGCCCCCAGAAGATCAGCGGCAACCCCAGTCCATGCCGGAGCGATTGAGTTTCGGTCCGAAACTGCCGGTGTATTCCATGGAAAAGTCGGTCCACTTCTATAAGGGTCTGTTAGGGCTCAGCATCAAGAAGGAATCGCAGGACGTGGTTGTCTTCCACCAAGGGCTGGTCCTCGCCCCCGCATCTTACGCCATGAACTTCCCTGGAGGCGGGTTCCGGTCTCTTATCTACATTGAAGTGGAGGACATTCCGAACAGATTCAAGATGGTTATGGAAAACAAGATCCAGATTGTGACCAAACTTGAAAACTGGGGACAATCATCGCGCCGGTTTTTCAGATGTCTCGACCCGGATGGTAATTTGATCGAAGTTTTTGAGAAACAATAGAGCAATCATAGGTGCACACAGTAAGTTTCAAAGGCTCATGCATAAAAAATAGGATTGAGAACAACGAATGATAAGGACATTAACCGGACCGGAGTTCGCAAATATGTTCTGCCTTAAGCCACAGCAGTTTGCCTGGCTTCTAGGTGCCGGTGCGTCCGCCTCCGCAGGTATTCCTACTGGCTATGCAATGATCCAAGACTTCAAAAAGCGATTATTTTGTCAGTTGTCCGGTATTGGCCGCAGGGAAGTGGACACCAACGATCCACTCTGGATTGAAAGGATGAATCTATTTTTTAGAAATCGCGCTGTTCTTCCGCCAGCTGACGATCCGACTGAATATGCAGCGGCATTTGAAGCCGTTTTTCCTGCACCAGAGGATCGCCGAAAATACATAGAAGAGGCAATTAGAAAAGGAACCCCATCGTTTTCCCATCGTGTCATTGGCTCACTATTGACTACCCGCCTTGTCCCTTGCGTATTCACTACAAATTTTGACAATTTGATAGAGACCGCTACGACGATAACAGATCAGCTAATGCCACCTGATAAGCGTGCTGTTATGACAGTGGCCGCAATCGACAATGCTGATCGAGTTGAGCGCTGTTTGCGTGAATCTAGTTGGCCATTTCTAGCCAAATTGCATGGAGATTTCCAGTCTGTTGAATTGAAGAACACGACAAAAGAACTTAAGGAGCAAGATTCCAAGCTTCGACAAGTTTTGACCACCACGTGCACACGATTTGGTTTGGTCGTTGTTGGTTACAGTGGTCGTGATTCTTCAGTGATGGAAGCGTTGACGGACGCATTATCAAAAAATAACTCATTCCCGTCCGGTATATTTTGGGTGACTCGATCATCTAAATCCATTCTTCCCTCCGTGACCGAATTTCTTGAGAAGTCAAATAAGGCTGGCATTTCGGCTTCTATCGTCGAATCGTCTACATTTGATGAACTGGCTGGTGATCTTGCTGATGGGATTGATTTTCCTCCTATATTACGGCAACACGTTCAAGAGTATAAACCGAAACAGATTCTTGTCAGTACTCCATTTACGGTACACGAGAAGCGTAAGTTCCCGATTTTGCAATGTTCTGCAGTGCCGATACTTTCGATGCCAACGAAGGCACGTCGTATTTCCGTCAAGGAAGGTATCACAACAGTTCGTGCACGGGAGTTGCTTCAGGAAGCTGGCGTGAAGAGGGCTTTAGTAGCAAGCAATGGACGAGATATAGCCGCATTCGGATCAGATACTGATTTGCTTCGCGCTTTCTCAATATTGGATGCCCAAATAATGGGTACTGTTGAACTTCATCCTGACAAGGATAGCTGGGCATGTGGCCTGATCTACGATGCACTGACTAAGGCTGTATGCCGAAATAAACCTCTTCTCCCTCGTTTGCGAAGAAATGGTCATTCAGTCATTATTGCAGGCGAATTGCCGACAGATAACAAAGAAAGGATTTCTTGGCGTAGTAGGCATCTTTCTAGTCTGAAAAATGCTTATTCAGCCGCCTTGTACGGAAAAGTTCCAACGTACGATTATCCATTCAGCGAAGGAATACGACTTCGTCTGGACCAAGCGATGGGTTCTTGGTGGTGTGTTTTCGAGCCGTTTACGGATGTCGAGTTGCCACGTTTTAATAACGACCCAGAGAATATAGATGAAGGATCGCTTGAAAATGTGACAACATATTTTCGGCAGACCAATCCCGTAGTAGATTGGCAGCGTGAACGCTGGGCAAGACGTTACAATCGCGTATGGTCACAAATGTTGTCAGCGTGGGCGAAAATCCTTGCCGGAGGAAATGATGGTACTATTCATACGTTTGGCTTGCCTGAAGGGGCTGGGATGGATGCTATGTTTCAGTTGTCCCCGATAACAGCATGGAGTCGCCCAAGCCATGAGCATGACTACTTCCTGCGGGGGGGAAGATGAGAGCAGAATACACAGCTTCAAAAATGCCTCCTTTTTGTTTGTTGGAAGAGCCTCTTTTGACGTTTAATCCGGACGATACCTCTCTTGATGTAAACCCATTGCGAGGGCTTGATCAGTATGGAGCTTACAGCAGCCTGACTTTTCAAAACTACACAGCCTCGCTTCGCATCGCAACGATGGCACCTTCCGGGGCATGGGCTAATCTGCGTAGTTTGGTCAACACTCTGCGATCCGCTCATACACCAAGTGATCGCAAAGAATATGTTCCAACGTTCCGTGGTTTTGAAAAGATATTTGCTGTCCCTCTGGTCGCAGCGCAGGCTGAAGCACATATCAGATGGGCAGATGATTTGAGTTCAGATGGTCCTCCGCATGTTAGATTGCTCCACGCCATGAAAGATGGCATGGGGCGTCTGTCATTGGTCCGTGATCAGTTTGATGTGCTGATGGTTTACCTGCCCGATTCTTGGCAATCTGCTTTTCGTGCGCCAGGTTTTGATGCTCATGATGCACTCAAGGCACTTGGGGCGTCACACGGCATTCCTACCCAGGTAATCAACGACCGTGTATTCTCATTCAGCTCCAAAGCATCATTGGCTTGGCGCTTGTCGATCGCGCTGTATGTTAAAGCGGGTGGCATTCCTTGGAAACTTGCACCGCTGCCCGGGGTACCGAATAACACCGCTTACATCGGGTTGGCCTATGCTCTGAGAGGTAATCCTAAGGATGCACATTATGTGACCTGCTGTTCTCAGGTTTTCGATGCGGATGGTGGGGGCATGCAGTTTGTCGCATTCGAAGCTCGTGATCCCGTGAAAGATGTTGATGGTGCGCGGCGTAATCCCTTCCTCAGTCGTAGCGATATGCGAGCGGTTTTAGCCCGCAGCCTAAGCCTTTATCAAAGCCGGAATGGAGGATTTTTACCACGCCGACTGGTTGTGCACAAAACCACGTCATTCAAAGCAGAGGAATTGGAGGGGGCTCTCGATGCGTTATCCGCTGTTCCTGAAGTGGAGTGTGTTGAGATAACCAGTAATCCTGGTTGGCGTGGAGTCTGGTTAAAACAAAGTCGGGACAAAGATCGGCCAAGTGAGCCTGATGGCTATCCAGTACCACGTGGTACTATGCTGCAACACTCCGGCGTATCTGCATTGGTGTGGGTAGCTGGAAATGCTCCGCGTGCCTCGTCGAGAGGAGACTATTATCAAGGAGGAAAGAGTATTCCTCGCCCGATCAGTCTTACTCGATACGCGGGGATTGGGCCTTTGGAGCTGACTGCGCACGAGGCATTAGCTCTAACGAAGATGGATTGGAATAACGACGCGCTTTATGATCCTGTTCCGGTGACAATTCGCTATTCACAGCGATTGGCTCGGACAATTGCAAATGTCCCGTCTCTACCAGGTAATGCATACGCTTATCGGTTGTTCATGTGATGGAAGTGAAGCGCAGCAAATTTTCGGCGTATTGTGCTGTCCGTAGTTGGCACCTTTGGCGGCTTTCAAGGAGTTCTTGTTCTGTATGACAATGGCCTTCATCGCTGTAATTTTGGGCTTGGCGCTCCTCGTCTGGAGCGCCGACCGTTTCGTAGAGGGCTCGGCCTCCACCGCCCGTCATTTCGGAATGCCGCCGCTGCTGATCGGCATGGTGATTGTCGGGTTCGGTACCTCTGCGCCGGAGATGGTGGTGTCGGCACTGGCCGCCTCGCAAGGCAATCCGGGCATCGCGCTGGGTAACGCCTACGGCTCGAACATCACCAACATCGCCCTGATCCTGGGGGTGACGGCCTTGATCAGTCCCATCGCCGTACATTCGCAGGTGCTGCGCAAGGAACTGCCAATCCTCACGGTGGTGACCGCCCTGGCGGCATGGCAACTCTGGGATGGCGAGATCACCCGGTTCGATGCTGTTGTGCTGCTGACTGTGTTCGGCGGCCTGATGGCCTGGACCATCTGGCAGGGGCTGCGGAAAAAAGAGGATGCGCTGGGAAGCGAGATGGAGCAGGAACTGGACGTCCGCACCATGCCGATCCGCCGTGCGGTCTTCTGGTTGGTGGTGGGGTTGGCGCTGCTCATCGTCAGCTCCCGCATCCTGGTCTGGGGCGCGGTGGAAATTGCTCATGGATTCGGGGTCAGCGACCTGATCATCGGCCTGACCATCGTAGCGGTCGGCACCTCGCTGCCGGAACTGGCCTCGTCAATCATTGCAGCCAGGAAGGGTGAACACGATATCGCTCTCGGCAATATCCTGGGCTCCAACCTGTTTAACACCCTGGCCGTGGTGGGCATCGCTGGAGCGATTCATCCGTTGGCGGTAGGGCCGGAGGTATTCAATCGGGACATACTGGTGATGGCCGTGCTGACCCTGTCGCTATTCGTCATCGGCTATGGGTTCCGGGGGCCGGGGCGTATCAACCGCATCGAAGGCGCGGTGTTGCTGGCCTGTTATGTTGGCTACACGGCCTATCTGATCAGTACGGTTTTTGGTGGGCAGGCATAGGCCGCCAATTCGATTCCGTTTTGGGAACCGAACCGCCGTCCGAAAACCGGATTCGAAGTTGTTGCGGC
>AMWB02124892.1_pt1 | contig 18933 bp, 13 predicted proteins | sample 200311 | NCBI WGS metagenome assembly AMWB02 (sample SAMN02737377, study PRJNA173069) | bioreactor metagenome | biome: anode biofilm in microbial fuel cells | place: USA: California | collected 2010-12-16 | reverse complement strand
CCATTTCCGGTCTTTTATGCCGATCACTGCTACCTCGCTGACCCCTGGGTGCTGGCTGATTATATCTTCGAGCTCCAGCGAGGAGATCCACTCCCCGCCCGTCTTGATCACGTCCTTTAACCGATCGGTGATCTGCAGATAGCCGTCCTGGTCGATGTAGCCAATATCTCCTGTGTGCAGCCACCCCCCCTCCCAAAGCTCCCGGCTCTTCTCTTCATCTTTGAAATAGCCCTGGGTCAGCCACGGGGATCGAACCACCACTTCGCCAGTCGATTTTCCATCATGGAGGACCGGCTGTCCATCCGGATCGATCAGTTTAAGTTCAACATTGCTGATAGGCAGTCCTGTCCGGCAACGGACTGTTATCTGTTCGTCCTCCGACCACTGCAGCATATGCGGTTTGAAGTTCGCAAGGGTGAGAATCGGACAGGTTTCCGACATTCCGTACCCGGTAAAAACATTGATGCCATGGCCTAAGGCCTGTTTGCATAAACCTTTTGAAAGTGCGGAACCACCGATAATGACCTTCCAACCTGCAAGATCACAGCCGGCTGCGGCCGGATGGGAAAGCAACATATGGAGAATCGTTGGGACGCAATGGGAGAAAGTCACTTTATATTCAGAGACAAAATCTAACAGAGAGGCGGGATCATATTTCCCCGGATAGATCTGTTTTGCGCCAAGAAGAGTCATGAGATACGGCATTCCCCAGGCGTGGACATGAAACATTGGCGTAATTGGCATATAGACATCCTCAGAGCTCAACCGCGACCGGGATTCAAAACTGGAGACAGCAGAGAGTACGCCATAAGTGTGCAGAACCAGCTGGCGATGACTGAAGAACACACCTTTGGGCAAACCGGTTGTGCCGGTGGTATAAAATGTTGTGGCGATAGTGTTTTCATCAAAATTTTGAAAATCGTATGACTCCGGTTGATTCTGCAACATAGCCTCGTACTCGTCATCAAGAACCAGGCTGGTTGCTGGTTTTTCTCCAGAATCTGACAGGAGTACAATTTTCTTCACCGACAGCAGTTTATCCTTGATGGCCTCAAGCATCGGCACGAACTCACTGTTGACCAGCAGGATATCGTCTTCGGCGTGGTTGATGGTATAGAGCAGTTGTTCGCTCGACAGCCGGACATTGACCGTATGCAGAACTGCACCGATCATCGGCACGGCAAAATAGCATTCAAGGTAACGGTGTGAATCCCAGTCCATTACCGCCACCGTATCACCGGCTTTAACACCAAGGGCGGAAAGAGCATGGGCAAGTTGCGCCACCCTCTTGCCAAACTGGCTGTAGGTGAACTCCCGCTGATCCCGGTAGATGATTTTCTGATCAGGATGATTGCTTAACGGGGTAACAAGGAGATTTTTAATAAGCAGTGGATAGGAATAGGCCTCGGGGGTCGGATCGATGAGTTTCGTCTTCATGGATACTCCTTTGGGTTGAAGATTTATGGGCAAACAAAACACTGACCACAAAACGGAAAGCAAACCTTATGCCACAACTCGTTTAACTTGTTATGCCGCTGAATTATACGGTTTTTTTATTGTATGTCGTTAAAGCACCTTCTCTCCAGGTGCGTCAAAATGACTCACCCCATAATTTTTATTATATATCATACCGATATGTTTCAACAATCACAATCTGCATACAGCCTCTCCCGATATGCCTCAAAGTGAGTATAAAATCACTCACTTTGTCTATCCTCCAGCTGATACTGCTGCATCTTCAAATAAAGAGTTTTGCGTTGTATGCCAAGTCGTCGCGCAACTTGAGTTCGGTTCCAGCGGCAGGCATGGAGATGCTCCAGAATAAGTGCCCGTTCGAATTTTTTTGTCGATTCGCGCAGGGGCAAGGCGGCAGCTTCGGCGAATCCGCCTGGCAGGAGGCTGCTCGCCCGGAGTCCGGTTTCTTCACCGGCGAATTCAAGAACTTTCAGATTGATATATCGCTGGATAGTGTTTTCAAGTTCTCTGACATTGCCCGGCCAATGATGGCGAACAAGTCTGTCGAGATCACGGCCTTGAAGAGGTTGAAACGATCCCGACTCGGTGGTGTATTTTTTCAGAAAATGTTCCACCAACAGCGGAATATCCTCCTGACGCTCGCGCAGCGGCGGCAGGGAAATCGGAATGACATGAATTCGATAAAAAAAATCTTCTCTCATCCTGCCCTTATCGAGCAGGTTACGAATGTTCCGATTTGTTGCCGTAATAATACGCACATCGGTTTTGCCGGATTGAGAGCCACCCAACGGGGTATACCCATAGCCCTCGAGGACACGGAGCAGCTTAACCTGCATTGCTTCGTCAATTTCGCCGAGCTCATCAAGAAAGAGGGTTCCACCATTGGCTCTTTCAAACAATCCCGGCTTGTCCTTGTCGGCCCCCGTAAAGGCGCCTTTTCGATATCCAAAATATTCACTTTCCATCAACCCGGCAGGAATGGCGCCACAATTCACCGCCACAAAAGGAAATTCTGCGCGTTCCCCCAGATCATGGATAGCCCTGGCCACAAGCTCTTTTCCCGTTCCCGATTCTCCATAAATGATAACATTGGCACTGGTACCTGCAGCGCGAAGAATAAGCTCATAAACCTTTTGCATGGCCTTGCTCTTACCAATAATAGCGCCGAATTTATACCGATCACGGATATTTTCCCGTAGCCGCAGATTTTCCCTGGCCAGATACAGCTCCCGTTCTCTCAGGGCATCTTCCTTCACCCGTCGCTCATGGATGTCGATAATAACCGTCTGTTTCTGGGAGATGCGGTTTTCCTCTTCGTAGACCGGTGAACTGACGGCATAATACCAGCGACCATCATTGGGATTGTTGAATTCAAACTTCACCGTCGCCCCGCCAAAAACCTTCTTTCCATCACACCACTCGCACGGCTGGTCAAGATTATAGAGGCGCTTGTAACATGGCTCTGTTGTCACTGCCGGGACAAGGGATTCCTTCAATTTACGGTTCATGAAAACCAGTTGGTAATCCTCTGAGCAGATATAGATATAGCCATCAAACGCTTCCAGAATTCCATGCAAGCGCGATTCACTCTCCCGAAAACTGCGCCGAACATTTTTCAGAGAGGTTATATCCAGCAGGGAGGCAACACTGGATTGTGAGCCAGAAATCATGTCGACCCGAAGAAATACATCCTTCAAATTGCCGTTTTTGTCGCGAAGCGTGAATTCATATTCGATAGGGATATCGTCAGGACATATTCGCCGAGCCGCATGGTAATGCAGCATCCGTGTTCGATCGGCGCTGTTTGCAATCAGGACCGGCCAGCGCAATTTCCCTTCAATATCCTCTTTGCTGTATCCGGTGAGGGCGGTAAATCTTTCGTTGGCAAGGGACACGGTCGTGTCGTTTTCGATAATTATTGTGGCAGTACCGGTATTTTCAAAGACACTCCGGTAGTTCTCGGCACTTTCCTGCAGAGCTTCCTCGATTTTTTTTTGCCGGCTGATATCTTCGATAAAACCCTCAAAACATCGAAGCACGCCGTTGCTGTCGAAGCAGCCACGCACATGAAGGCGACAGTGACAGTCCTGCCCATCCTTTTTTCGCCACCGGGTATCAAAATGAAAAGGCGTGCCATTTTGCCGACTATGGGCGAGCAGACGTCTTCGGCCTTCGGGATCTTCATAGAGGCCGGAGATCTTCGTTCCGGCAAGCTCCACCAACTCGGGAAAACTCCCATAGCCAAGCATGGCGGCAAAGGCCTGGTTACCAAGGAGGATCTCTCCATCGATGGTAGTGCGTACGATGCCGATGGGCGCAAACCTGAAAAGGTCCCGGTATTGCAGCAGCTCATCCCTACCGGGGGCGATATCGTTATCCAGGAACTGGTCCATCAACTCCTCCAGCACACTTATGAATATGCCCCCTATGATGCAGGGGTGAGGGCATTAAATCCCATACAATATAATAACATTCAGACACCCTATCAAAAAGCCAAGCAGCGCCCCAAACAGGTTAATATATTTGAACTGTTCTTCCATAATCGACAACAACAATCCTTCCAGTTTTAAAATATCCAGAGAATTCACCTTTTCCGTGACAATTTGTCGAATATTCAAAGAGTGCACCAGGCCGGGCACCTCGTTTTCCAACATTGTCGAGGCCATTTTCTGCAGAGATCTTGACCAGCCTTCCCGCACTCCTGCTGGAACAAATTTGGCGAGTTTGCCAATTTTTTTCTGCAGCAGCGCTTCAATAAGGGAATCAACCAGAGAATCAATGGTATTCAGGGTTTTCTGGGCCTGGAGCAGCTGCCGAATTTCCCGTTTCACCCAATGCTTGCCGGTGGTCATGGATTGCTCGCCGAGTAACATGAGAAGCGCCTGGCGCAAACTCACCTCCCCGGCATTAATATGATTTTCAATGTTGGTTTTGAACATCGAGATAAGCGTTGAGCTGACTTCCTCACCCCTGATCAACAGCAGGATCTGCTTGGTACAATGGTTGCAAAACTCTTCGACACCATTCTCATTTTCCGCCTTGATAAAGCTGACAATGGGTTTTTCGGAAAAACGCCGGCTTCTCTCTCGTAGTATGGTCACAACCCGAAGTTGAACCTCTTCGGACTGAAGCCAGGTAACGATCGCATCGTTTTTTTCGATAAGATATTCACGTATTTTTTCTTCCACCGTCTCCATAGGCAGGAAGCCCCGTACCATGTCGGCCATCGAGCCCAGGGAATTGATAAAATTGTCCACTCCGCCGCGGGCGCCGGTTATTATCTTTTCCCGAACGTCTGGCTCACTGACCATCTGAGCCATTTTACTCAAGAAGGCAGGAACCTGATTTTCCAGCATTGTCATAAACAGTTGCTGCAGGGATTGCGGCAAAATATCAACGAGTGCCTTTTCCTGCTGCAGGGTGGCGTAAACTTTCTGATGGACAAAATCGTCCACCCACTGCTCCATCGCCTCGCCGGCAAACATTCTGGAGATACTCTCTTCGACAAACTGATAACTCTTTTCCCGATTGGCCCCGGCAATAATCGTACCGATATTTTGATCAAGAAAGAGATCCAGGCGATTGTCCACGGCCTTCTCAACCGTCTCGGCAAATTCCTCCGAAGCAACAACCGTGTGGATATGTTCCTTGAGCTGATAGCGTATCGTTTTCGTGCCTATGTCGAAATAGAACTTAAATTTCTGTGGAATAGTGGATGCGATAGTCTCCAGATCTTTTTGCAGGACCCCTTCCACCCTTTCCTGGATCAGATTATAAAGATGATTCTGAAAGACCTCCTGCTGCAGTCCCTTACCGATTTCCTTACTGGTCAGCAGGTGATCACCGACCACTTCCCCCATGTTCAACGCCAGCTCGTCTCTCTTGGCAGGAATCACCCCCGGCGTCATCGGCACCCGTAATCCGCCGACTTTCCAGGCTTTTAAAGGACGAAACAGCATCCTTATGGCGACTCTGTTGGTGAGATAACCGATAAAGGCACCAACCAGCGGAGGACCAAGATACTTTACATAAGGTGCCAGTTCAGGTGGGAAATAAGACATATTGTTCTAACTCCGATGGATTATGGATTATTATATCAGCGTTACTGTCGATCAGCTCCTGCACACTCCGAAACCCCCAGGAAACCCCGGCCGCAATCATGCCGGCTGCTTTTCCGGTCCTCATATCGACCCCAGAATCACCGACAAAAATCGTTTCCTGCGGAAGACTGCCAAATCTTTCGGCAATTTCCAGCGCCACAGTCGGATCCGGTTTCTTAGGAACCCCTTCACGCTGCCCATAAACAATGGAAAACAGTCCGTGCGGAAAAAATTCGTCGACAAAAAGCTTTGTGAATTCATGCGGTTTGTTCGATAGGACAGCAAGCTGAATGCCGTGCTTGTTGAGCGCCGATAACATATCACTAATGCCATCATATGGGCAACTATTTCTCTTCCAGTTACGGGCATACCGCTCGGCAAACAAGGTGCTGCACTGACGCAGGATAATGTCATCCGTACCGACCGGAGTTATTCTTCGGATAAGACTCTGCAGACCGTCGCCGACAAAGGTTTTATACGCAGGTGTTGGATGGGTAGGGAAATGTTGCAGGGCAAGCACTTCGTTGCATGTTTCCGCAAGGTCGACAATGGTATCAAGAAGAGTGCCGTCAAGGTCAAATATTATTGATAAAAATGACATATTTCGAAGTAATTAAGAATTATAAGGGGTTAGTGGGGTCGGTCAGGCAAGACCGTATCGTCGATAGTAAAATCCTTCCTGCACCGTTGGAAAAATACAACTTTTTCCTTTTCTTTTTCATTTTTTTCTATATTATCAGGGCTATCAAAAAATTACATCCACTCATAAATTTTCACCGAAGGTGTGCTTATGTGGTTTGTCAGATTTCTAACTTCCTCGATTGGCAAGAAATTTCTAATGGCAACCACCGGGTTGCTGCTTTTTTTATTCCTCTGCACCCATGTGGCCGGCAACGCTACAATCTTTATGAGCAGTGAAGTTTTTCAGAGCTATGCCGATGAACTTCACAGCCATCCTCTCATTGTTATTGTTTTCAGCTTCTCATTGCTCCTGGTTTTTCTGGCCCATATCCTGGTTGGTCTTTACCTGTTCTATGAAAATCGACAGGTGAGCAATTCCAGATATGCAGTGACAACACGGGTGGTTAAAAACTCATTCGCCTCGTCAACAATGCCATACACTGGCTTATTCATCCTGGCATTTCTTGTGGTCCACATCTTTGGATTCACCTTCGCCCCGCATGATTCGCTGATCTCGGTTACCGTCAAAGACCTGTTAAGTAATTTCTTTTATGCTCTCTTTTATATACTCGCCTTTGTTGCCTTGACTATCCATCTCAGTCATGGATTCTGGAGCATGCTGCAGACATTTGGCGTAAACCATCCACGCTACAACGCACTTATTGCCCGTCTTTCTCTTATTCTTCCACTGTTTTTCCTGTTGATTTTCGGCGGTATTGCTTTCTATTTCATGTCTGGACTCGGTGCCTCGTTTTAACAGCGCGGTACTCTCCTGAGTGTAAAAATTACTTGTCGCTCGATATTGTACAGGAAATTCACCAAAAGAAACTAGCCAAGGTTTTGAAAATATGGAACTCAATTCTCGTGTACCTTCCGGCCCTCTTGAAGAAAAATGGAATAATCACCGTTTTTCCAATAAGCTTGTCAATCCTGCCAACAGAAGAAAATACAGCGCTATAGTGGTCGGGACCGGACTTGCCGGCGCGTCCGCCTCCGCGACACTTGCCGAACAAGGATACCAGGTAAAAACGTTCTGCATTCAGGACAGCCCCAGACGGGCCCACTCTATCGCCGCTCAGGGCGGTATCAACGCCGCCAAAAATTATCAGAACGACGGCGACTCGGTACATCGTTTATTTTATGATACCATTAAAGGCGGAGACTTTCGGGCCAGAGAAGCAAACGTCCACAGGCTGGCTGAGGTCAGTACGGAAATAATAGATCAATGCGTCGCCCAGGGTGTGCCTTTCGCCCGGGAATACGGCGGAACACTGGCCAACAGGTCTTTTGGCGGCGCACAGGTTTCAAGGACTTTTTACGCCCGAGGCCAGACCGGTCAGCAGTTGCTTCTGGGTGCCTATGGTGCTCTGTCGAGACAGATCCATGCAAAACGAGTGCAGATGTTTACCCGTCGGGAAATGATGGACGTTGTTCTGGTCGACGGCCGGGCTCGCGGCATCACTACCCGCAACATCATGACCGGAGAGATCGAAAGTTTTACCGCTGATGTGGTTATATTGGCCACCGGCGGCTACGGCAATGTCTATTTTCTTTCAACCAATGCCATGGCCTCCAACGTTACCGCAGCATGGCGAGCACATAAACGTGGTGCAGGATTTGCCAATCCTTCCTTTGTGCAGATCCACCCCACCTGCATTCCGGTGCACGGCGATTACCAGTCAAAACTGACCCTGATGAGTGAAAGTCTGCGTAATGACGGTCGGGTCTGGGTTCCTAAAAAAATTGGCGACACCCGTAAACCTGCTGATATTCCTGAATCGGAACGGGATTATTATCTGGAGAATAAATATCCCAGCTTCGGCAATCTTGTCCCGCGTGATGTTGCTTCAAGGAACGCCAAAGAACAATGCGATCTCGGCAAAGGGGTCGGCGGCACCGGACTCGCGGTCTACCTGGACTTCGCCGAAGCCATCAAACGCGACGGCAGAGAAACCATCTTGAAAAAATACGGCAATCTTTTCCAGATGTACGAAAAAATTACCGACAGCAACCCGATGGTCGAACCGATGATGATCTACCCTGCGGTGCATTACACCATGGGTGGACTCTGGGTGGATTATGATCTGATGACGACTATTCCTGGCCTGTTCGCCATTGGCGAGTGCAATTTCTCCGATCATGGCGCCAACCGACTGGGGGCCAGTGCACTTATGCAGGGACTGGCCGACGGCTATTTTGTCATCGCCACCTCTATTGCCCACTACCTCGGCACCAATAAACTCGAAAAGGTCAGTGAGCATGAGAATCCTTTTATCGAATCAAAGCGAGAGGTTGAAGACCGAATCTCCAGACTGCTCAAAAACAGCGTCGGTGGCCCTGCCGGCAAGTTTACCGTAGATGAAATTCACAAAGAACTGGGCAAACTGATGTGGGATAATTGTGGTATGGCCAGAAACAAACAGGATTTGGAGAAGGCTTTGACCGAATTACCGGCGATCAAACAAAAATTCTGGGATTACGTATATATTCCTGGAACCACTAGAGAAATTAATCAGTCATTGGAGAGGGCAGGCCGAGTCGCTGATTTCCTGGAATTTGCCGAAATTATGATCAGGGATGCACTGGCCAGGGAAGAATCCTGCGGCTGCCATCTGAGAGAAGAAAGCCAGACCGAAGAAAATGAAGCAAAACGGGATGATGCTAATTACTCACACGTTTCCGTCTGGGAGCATCTCGGCGACGACAAAGAGCCGGCAATGCACAAAGAACCACTCACTTTCGAATTTGTAACTCCCAGTCAGAGAAGTTATAAGTAAGGCTCCAGGAAGCAACGGAGACTTTAAACTGAACTCTTAAGGTATAGACATCATGAGCAGCATTAACCTGACGCTAAAGATCTGGCGACAACCCAATAGTGACGCATTGGGCAATTTAGAGACGTATACTCTCGACTCCATAAGCACGGATATGTCCTTTCTCGAGATGCTCGACGTGCTGAATGAAAAACTTACCAAAGAAGGAAAAGATCCTGTCGCCTTCGACCATGACTGCCGTGAAGGTATCTGCGGAATGTGCGGCGCGATTGTTGACGGCGTGGCCCACGGGCCTGAAAAGGAGGTCACGCTCTGTCAACTGCATATGCGTCATTTTGCCAGCGGCGACACCATAGTTATCGAACCGTTTCGATCGAGAGCGTTTCCCATTAAAAAAGATCTGCTCATAGACCGATCTGCACTGGACCGTATAATCCAATCCGGCGGCTATGTCTCGGTGAACACTGGTGGAACGCCGGACGGCAACAGTATCCCCATTCCGTCCCCCCAGGCGGAGCTGGCAATGGATGCGGCGGCGTGCATCGGTTGTGGAGCCTGTGTCGCCAGTTGCCCCAATGGTGCAGCGATGCTCTTTACCAGCGCCAAAATATCTCAGCTCTGTCTGCTCCCCCAGGGACAGGTTGAACGAAAAGAACGTGCTCTGGCTATGGTAGCCCAAATGGATAAAGAAGGCTTTGGCAACTGTACCAACTTCAAGGAATGTGAAGCCGTCTGCCCGAAAGGAATCTCGATTCGAAATATCGCCAGATTGAATAAAGAATATTTCAAGGGTATTTTCCTGGAAGGATAAGGGTAACTATTTATAATCGGATTTTTATCTGCAACCTGCCGGTGCCTTCATTGCACTCGGCAGGTTTTTTTATTATATCTCTTGCTGGCATCGCAACAGATATCTGAAAGACCAGAGCCATCTTCATCTGCGTTGCTGTTTGCCGCGCATATGTAACTTCTCGATGCCCGGCTTTTCGCAAAAGTCTAAGCGTATCATCTCCGTCATCTCATACTTTGGTTTTTACGAGATTTTGTCTATGTCCTACGATGTCATTATTGTCGGTGCCGGTCCGGGAGGATTAGCATGTGCCGAAACCACGGCCCGCATGGGTCTCAAAACCCTGGTGTTGGAACGCAAACCAATACTGGGCCCAAAAGTCTGCGCTGGAGGAGTTACCTGGAATGGCCTGGTAAAGAAAGTGCCGGTCGAGATCATGGAGCGGCAATGTGCGACGCAGTATATTTTCACGCGGTCGCAACAGATCAGCGTCACTGCGCCGACGCCGATCATCGCCACGGTTAACCGGGAAAAGCTAGGAAGACTGATGGGCGACAAAGCGCGACAGGCCGGCGCCCATATTCGTCTTGGTTGCCAGGTAAACACAATTACTGACAACGCCGTCACTTTTGTGGATAAGACGAACGGGAAAGCCGAGCAACTCAACTTTACGTACCTGGTCGGCGCCGACGGATCGTCTTCTCTGGTGCGACGACATCTGGGTATCCCGATACGCGATATTGGCATTGGCATTAATTATCAGCTTCCCGGCACGTATCCAGATATGGAGTGGCACCTCAACAGTTTTTTCTTTGCCAGCGGCTATTCCTGGGTTTTCCCCCATCAACAGACAGTTTCCATCGGCGCATATGTTGATGCCAGGGTGATGAAAGCAAAAGAGTTACAGACAAATCTGCTCAAATGGGGCGAAACAGTCGGGCATAATCTGTCCGCTTACCGGGGAAAAGCGGAATATATCAATTTTGATTATCGCGGCTATCGTTTCAACAACATGTTTCTTATAGGCGATGCCGCCGGCCTCGCTTCAGGCCTGACCGGCGAAGGAATATACCCGGCAATCGTCTCCGGCGAGGCGGTAGCTCGTTGTATCGCGGACGCGGACCACATCCCTGAAGACTTACACCGCATGATCAAAAATCATACCCGACACCGAAAAATGGTTACCCTTCTTGGCAAAAATAGGTTCATCGCAACTTTTCTTGCCGAATGTATTGCCTTTGGTCTTAATAAAAGATGGCTAAACTTTAGTGCTGCAGAAATGGCCCGCTAAACTGCTCTCTCTACATATCTGATAGTCAATGAAACGAAAAAAGAATGCCAAAATGCTTGTCAGCAATATATTTTTTATAATTCTATGCGCAAGTATCCTGATCTTTCTCCTCCGCGCCCCAAAAGAGACAACAACCCCTCTTCCCCACAACGATATTCATAATCGTTTTTATGCTATCAAGGATAAAAAAGAGGCAGAAAAATTCTGCCTCGATTGTCACGATCAGGGCAAAGAAGCTCCCCTTTCAGAGAATCACCCTCCCAAATACCGCTGTTTATTCTGTCACAAGCGACCCTCTGAATAGAGATTTAGCATCTCGTAACCGTTTACTGATTATCTGCTTTTGGAGACTATCTCATAAACATCACGGGAAAGATTTTTTATTGCCAAAATCCTATCGAGCTCCTGCTGCATCAATCCTTGCCGCTTTTCATCGTAGCGCCGCCAGTTGATTAATGGAGCGATCAGTCGGGCGGCAATCTGCGGATTAATTGCATTCAACTGTTCTATTTTGTCAGCGAGAAATCGATAGCCGGCACCAGTCCGGTCATGAAACCGAACATGATTACCGGAACAGAACGCACCGATAAGGGCTCTGACTTTATTAGGGTTAGAAATAGAAAACGACACATTATTGGTAAGTTGCTTAACGTTATCCAATGTGTTTTCGAGCCTGGAGGTAGCCTGCAGGGTAAACCATTTATCAAGCACCAACGGATCCTGGTTCCATTTGTTATAAAAATCGTTCAGCCCATTATCCCGCAGTGAATTGTCCAAGTTGACCAGATTGGCCAGGGCCGCGATAGCATCAGTCATATTACTTGCCTGGCGGTACTGTTCATAACAAAGATTCTGAATGTGATCGGGGAGCGGATCAAGCGACATGAGATAGGAAAGACAAACGTTTTTCAAACTTCTTCCACCCATGGCCTCAGGTGTTAAGGCATACGCGCCGGTCTGCTGATTATCATAATAAAGATCCGTGAACTGCTCGACATTTCTTTGGGCCAGCTCTCTTTTAACCAGCTGTCTGGCCATATGCAGGGCGTCCGGATCGACAACAGCCATCTCCTGCGCCAGCGTTGTTTCCGCCGGCAATTGGAGAGCAAGGGCAAGAAGAGCAGTATCGTCAATTTTTTCCGAGAGTGCTCTAGAGACAGAGTCAAGAAACAGTTCTTCCACTGTCGGCGGCTGGTTGTTCTGCAGTTTTTCCGCCACTTCGAGAATCACTTCACTGGCGAGACGGGTTGCTGCGTCCCAGCGATTAAAAAGGTTGGAATCTGCTCGGATAAGCAGCGAGAGCTCCTCACGGGATTGAAAGCTTTCCACCCTGACTGGTGCAGAAAAATCCCGCAGAAAAGAAACAACAGGCTCTTCGCCGATATTTTGAAAAGTGAAGAGCTGTTCCCGCTCCTGCAGTTGCAGAACGACTGAGCCTTGCGGGCCATCAAGCAGATCCCTGCCATCAGCTCCAAGCAGACCCACCGTAACCGGCATATGAAAAGGTTTCTTCATCGTTTGCCCCGGGGTATCCGGGCAACTTTGTCGAATAAGCAGTCTATATTCTTTTTCCTCTGCAAGCCACTCCCCTTTCACTTGTAAAACCGGCGTGCCTGCCTGGGAATACCAGTTTTTAAATTGGTCCAGATCGATTCCAGATGCGTCGGACATGGCGGCGGCAAAATCATCACAGGTTACCGCCTGTCCGTCATGGCGGGCAAAATAGAGGTCCATTCCCTTGCGAAAAAGCTGGGGCCCAAGGAGCGTATGCATCATCCGGATAACTTCCGCGCCTTTGTTGTAAACGGTCGCGGTATAAAAATTGTTGATTTCCTGGTAGGAATCGGGACGCACGGAATGGGCCATTGGCCCCCCATCCTCCTTGAATTGAAAATTTTTCAACACGCGCACATCGTCGATTCTCTGTACGCTCCGGGAGTTCATATCGGCAGAAAATTCCTGATCCCGGAAAACGGTCAAGCCCTCTTTCAGGCTGAGTTGAAACCAGTCCCGGCAGGTTACCCGGTTCCCCGTCCAGTTATGAAAATATTCATGGGCGATCACGCCTTCGATCCCCAGATAATCCTGATCGGTGGCACTCTCCGGGGTGGACAGCACATATTTGGAATTAAAAATATTCAACCCCTTGTTCTCCATCGCCCCCATATTAAAATCATCAACGGCAACGATCATGAAGGTATCAAGATCATATTCGAGCCCGAAAACCTCTTCGTCCCAGCGCATCGCTTTTTTCAAGGAGCGCATGGCATGGCCACACTTTTCTTTGTTTCGTTCTTCAACAAAAATTTTCAGTTCAATGATCCGGCCGCTCCCGGTGACGAACTCCTCTTCGATACTGACCAGCTGGCCGGCAACCAGGGCAAAAAGATAACTGGGCTTCGGGAAGGGATCTTCCCAGAGAGCAAAATGCCGATTTTCCGCCAGATCGCCCTTGTCGATAAGATTTCCATTGGACAACATGACCGGACAGGTCAGTCTGTCGGCTTCAATACGGGTGGTGAATCGGGTCAGCACATCGGGGCGATCGGGATAATAGGAGATCTTCCTGAATCCTTCGGCCTCACACTGACTGCAGTAATTGCCACTTGACCGGTAGAGCCCTTCCAGCGAAGTGTTTTTTGCCGGATAAATAACAGTGGTAATCTCAAGGATGAATGCGCCGGGAAGCTGATCAAGCTGCAGGGTTGTATCATCGCGGTGATATTCATGTTGTTCAAGTTCTCTTCCATTCACACTGACCGACTGCAGGTCCAGTTGCTCGCCAAACAGCAGCAACGGGGGATTTTCTTGCACGGACTCCGGATTTATCCGGTATTTCCCACTGGCAGTGACCACGGTTCGATCCTCGTACAGTTGAAATCGCAGATCCAGCTTTTCGATGACATAGTCAAATACCGTATAGGCATTGCGGTAGATACTAGTCGGTGTTTCCATATTCATATGCGTGTTCCTTTTAAAAATCGTTCCCAGAGTACCAATAGTCCCTGCGTAATTTCCGGACAGCAAAGCGATTAACGGACCCCGACGATACGCTGATGATATTAATGCATTGTACCGGTTACCTTGCACGTCCGCAGACAAAGCAGATTGAGTACTGGAAATCGTTTACTCTTTTTCCCGATTTAGCCGGCAAAGAGAGTTGTCGGTTGACAGTCCCCGTCATTCAATTATATTTGATGACGTCATCGCTGAGTTGCATAACGTAACGCCTTTTATCCATAAAACAACTGAGAAACATATAAATGATTACAATCAATGAGCATTATCTAAAACTACAGGCCTCGTATCTTTTTTCCGACATTGCCAAACGAGTGGCTGCTTTTCAAAAGAACAATCCAGATAAAGACATAATCAAGCTCGGCATTGGTGACGTTACCAGGGGATTGCCTGCCGCTGCCATCAAGGCCTTTCATGATGCCGTTGATGAAATGGCCAACGACGCCACTTTTAAAGGATATGGTCCGGAGCAGGGCTATGATTTTCTGCGCCAGGCAATTGCCATAAACGATTTCCAGAGTCGTGGGGCCGATATTGCTGCCGATGAAATATTTGTCAGTGACGGGGCAAAATGCGACACCGGCAATATCCAGGAACTCTTCAGCCAGGATATCAAAATAGCCATCCCCGATCCGGTATATCCAGTGTACCTCGACACCAATGTTATGGCCGGCCGTACCGGAACCTTTACCGATGGCAGATATCAGGGGCTGATCTACCTCGACAGCACCAGAGAAAATAACTTCGTGCCGACACTTCCTGCCGAGGACGTTGATTTGATCTACCTCTGTTTTCCCAATAATCCTACCGGATCGACCATCTCCAAAGCTGAGCTGAAAACCTGGGTCGATTACGCCAGGGAACATAAAGCCCTCATTTTATTTGACGCCGCCTACGAAGCCTTTATTCGTGACGAATCCCTGCCTAAATCTATCTATGAGATAGAAGGCGCAAAAGAAGTTGCCATCGAATTCCGCAGCTTCTCCAAAAGCGCCGGTTTTACCGGGACTCGCTGCGCTTACACCGTCGTCCCCAAACAATGTGCTGCCTATGACAGCTCCGGCAACAGACACTTTCTTCACAGTCTCTGGAACCGGCGGCACTGCACTAAATTCAACGGCGTCTCCTACCCGGTTCAACGCGCCGCGGAGGCAGTGTACAGCGAGGAAGGAAAAGCTCAGGCCAAGGCCCTTATCGATTATTACATGGAAAACAGCATGGCGGTGTGCAATACCATGGATACCCTGGGGTATGACTATGTCGGGGGCAAGAATTCCCCTTATATCTGGATAGATGGCAGGATGGACTCCTGGCTGTTTTTTGATATGCTGCTCAACAAGACCGGAGTCGTCTGCACTCCGGGGGCAGGATTTGGCAAATGCGGCAACGGGTATATCCGGATTTCAGCCTTTAACAGCCATGAAAAGGTGAAAGAGGCGATGCAAAGACTGACAAAGGTACTCTCTGCCTAATTTCAACAATCAGACCCGAGCTCAAGGGCGCAACGCTTTTTTGGAGCTCGGGTCTATACATAGCAACCATCAGAATATTCAGTCTTCTTGAGACGCTAAATCGGAGGGGCGAAAGTGGATCCGTTCCTTGATTCCTTTTAATTCAACGATTATCTCGGCGCCATGCTCTTTCATCCAGTCGACAACTCCTTCGACGAGTTCTTCAGGGGCGGAGGCGCCGGCGGTAATACCTATTTTCTTTTTATCGATGAGCCATGCGGGATCAAGATCTCTATAATCATCGATAAGATGCGCCTCAACACCACACTGCAGCGCGACCTCTTTCAATCGATTGGAATTCGAACTGTTTTTTGAACCTACGACAAAAAGCAGATCGGCTTTCTCGGCGAGTTCCTTAACGGCATTCTGACGGTTCTGCGTTGCAAAACAGATATTAGATTTGGGACCTTTGATATCAGGAAATCGTCTGGACAAAATTGTCAAAATACCAACGACATCTTTTTCACAGAGAGTTGTCTGGGTGACATAGGCGATTTTTGCAACGTCAGCAACCATAACATCTGTGGCCTCCCGTTCGTTCGCGACAATATGTACCCGACCGGTAACTCTTCCGGCCGTTCCTTCTACTTCGGGATGGCCGTGATGGCCGATTATGATGACATCGTAGCCCGATACATGATATTTTTCGACCATTCGATGGACACTGCTCACCAGAGGACAGGTGGCGTCAACCGTTTGAATCCCAAGTTCTCTGGCCCGCTCTTCGATTGCTCGGGAAACTCCGTGAGCACTGAAAATACAAACCTCCCCGGGAGGAATGTCCTGCAGGTTTTCTACAAACACGGCACCGGATTCTTCTAACTGTGCAATAACATGTTTGTTGTGGACAATTTCATGCAGCACATAGACGGGCTTGCCGTAGCGGTCAAGACTGAGTTTTACCGTCTCTATTGCCCGTTCAACTCCAGCACAGAAACCACGTGGCGCGGCGAGATATACCTCGATTGGTGTGGTCATTTCCGATTTATCTATCATAAGAATATCCGATCCAAACAGACCATGGAATATTGGGAGTAGTACAAAGTTTTCCGTTGCAAAGCTGCGTCAAAGATAATCATTTTACCGGGAATAGAAACAAAAAAGGCCACCTTCCGATTCTCTTCGAATCGCAAGGTGGCCATTTTTAGGGACAGTATTGATACCAGCTCAATATCCCTGCAATTTATCGAGAAGTTCTGGTAAAAACAGTGAGATTTGAGGGATATAGGTGATAATAACAAGAAACGTAAGAAGGACCATCAACCATGGAACACAGGCTTTTATGGCCCACCCCATGCTTCGCCCGGTTACCCCGGAAATGACAAACAGATTCAATCCAACCGGGGGAGTCAACATGCCGATTTCCATATTTACAACCATAATAATACCCAGATGGATTGGATCGATCCCAAGTTTGACAGCAATGGGAAACAAAATCGGTGCCATAATAAGAATAATGGCGGTTGGTTCCATAAAGTTTCCGGCAATGAGCAGAAGGATGTTCACTACGAGAAGAAAATGCCAGGGGTCAAGCCCCCACTGCACTATTGTTTCGGCGATATGATGCGGAATACGCTCCGTTGTCAGCACGTGGGCAAAAAGCATGGCGTTGGCAACGATGAAAAGGAGCATGATGCTCACCTTTGATGCATCAAGCACGACTTTATTAATCTCTTTGTCGGTAATAAGTTTGGGGAGGGTAAGAATAATATGTTTGATATTGCGTCCAATCATTATCCCAACATTTTCCCCTTTCTCACGCCAGGGAATGTTTTTCAGAGGCCCCATATCCCGATACCCCCAAACCGCCACCCCAAAGGCATACACTGCAGACACCGCGGCCGCTTCGGTAGGACTGGCTACACCGCCATAAATAACGCCCAAAACAATAAAAATAAGCATGATCCCGCCGGTGGCACTGAAGCCGGAAGAAAAGATCTCCTTCATCCCGGCCCATGGCTGGCGAGGAATTTTTTTGATGCGGGCAACAAAATAGATGACCACCATAAGCATCCCGCCCATGAGTAAACCCGGCAGGATCCCGGCCATAAACATGCGGGCAGCGGAAACTTCGGTGGCAGCGGCATAAACCAGCATGACAATGGAAGGGGGAATAAGGATCCCCAGGGTGCCGGCGTTACCGATAACACCAGCTGCAAAGCTTTCGGGATATCCAGATTTAACCATACCGACAATGACAATGGATCCGATAGCGGCGACAGTTGCCGGCGAGGAGCCGGACACGGCGGCAAAAATCATACAGGCAATAACTGATGCCATGGCTATTCCACCGTGAATATGACCAACCATACTGAGAGCAAATCTGATAATACGTTTAGCCACCCCTCCGGTCGACAAAAAGCTCGATGAGAGAATAAAAAACGGGATGGCAAGCAGGGTGTAATGCTGTGAGAGTGCCGAAAATAATTTCAACGAAATAGAAGATAAAGAGTCGTGTGAAAACATCAGGATGGTAGCAATACTTGAGAAGCCAAGAGCCAGAGCTACGGGCATCCCGATTAACATACATCCAAAGAGCAGTATAAACAGAGCTGCAGTCGTCATTACCTTCCCTCCCCTTTCGTGATACCTTCGGCCAGTGCCATGCTTTCTTTTGCTTCATCGGCATGTTTAAAACCCGTAGCCTTTCCAGTGAGCAGAGACCAAAGGATAATCAGCAAACGAACGGTCAGGAACACATATCCGACCAACAACATTCCATGGGCAAGCCAGGCAGGAATTGGCATGTCTTGCAATTCAATTCCTATCATTTTCATCTTCGCAAGATATATCCAGCTGCCATAGAGAATAAGCCCACAATAAACCAGAGCCAGGATGGCTGCAATACTTGACAGTATTCTCTGACCTAGCGCAGGGAAGAGTTTGACAAAGGCATCCATGCCAATGTGCGACCCAACTTTTAATCCATAGGAGGCACCGAAGAGCACCATCCACGCGGACATATGCAGCGTGAGTTCCTGGGTCCATAAAAACCCGGCGTTAAAACCAAACCGCATGACAACGTCGAGGAATACCAAAAGGGTCGTCGTTAGCAGCAGGATGCAGATAACAGCCTCTTCAGCACGATTCATCAAGCGCATAAACATTTTTTTCCCCTTACAGACAAGAAGAGTACGGCGGTTGCCTTGCAGCAAGGCGACCGCCGGTCTATTTACATATTGGATTGATACGCTGCGTCAATCATATCCTTGCCGATTTCCCTTTCAAACTGTTGCCACACAGGCTTCATAGCTTCTACCCATTGGCTTCTTTCGGCATCGTTAATCATGAT
>AMWB02159191.1_pt2 | contig 18964 bp, 15 predicted proteins | sample 200311 | NCBI WGS metagenome assembly AMWB02 (sample SAMN02737377, study PRJNA173069) | bioreactor metagenome | biome: anode biofilm in microbial fuel cells | place: USA: California | collected 2010-12-16 | reverse complement strand
GGCGCAGCATGATGGGGACGGCCCACAGCTCCCCCAATTTCAGGGGGGTCACCGACTGGTAGGCGGCGACGAAGCGGCTCAGGTTTTCCGGATCCACCCGCCCGTCACCGTGGGAGATTGTCTCCAGAGCGATGTCATACACCCGCGGACGCCCAGCTGAAGGGCCGTTCAGCAACCGCGGCAGCTCCCGGCTGTAACCCGTCGGCAAGTGTTGCTTCGCCGTTCGAATCTGTTCCCCGATCAGGTAGAAGTTGTCGAGCAGCCAATCTCCGGCCGATGCAATCCTGCGGTCCGCATTAACGTCCTCCGTCAGCAGCTTGTGGACGTCAAGGAGGAGGCTTTCATTCTCGTTCAGACGCGTCAGAAGCCGGTCCGAAGTACGTCCCGAACGCAGCTTGTGCGCGTCCGCCAGCGCCTTGCCGTGCAGATACATCTGGTCGCTGCTGAACAGTTCCGACCGCAGCGGCGGCTCGTCGCCGGCATACTCCTGTCTCGGGCCGGTTCTGCCGAGATGCGCCCTCAAAGTGCACAGGGTTTGGAGAAGTTTCCTGCCGCTGATCCTCACGTTTGGTACCTCCTTAGGATCCAAATGGTTACGATAGGCTTCGTCTCTTACCTCGATTCAAAGGCGCTTGACGAAAATCAGGTCAGATAGCGTGTCAGGGCCTTCATGGCCGTCACAATATCATCGATCGCCTTGTGTATTCCTTCGCTGGCGGAACCGGCATCCGAGGTTTTGTCCTTCTCCATTTTTTCTTGAATATCAAGCCTGTGTTTTTTCAATTCATTGGCATGGAATTCGAGCTGGGTTCGTTTCGTTTCTTCCATGTCTTCGATAAGCCCGGCGTTAAACTGGTTGAGCAGTTCATCGGCCTCGGATAAAATATTTTCGATTTTTCCTGGTCTGTAGGTCGTTTCCATGACGTCTCCTTTCTGGAATCACGCTGCCCGGCATGCCGGGGTGTGAATCGTTTGGAAGCAACCGCTCAAACGCGGTCGCGGACTTTGCCCCTGGCGCTGTGAACGGCTTCCACGCCTTCCGATTGTTGGACGGTGTAAATGTGGATCCCATGCGGTTCGTTCAAAAGACTTTTCGTCCCCAATAAAACGCCGAACATTTCGGACTTTAAATGACGATCCAGATCTTTTCGCGTTTGCCACTCCTCAAGAAGGTTCAGAAGATTTTTGTCTTCGATATTGCAAAAGAGGGCATAGCTGAGACAGCCCGCCTCCTTTTCCATTGGCCCAACCATCGAGAGAAGCGTCTGCACCAGCTCTTTCTGCTTTTCCGGAAGCACGTTCATGGTGATTTTAACAACGATCATTGCGGCCTCCTCTTGGCAATGAATAGTGGCAGCGGCTGTGAGTAATTCTTCAAGAACATTTGTGTTACTTCACACCATTTGGATGTTCAAACTTTATGCCATACGTGGAATGCTTGGCTTTTTGTTGCATATCATTCTGATTACATTTAAATAAATAGCTTCACAAGCACTGACAGGGCCGGTAAAAAGTGAAGAACAAGCAGGGGCATATTTGACCAATGGCCATATATACCCATCATTGATGGGGTCTTCGGTGTGTCCTTTATGACGGCTGCCATTAATGAAATATCTTTGGGATCTGTTCAGTCTTTTTTTCTGCCCAGAGCCATCAGCCCGAGGTAGCCCAGGAGCGAAATTCCTCCGAAGATAGGCGACGGAAGAAACGTTCTGGTTTTCTCCGCCGTCATTTGCAGGGAACCGAGGTCGACGACGTTTTCTCGGATCGTGTAGGTTATCCCCTGATACCCAAAGACCACGATCCCGACAGCAATCAGGATGATGGCAAAAATTGTGGTTGTTCTCATCCGGCCCTACCTTTCTATTGTTAAATAGTTGTTGATATTCTGCTGACTACACCACTGATGCATCTTGCCTTCCCTGTTGTCTTTCGTGCTTGATTCCATTGTGTTCCTCCTGTTTGGTTTCGGTTTGAGTTGATTTTGCCTGGATCTGAACGTTTATGCTACAATTTCCATGCCTGGATTCCAATACCCGGCGCAGCGGCGTCTATCCTCCTGACTTTCAGGGATAATTATTTAAATGAGTTAAAAAAGCCCTGGCGGGGGATGCCATTGGCGGCGGCATAAAAAGGGTCATGTTTAACCGATGGTCATATATGATGCTTCTGCGTACGCCGGGGTGTCACGGGTGGTAAAGGATAGAGGTAATTGAACCAGGTCGCCGGTTTTTTGGGGAGATAAATGTAACTGCAGGATTCCAGAGGGATAACGCGGCCAAAATCATTATCTGGAAGACTATGTCAGATGATGTATCAGTGGCTTAAATTAGGTGGAGGGCGGCTTGTGTAAGAGTAAGGAAGTTTTCTTTTGCGGGAAATTTATCCAGGATTCTAATTTATACGCTAATTTGACCCTGGCAGTCCAAATGTTGGGATTGCCCCATAAAAGGTGAGCCAGGGGTTTTTTGAATGCCTTCATCTGGTCGTTTCACTGGTCGGTGTCTTCATTCACGGCCCTTCGTGTGAAGGGCCGTGAAAAAGACGATGGTGCATTTGTCGCTCAAGGCGTCATGCTTCAGCTTGCGGTGTTGAAGAATTCTTCGCTCTTCTTGACGTTTTCATCGATGGAGGTTTTGAACTTTTCCCGGCCATCTTTGCAGGTCCCGACCCAACCCTTGATGGTGTTCCTGCCCTCTTCTGGCAGCCAGATCGCCAAATCGATCAGCGTGTTGGTCGCTTTTTCCATCTGGTCCTGGAGCGTGACCATTGCATTGAAGCTGTTATTGAAGGCTACGGTGTTGAAATCGATCATCTGTTTGAACATGTCTTTCTGTTCCATTTTTTTCTCCTGTGCTTTTTTGCTTGTTTTCCTCTAAGCATCCGCTTTCCTGCATTTGCCGAGGAATGTGCTATAAACTCATCGGATCTATTCCGGCCGCGATATCTAAAAAATTTTAGTCCCTCTGAAATCTGAGCGAACGGCAATGAAGATCCGATTCGGAAACAACTATGACATGTTGATTAATGCATTGCAACATTTATTTTCATCCCATAAATTCGATAGTCGTATAAAAATTTTATCTTACTGAAAATAGGGTAAAATACATGATAGTATTTATTCTGATAAAATATCAAATCCAATCAATTTCGATGGATTTATTTTTTGCGTTGCAACATATTACTCTCCGCATAACTCGTTTTCGATCCGGTCCTAAAAAGCCAGTATACAAGTCCCTCGGGTCCAGATAGCAAAACCGGTCCTGACTTGGTGGGCATAAACGGCGCATCGATTATCGACAAATCATTGGAATTATAGAAAATTATGCCAACACCGAAGGGAAAATCCTCAGGGGCAGGGCGGACAGTGGCACCGCAACAGTATCCCAAATTAAAAAAAATAGACTTTTCAGCTAATGAATACGGCAGGGCAGGGAAGGCGTACAGGTCATAGGTCGACAGGCGATTCAGCGCCCGAACCGGTAAAATTCAGGTTTTCCGGATATTGAGCTTACGCATGCGGGCGCGCAGTGTGCTGCGGTTGAGGCCAAGGATTTCAGCCGCACTCTTTTTCCCGCTCACTTTCCACTGCACCTGTTCCAGCACCCGAACAATATAATCCCGTTCAACAGCCGCCAGGGTTCGTTCCGGCCTTGTCAAATCCTTCTGCGGCTTTTTCAGTTCATCCATCAGACGCAGCTTGGGCCCGGAGGAGTTGATCACCGCGCGTTCGAGGACATTTTCCAGTTCACGGATGTTGCCGGGCCAGTGATATGTCCGCAACGCGTCCATAACCCCCACCGGGACCATCTCGATGGATTTACCCAGTCTTTTTGAAATTTTATCAATATAATAATTGACAAGCAGCAGGATGTCATCCCCGCGGCTTCGAAGCGGCGGCATTGTGATCGGAAAAACATTCAGCCGGTACCAGAGATCCTCACGGAATCGGCCCTTCTTGACCTCCTCTTCCAGATTGCGATTGGTAGCGGCAATAATTCGAACATCGATTTTTATCGTCTTAGAGCTGCCCAGGCGCTCAAACTCTCCGGTCTGTATCACCTGGAGCAACTTGGGCTGCAGCTCCAGCGGCAATTCGCCGATCTCATCCAGAAACAGGGTAGTGCCGTCGGCAATCTCAAATCGCCCCAACCGCCTGGAATGCGCGCCGGTGAATGCACCTTTCTCATGGCCGAAGAGTTCGCTTTCAATAAGATTTGAAGGCAGTGCGGCACAGTTCATTTTAACCAAAGCACGACCCTTGCGCAGGCTCAAGCCGTGAATAGCTCGCGCCACCAGCTCTTTGCCGGTTCCGGTTTCGCCGAGAACCAGGACATTTGTATCGGTGGCGGCGATTTGCTCTATCTTATAAAAAACGTAATTGATTTCGTTGCTTTGACCGATAATGTTCTCATGATCGAATTCCAGTTTGATTTCTTCCTGAAGATATTCTCTCTCGGCTTCAAGCTGGTCTTTCAATATCTTTATTTCATGAAGAGAGGTTTCAGCCAGCGCTTTGCTTTTTTCCGCCTCTTCCCTTGACGCTCTCAGTTCGGCCGTCCGCTTTTCAACAATTTCCTCAAGATGTCTTTTATAATATTCACGCTCCGTCACATCCTCGATGGCCAACAGAATAAGTTGGGTCTGATTGTCCTCCTCATAGATCCGTCTGGCATTTAAATGCATGATCTTTCGGCCGATGGTCTCAAAAGTATGTTCCACCTCGAAGTCATGAAACAGGGTATTCTGAGGAAGAATGTCTTCAAGTAATTCTCTAAGCCTGGGGATGTCCCATTGCCGGTTGCCCAGATCATATATCAATGTCCCCTCTGTCTGCTCGGGGTCCACGCTGAAGGTATCATAAAAAGAAGGGTTGGCCCTTACAACTTTCAGATCGGAATCAAGCATCACCAAAGGTTCACGAATCGAACCCAGGAGGTGATTGAAAATTTCCACAAAAGCCGTTTTCATGTGCTTATCTTACTCGATCCTCATGCCCTGTTTGGCTTGGTTCCATCAAATGGGCGTTTGGTATTCATTATGAATATTTTTACTTTAATACGGGTTGAATTGAAATGCAATGGGCAGGTCGGGCAGGCACCCACCAGGAGCTCTCATGGCGGCGCCGGCGCAAGGATACCGGGAGGATGTCATGAAAACCGGCCGTTGTTGGGGGAAAACACGGAGGGATAACGCTCCTTCCAGGGAACGTTCGACAAAGGAGATCGCTTCAGACTCGCGAATAGCCAATCCTGTCCTTTTCAAATTCTTCAATCACTTCACGGCTGAGAGAAGGGCTTATTTTTGACTTTATTTGTATTTTAGTTTTTGTCACTTACTAAAAAACTTCTTGCATTTCCTGGCCGATGCTTTATGATCAGTCTATGAAAAAAGTGTTGCGTCGTTATGCATTCAGCGAGCGGCTCGCTGAGATTCTCGGCGAGTCCCGACGGGATATACGCTATCGCGTCACTTTAATGGTTTCCGGCGGGCTGATGGCGCCCGGCCCAAGAGGACCAGGCTCGCCGCCTGTGACGCCAAGCTACGCCGCTGATCTGCTGATCGGCACGATGGCGGCGCCTCAACAAGCGTATACTATTGAGGCGGTGCGCTGCTACCGTGCCCTTCAGCCCACAGGGGTAACCAGGCAGGTTGGCGGACCCGAAATTGTCATAGGCCCACCAACGAAACTGCCGGAAGCAGCTCATATATCAACGGCACCCTTGTTCTCTGAACATCGATGTTTCGGTGATGCCCTGGCCTGGTTGCTAAACCAAGCCGCCGCCATCGAAGCACGAAAAAATTTAACGCGAGAGCTGTTCGGTATATGGATCAGCCGTGGTTATCCGGTTGCGGCAATTCAGCTGGCATTATGGTCTGGAAAGCGGCGTTCACTTATAACACAACTCTTTGAGGCGGCCGAAGGTGTTCGACCACCTTCATGGCTCAATCCTGACCGGGATGGACTGGCTGACTCCGGTCTTGTTCACCGTGTCTTCCTCCCAGCCGGAAAACTGATCGACATCGGTTCACTCATCAATTCACCCCAAGAAGGGAAAAATCCAATGCGCGACATCAATTTATCTTTATCAAACCTTATCAACCTTGTTAAAAATAGCCGTTTGCGGCCCAAATGGGAAAAACTCTTGGCTAACTATTCGATCGCCCAGGGCTGGACAAACAAAATCGACAGCTTCGACCACCGGCTATTCGAGGTACCTTCGTTCGGGTCTAACCCCGGTGAATTGCGAATGTTTACTTATGTCCCCGATAACCTGCCGGACGCAGCGCCCTTGGTTGTGCTATTGCACGGTGGCACCCAAAGCGCCGCCTCGTATGATCAAGGCACCGGCTGGTCGACGCTTGCCGATCGCTACGGTTTCGCCCTACTGCTGCCGCAGCAACCCGAGAGCAATAACCCGTTGAAATGCTTCAACTGGTTCAGTCCCGAAGATATGACAAGAGACAGTGGTGAAGCTTTGTCCATCAAGCAGATGGTCGACTGGATGGTCGCCGAACACAAGATAGATCATAAAAACGTTTACGTTACCGGTGTATCTTCAGGTGGAGCGATGACCACCATTATGCTCGCGACTTATCCGGAGGTATTCGCCGGTGGCGCCATCATCGCCGGCTTACCCTACGGCGCGGCAAGCGATTTGCAGGAAGGACTCGCGTGCATGTTTCAGGGGCCGGACCGATCCGGGCAGGTGTGGGGCAATCTGGTGCGATCCGCCTCTTCTCACCAGGGACGATGGCCAAAAGTCTCGATATGGCATGGTGATGCGGACTGGACGGTGAAACCGACGAACGCAATGGAGATTGTCAAACAATGGACCAACATACACGGGCTCGATGAATCCGCCTCGATTCAGGCAAGTGTCGATGGCCGCTTACGTCAGGTCTGGCAGAATCAGGATGGTGAGGATCTGGTCGAATGCAACATCATCGCTGAAATGGGACACGGGGTGCCGGTGAATCCCGGCAGCCAAGAACACCAATGCGGCACTGCCGCACCTTTTTTTAATGATGTGGGAATTTCCTCTACCTATCACATCGCGAAATTTTGGGGATTGCCTGAAAAACAGCCGGCAGACTGGGAATATCATCCCCGGTATTCAACATCCAGCGATGACGTTGCAAAAGAAATGCTCAATGATTCATGGCAAGGCATGGGTGTGCAGTCCGTCATTCATAAAACGCTGGACGCAGCCAAATTTTTCAAGGATCGGGGGGGCGTCATGGCCGGCGCTGGTATCTCGAAAAAGGCGGGATTGGGCGTCGACGTGTCAAAAATCATCACCAGTTCTCTGGAAGCGGCAGGAGTCCTAAAAAGCCAGCACACAAGCCCCTCCGGTTCAGATAGCAAAACCGATCCAGGCTTGGTGGGTATAGACGTCGCATCCATTATCGCCAACTCATTGGAATTGGCTGGAATTATAACAAAACCGCAGGGAAAATCGGCAGATGCCGGGGCGGACAGCGGCACCGCATCGGTAACCGGGATCAAAAAGATCGAACATCAGCCAGACGCATCGGACGCCGGCGCGGATAGTACCACGGCAACCGGTTCGGATTGGGAGGGCGCCGGCTGGCAGTTGCTTACCGACATGGGGCCGCTTGGCAGTGATAACCCAATGTTGTTCGGCTGCGTGTCTTCAGGAGAAAATGATGTTGTTGGTGAACAAATACGGACCGTATCGCGAGAGTTGTCTTTGGGAAAGATGCCGACATTGAACTATGTTCGTAAACTGGAACTTGGTGCGGCCGCAAACGAATACACCACCGCCCGATTCAGTGTATTGGTAAACGGTGTCATCGTAGACCAGGTCCTGGCGGCCGGAATGGATCACACCGAGCAGGAATGGACGAAGCTAACGGATATCGACCTCAGCCGCTTTGCCGGCCAGGCGGTAACATTGACATTTGAACTGGCCGCCAGCGCGAATGTTTATCACAAGGTTTCCGCCAAGGCCTGGCTGGATTGCATCAACATTAAAGAAACCGCTACTGCCGAAACAGCGTGATGAGCGTTTGTTTTCGAAGCCAATTGACGCACACGAGCGCGCTCAGGCCGACCGAATGCAATGCATGATTCAGCCGATGGTTCGTATCCGCTTCAGCCTCGCTCTTCAGCGTCTTGCTGGAAAGCCCGCGCGCCGGTCGCCGCCGACATCGGGGGTGCGGATTGTCACGGTTTCGGAGCGAAGGTTCGAGCAAATTGCGGTAAAGGCGATATTGTTCGTGCAGACAACCCCCTGGTTGCCGTCAACGGCGATGTCACAATCCTCTAAAAACCCGATGGGCAGACGGTCAGCCCCATCCCCCATCCCAATTGCGCTGTGTTGTTGATCTCTTTAATGGGGTGTCCGTCAGCGCTTGCCATATTGGACTCATTCTCCGGATATGGGCCGATCGGTCTGCAGGGGTTTCAGGGAAAATCCGCCGATGGCGTTGACCACCGGTTTCAACATATCGTAAGGATCCTGACCCTCTGCCGGCCCGCCGAGGTAATAAACCCATCCTCCCAATTTGGACGCAATCCGTTCGATGCCGTTTCTGCCTGCTTCGTCCCAGTCGTGTGCTACAATGAAGTGCCTGATATCAAGGCCCCTGAGAATATTCGCCGCCTCGGGGATGAGGTAGGAGCCCAATGTCGAAACCACCACCGCTTTCTCCTGATTCTGAAGCAGGTTGTAGAAGGCGAAATAATCAAAGATGCCCTCCACCAGTATGATCGTCCGGTACTGCCGGATATACCGCCCCGCCTTTTCAATGCCGTAAAGCCAGCTCCTCGAGGAAAGCGCAATTTCCCTGGTCTGGTGTTTAAGCCAGCGAACGCCCCTGCTTTCCGGGCGCCGCCCGACAAATCCGATCGGACAGGCATCTATGTCGTAGATTGGAAACACCATCCGTCCGGCAAAATAATCACCGTAATTTCTTGAAAACCGATCTTTTCGTTTGAAATCGATCTGCCGGCAATAGTATCCGTATCCCTTGACGGTCCCATCGTTCAAAAATCTGACCAATCCACTGTCTGAAAACGCATTGAAGGCCTCATAATCCATTTCAAAGCGTGGGGAGAAGGCCGCTATCAGTGCCCTGCCTTGGTACTGTTCATCGCTGTATGGCGGGGCGTAGCCGATGTTGAACCTGCGTATGGCGTCTTTTCCGATGCCCCGGCGGGCCAGAAAATCCCAGATGTGCTTGAACCGGTCTTCATTTGAGATCAAAAGGTCATTGTAGAAGTTGGCGGCATCCTGCAGGACGGCAGCAGTCTTTTCATCCGGTTTCTTCGGTTCGGCAAAACCAGCCGTATCATCGGGTTCCGGTGTTGCGTCAGGTTCAGGAATAGAGAGGCTGCTGCCATCATAAGGTTTAAAATCCCCGAGACCCAAATGCTCGGCCCAGACCTGTTGTGCCTTTTTGAACCTGTATTTCTTCCGCAGCATGATAACGTCGCAAATGTCCCAATCTCCCTTGCAGGCACCGAAACAATGGAACCGGACCTCATCATTTTTATTGACATACGCCATGAAGCTGTCGTTGGTGTCTGCGTGAAACGGGCATGGGGCGTTATACCGATTTTTTTTGACGCGCGTGAAACGAACACCAAGCAGCGTTTCAGCATAGTGGATTATCGCATCGATATATGTTGCCGATGTTATATCCTGGTATGTTTTCATTACGTATCCAGTCTCGGTATGTGCTTGCCATTTTTCTGTTCTTCGCGTTTGCGTTTATCTTTTGTTCTCGACAGGCATGGATTTACCGGTAACCATTGACGCGTCGATCGCGCTTTTTCCTTCAACGACGACGCCATCGACCGGTACTTTCTCGCCCGGCCGAAGAACCCGCAGCTTATTTCCGGACTGCACCTCTTCGAGTGAAATGTCTTCTTCAGAGCCGTCTTCCCGCACGATTCTGGCGGTTTTAGGCGCCAGCCCCAAGAGCGCCTTGATGGTCGAGCTGGCCTGGCCACGGGCCTTCAATTCCAGCACCTGCCCCAGCAGAATCAGGGTGGTGATGACGGCCGCTGCTTCAAAATAGACAGCCACCGTGCCTTCTTTTCCCCTGAAGGAAGCCGGGAATATTTCAGGGAATATTGCAGCGATCAGACTGTAAATGTAAGCAACCGACACACCCAGGCCGATCAGTGTGAACATATTGAGATTCCAGGAAACGACCGACTGCCAGCCCCGAACCAGAAAGGGCCAGCCGCCCCAGAATACCACCGGTGTCGCCAATAAAAGTTCGAGCCAGACAAGGACATTTTTCGAGGCTATCCGCGCCAACGGGTTACCGGGAATCATGTCGCCCATGGCTATGATGAATACCGGAAGCGTCAGGACCAGGCTGACCCAGAATCTGCGGCGCATGTTTCTCAGTTCCGGGTTTTCTCCCTCCTCTTTCGGCTCGCCCGCCGGTTCGAGGGCCATGCCGCATTTAGGGCAGCTTCACGGCCCGACCTGCTTCACTTCCGGGTGCATGGGACAGGTGTAGAGAACATCCTCTGTGTCGAGAGCATGGACTTCCGGTTCATCACTCTTTGCAGGTTGTTCATGTTTTGCAAGGTAAGCTGAGGGATTTTCGAGAAATTTTGTGAGGCAGTTTTCGCTGCAGAAATAGATTTCGGTATGATGGGGGCTATCCCTGCCGACGTCCATGCCGCAGACCGGGTCTTTCAGGTCGTTTCCCTCTGCCGCTTTATCCGGATGAGGTGTTTGATCATGGTGATGATGCCCGCTTTTTTGACTCATGGTCTGTTTTCCTTATGTCTCATTTTTTGTGCCAGGTTTCCAATACCCAGAATCACGTCATCCATCATTCTGATTTTTATAAATAATTATTTAACAAGACATCTATGGGTATGCCGTTGACAGCGATATAAAAAGGGTCATATTTTGCGGATGGTCATATATGACTCTTTTCCGGCTGCGTTGTGGATCGGTCATATCTGGGCCGCCCTGTCTTCCCGCGGCATACCCTGCCATTTCGATCATGGATCGCACCAGGCCGTAGCTCAGCCATAGACTTTCAGATAGTGATTTTGGCCTGCGACGAAGGTGTATAGGTCATACGTCGACGAGCGATAACGCAGCCAAAATCATTATCTGAAAGTCCATAGATAGACCCTTTACATTCCATCCAGGGTTCCAACTATAGGCGTCGGATCACCCATCCATGAAGTCCCGATGATGCAGGTCAGATTGCCATCCGAACACCGACTTCAATTCTCTGGTCCGTCGGAAGACTGAAAAACGAGGCGGCATCGGCGGCGTGGCGGGACATAAAAATGAAAAGGTTTGCCCGCCACCGCGCCATTGCGCTGTTTTCCGCGATGACCAGATTTTCACGGCCGATGTAGAAACTCGTCGATTCCAGAGTCAGATCCATGCCATGCTCGCGCGCCAGCTTTAGCACGGTGTCCAGCTTAGGGTTTTCCATAAATCCATAGCTGGCCGAGAGGTGATGGATCCTCCGCACAGTTTTTCGGTTTCAATCTTTTCGAGAGTGGGCACCCGGGGACCTTAAGCCCTTGACACATCACCTCCTGACCACAAGAACAGGAATTTTTGTCTCCTGGTGGATGATGCTGTAGGCAACGCTGCCGAGGAACGCGGCGGTGAAGGCGCTTTTCCCGTGAGACCCCATAACAATGAGATCTGCATTGGAACTCTCAGCTACTTTTACGATTTCTTCAGCAGGATGCCCCGACGCCACCAAAATCTTTGACCGGACGCCATTTTCATCGCAGATGTCCTTTATTTCTCTTGCATAATCCTCTGCAGCCTCTCTCAGATAATCCTCGACGGGCTCTATCATTTGCCGGGCGTTCTCCCGGGCAGGAATCGTCCGGGCCACAAGCGAGCGATTATCAACAATGCTCAGAACGATGATCGCGCACTGTAATTGTTTTGCGAGGTCAATGGCATACCTGGCTGCCTTTTGAGCTTCATCTGACCCGTCTGTTGGCACAAGAATGTTTGAAATCATGGGTTCTCCTTTGGTATTTGTGTGATGTTCCTTTATGAGCGGCCTGCCCCCAGGGTCTCGCGGGTTGCGAAATTCTCGTTGAATTAAACCATCCTGCTTGCCGCCGGCCCCACATCACGTCCGCTTCCCTCCGAAATCGATGACCAGCTCATTGTCTCCGCCGTCCAGGTTTCTTTTTACTTCAAACCCCAGCTTTTTTCCCAGCGCGAGCATGTTCCTGTTTTCCTCCAGAACGATGCCGTGAACCATTTTAAAGCCGCGCTTTTCGGCGATGGAGAGGCATTTTTCCAGCAGGTTCGAACCAATGCCCTTGCCTTGCCAGGCATCGCCCACCAGAACGGCGAATTCTCCTGTCTTGCCATCCGGATCGCCGATGATTCTGGCAACCCCCAGCATGCTGTCGGTTCCTGAACCCTCATCCATATCTTCATCCAGGGCAACCAGCGCAATCTCCCGATCGTAATCGATCTGGGTGAACCGGGCCAGCATCTCGGGGTTCAATTCCTTCAACGCCCCGAAAAAACGATGGTAAATCGTGGTGGGCGAAAGCACCTTGAACAGCGCCGTAAAGAGCGGGGCGTCCTCGGGCTTGACGGGCCGGATAAAAATCCGGCGCCCATCGACGCCCACCATATGGGACTCTTCCTCCTCAGGATACGGGCCGATCACCAGATGCAGAGAGGAAGGCACCCTGATCGGTGAAACGAGTATCCGGGCATCGACCGCGACGGGGTCGCCGCCCTTGATCAGAACGGGATTCATGTCCAGCTCGGCAATATCGGGGAAATCGATCAGGAGCTGGGAGAGCCGAACAATCATCTCTTCGAGGCGCTCCATGTCGGCGGCGGGGCGGTTCCGGTATCCCTGCAGCAGGGAGTAGGCTTTGGTTTCCTGCATGAGCCGGCGGGCAAGCAATCGGTTCATGGGGGGAAGCCCCAGGGCGCGGTCTTTCAATACCTCGGTGAAAATGCCGCCCATCCCGAACAGAATCACCGGACCCCAATTGGGATCCCGCTTGGCGCCCATCAGGATTTCAAAATCCGGGTTCGAAAAATACGACTGAATCGTTACCCCCTCAATCCGGGCATCGGGTTTGTACCCCCGCGCCGACGATATGATCCGGCTGTAGGCTTCACGGACATCCGCATCACAGCGCAAATCCAGCCGAACGCCGCCGGCATCGGTCTTATGGGTGATGTCCGGAGAATGAATTTTCATGACGAGCGGGTATCCGATTTCCCGGCCGATCCTCGAAGCCTGGGTCTCGGTCTTCGCGACTTCCGTCCTGATCACGGGCAGGCCGTAAGCCAAGAGCAGTTCCTTGGAATCCGATTCCGGCATAAATTCCTGGGCGGTCGCCCCGGCAAGCAGCTTTCGGGCTTTTTCCTGATCGAACACCAGGTGCCTGCTCATTTTCGGTGGAACTTCCAAAAGCGTTTCAAGGTTTCTGGCATATTCAACCATATATAGAAAAGCTCTCACCGCCCGTTCCGGCGTATCATAGGTCGGGATTCCCGCTTCATTCAAAATTTCAACGGCCTTTACGATGCTTTTGCCGCCCATCCAGCAGGCAAACACCGGATACCGGCGCCCTTGCATGGCGGCGGCCAGGCTCTCGGCCACGGAAAGGGGGTCCGTAAGGGCCTGGGGCGCAAGGATGACAAGCACCCCGTCCAGGTTTTTCGAGTTGAAGCAGACCTCCAGGGCGCGGCAGAACCGCTCCGCCGAGGCATCACCTAGAATGTCGATGGGGTTTGCCCGGCTCCAGAAAGGCGGCAGGAACGCATCGAGTGCTTGCAAGGTTTCGGGGTCAAGGGGCGCGGGCTCCTGCCCATACCGGGCGAGGGTGTCCGTGGCCATTACGCCCGGTCCACCGCCGTTGGTGACGATCGCCAGTCGGGGGCCGCCCGGTCGCGGTTGCTTCGCCATCAGCTCCGCGCAGTCGAAGAGTTCTTCGATGGTGTCCACGCGCACGATGCCGGCGCGCTTGAAAGCGGCGTCATATACGGCGTCTTCTCCCGCCATGGCGCCCGTGTGAGAGGCGGCGGCCTTGGCACCGGCGGGGCTTCTGCCGGCTTTCAGGACGATGATGGGTTTGACCCGGGACACCGAGCGGGCGGCGCTCATGAATTTGCGGAAATTGGTCAGGCTTTCGATGTACAATAGGATGCTTGTTGCCGAGGAATCATTTCCGAGATAGTCGATTATATCTCCAAAATCAACGTCCACCATGGAGCCGATGCTGATAAAATGGCTGAAGCCGATGCGCTCCTTGAGAGCCAGATCAAGAATCGCCGTACAAATGGCGCCGCTCTGGGATACAAAGGCCAGATTCCCGGTCACGGGCATCTCGGAGGCAAAACTGGCGTTGAGGTTCACGCCGGGCCGGATGATGCCCATGCAGTTCGGCCCCACGATGCGAAGCCCGCCGGCATGAGCGATCCGCTGAATCTTTTCTTCTATCTCCCTGCCATGTTCACCGACCTCCTTTCCCCCCGCCGAAATAATAACGGCGCCGGCCACCTTTTTTTCGACGCATTCGCTTACGATATCGACAAGGGTATGCATCGGCGTGGCGATAATTGCAAGGTCCGTACCCGTTTCCAGGGCGGAAACCGATGCAAAGGATTCATGCCCGTGGATGGCTTCATATTTGGGATTCACCGGCAGCAGCGTTCCGGGGAACCCACCGTCGATGAGATTTTCCATCAGCGCGTTGCCGATGGTTCCCGTTTTTTCGCTGGCGCCCATCACCGCAACATGGCGCGGCTTGAAGATGCGGTTCAGATTGTATTGACCCATCGTTTTCCTCCCTTCCGGCGATAAGAATAAAGATCACGGAATGCTCGATGATCCGAAAAGAGCCCTTGACCATGCCTGTTGGCCACGCATGCTGGAGCGTGGAGGCAAGATAAAGAAGGATCATGGAAGCGGAGAAGACACCCGTGCCGGAAATGAATCAGGCATCCCCGTGCCGCACGGCATGCATGACGAGAATTGGCGTTCCGATGAGCGCACCGACCAGCCCTATGCCGTGGCTGATGCTGTTGGCGATTTCTTCGCCCTGCGACTGCCCGCTGTTGGGGCATAAAGGGATTAAGCGCACTGCAGTTCCTTTAGGGGGCATACCCCGCCATTCCGGGCTTGGCCGCCGACAGCATCTTTCTGAGCTCATCTCCTTGCACACTTTCCTCATGCGAAAGGAGACAGGCCAGATCATCGAGGACCGTTCGCCGCTCCGAGAGGATTTTACGCACCCGTTGATGGGCGTCCTCGATCATCCGGGTGACCTCCTCGTCAATTTGGGCGGCTGTCGCTTCACTGTAATTTTTGCCGGGAGAAAAACCTTCCGGGAGAAACATCGACTGGCGCGGGCGCTCATAGCTCACCAGCCCCAGACGGTCGCTCATGCCGTATTCCGTGACCATGGATCGGGCAATGCCCGAGGCCCGCTGCAAGTCGTTCTGGGCCCCGGTCGAGATTTCATTAAAAACCAGCTCCTCCGCCACCCTGCCGCCTAAAAGAACGGCCAGGCGGTCTATCAACTCCGAGCGCGTCATTAAATATCGGTCCTCAGTGGGCTGCTGCTGGGTATATCCCAGGGCCGCAATCCCACGGGGAATAATGGAGATTTTATGCACGGGGTCGGCGTGCTCGACAGACTCGGCCACAATCGCATGTCCGGACTCATGGAAGGCGACAATTTCCTTCTCCCGGGCATTCATCACCCGGTTCTTTTTCTGGAGGCCCGCGATTACCCGGTCGATGGCCTCGTCGAAATCCGACAGCTCCACCGTTTCTTTATCATTCCGGGCAGCCAGGAGCGCGGCTTCATTGATGATGTTGGCCAGGTCCGCGCCCACAAAGCCAGGGGTGCGGCCGGCGATCTTGCGGAGATCGACCTCGGGGCCCAGCACCACATCCTTGGAGTGAATCTTCAAGATGGCTTCCCGTCCATTGATATCCGGCCGGTCTACCAGGACCTGCCGATCAAACCGTCCCGGCCGCAGCAAAGCGGGATCCAGAATTTCAGGCCGGTTGGTGGCGGCCATGATGATGACACCTTTATTCGTTTCAAACCCATCCATCTCCACCAGGAGCTGGTTGAGCGTCTGCTCCCGTTCGTCATGCCCGCCCATGACATTCATCCCCCGGGCCTTGCCCAACGCATCCAGTTCATCGATGAAAATGATGCAGGGGGCTTTGGCCGCCGCCTGGGAGAAGAGATCACGAACGCGCGCCGCTCCCACGCCGACGAACATTTCCACAAACTCGGACCCGCTGATGCTGAAGAAAGGCACTTTAGCCTCCCCGGCCACGGCCCGGGCCAGAAGGGTTTTTCCGGTCCCCGGCGGGCCCACCAGGAGCACCCCTTTGGGTATCCTTCCCCCCAGCTTCTGAGACTTTTCCGGAGTGCTCAAAAATTCAACCACTTCCTGAAGCTCTTCCCCGGCCTCGTCGATGCCGGCCACGTCGGCGAAGGTAACCTTGGTGTCGCTCTCGGCAAAAATTTTGGCCTTACTCTTGCTGAAAGACATGACCTCCATTCCCGACCCCATCTTTTTCATGGCATAGCGCCAGATCAGGAAAAAAACGCCAAGCGGAAGGATCCAGGAGAGAAGGCTGCTCAGAAATTTATTTTCATACCGTCCGGAATAATCGACTTTCTGTGCATCCAGCGCCTTCACCAGGTCGGGGTCATTCACCCGAACCGTCGTAAAGGCCTGACCCGGAGATCCTGCCAATGTCCCCTTGATATTATCAGGACCGATGGTCAATTTGCCCACCTTGCCTTCGGCGACGTACTGTTTAAACCGGCTGTATGGAATCGTCTCCACTTTTGCGGAAAAGAAGAGCGGCTGCAGATACGAGAAAAAAATTATGGCTACCAGGAAATACCAGATGCTGAAACGAGCCCTGGGCGGCAATCCATTCTCGGTTTTCTGCGAGGCCTTCAGGCCGAAGACGGCGCGAAGCTTGTCTGTAAACTTTTCCCACGGGTCTTTATTCTCATTGGATGACATTTTTTCCTCGGGTTTCTATGGCTTTTGCGCTCAGAAAATGTATAATTCACATATCTTGCGATAATGATAACCATATATTGACAGCGTTATTGCCACCGGCATCAGTCTGGGTTTGCGGATCAGGGTCCAGAGCATCAGCCGCCAGTAATGAAACCGCTCCTTCCCCAGGACCCCGAGCCGGAAAGCGCATCGAAAGAATGAAAGGAACCGCTGAACGTTCATCGGCTGGTGGATTTCCGGCGCCTTCAGTTCTCTCAGTAAAAGAGGCCCGCCGGCAACGACTTTTACATTCGACGCCCTGCAGCGGGCGATGATTTGTGTGGCCGATTCCCGCTGAACCGCCATGCCTCCGATAAAGGCCATGTCCGCCCACGAAAGATCCTTATCCGTGAGGCGATTGACATTCACGTCCACGAGGCGCCTGGGCCATTCCGCCGGCAGCAGGGACGCAACGGTGAGCAGGCCGAGCGGCGGGAAGGCCGCTTTCTTTCCGATAAAACCCAAGGCGTACGTGAAAGACCAGAACGTATCTGGAAATTTTGGGTAAATAAGGAGAACGTTCATATCGGCGGGTTCCTTTCCGTAATGATGTTGTAATAATCAGTATCGACTATTATTAATCAAACTTCATGCCAGCGTTCGAACATTTGTCTTTTTGCCGCACATCGTTCTGTTATTTAAAAAGAACCCGATTAAAAAACACGGACAAGCGAGGGTTGAGCAGGCGCACAATACAGGTCATATTTGACCATTGACCAAATATAGCCCTGACTGAGGCCGATCATCGAGGCCCGCAGAGCCACCTTGGCACTCCTCAAGATCCTCGTGCCGGGTGCCGGCCGTTTTGGAATAACCGCAAAGAACAAGGCATAAATTGTATGTCATGATGCTGCCGGTCTTGTGAGACCTTTTTTCGAGCAAGCGCTCACCACAACCGCTCTTGACGGATGCAGCTCAAGGTGATTTTATATCTTCTCCTGATAAACGACACTGACAGGCTTATTCTCATCACCGGCAAAGCATGGCTGATCAAGCGGTTAGTCTTCATGGCACACCGGCGACTCTCTTGACACCCGCTGACAGTGATGAAGTCGCACCATTGAGACGTGACAGGGTCTGCAGTGAACAAAACAGAGGAAACACAGTCTGAATAAAAAGGCGGCAAAAGTCGTTATCCTGGCGACCGGCGGCACCATCGCGGGTGCCGGTGAATCCGGCACCGATCCCGGATATGTTTCCGGAAAGATGGATGTCGACGCCATGATCGATGCGGTCCCGGGGATCCGCGCACTGGCGGATATCCGCGGGGAGCAGATCGCCAACGTCGGCTCTCAGGACATGTCGTTTGCGATCATGATCCGGCTGGCCGGCCGCATCAACGCGCTTTTTGCTTCCGGAGCGGCGGACGGCGTGGTGATCACCCACGGCACGGATACCATGGAAGAAACCGCCTATTTTCTCAACCTGACCGTGAAGAGCAAAAAACCCGTTGTCATGACCGGGGCGATGCGTCCTTTCACGGCGATCAGCGCAGACGGGCCCCTCAATCTTTACAACGCGGCGGCCGTTGCCGCCGACCCGGAGGCCGCAGGTCGCGGTGTTCTGGTGGTGATGAACGACCGGATTCACGGTGCTCATTCGCTCACGAAAAACAACACGACATCGGTGGAGACCTTTATCTCGCCGATGAACGGGTTGATCGGAACCGTCAATTATGGGCAGACCGCCTATTTCAGGCGGCCGTCCAGAAAGCACACCGATCAGAGTGAATTTTCCGTGGACGGCGTGACATTTCTGCCCCGGGTGGATATTCTCTATGCCTGCGCCGACATGCCGGCGGATCTCATTGAATGTTCGATCGACCGAGGTGCTCGAGGCATCGTGATCGCCGGAGACGGCAACGGAAACATGAACGCGGCCACCCTGGAAGCCGCGGCCGCCGC
>AMWB02009217.1_pt1 | contig 18973 bp, 16 predicted proteins | sample 200311 | NCBI WGS metagenome assembly AMWB02 (sample SAMN02737377, study PRJNA173069) | bioreactor metagenome | biome: anode biofilm in microbial fuel cells | place: USA: California | collected 2010-12-16 | reverse complement strand
TTTTGTTTATTGGCTTCAGGATGAAAATCATCGGCATCATAGAACTGCCAGCCAAGCTGTGCGGCAAGGGCCTGACCGATGGTCGTTTTTCCACAGCCCATTGGGCCAATTATGACAATGACCACCTCACACCTTCTTCCAGATCGGCACCCATGCCAAAGTACTCAATACCGTCTGATCCTGTGCAGTATTTCACCGGCATGGTCAACAAACAGAATCCCTTCGGCTTCACGGTCCTTATAGTCGCCAAGATCAATAGACCGGTAATCCATATAGCCGAGGTTGATTTTTCGGCATTCCGCTTCGGAAAGGGAGGAAGCAAGAATGACCTCGATCCTTGGTTTTTCAACACCATTTTCCATGCGGCCGATGCCGCGAACATGCGTGGCGTGCGCCAGAACGCCTCTGGGAATATCGGCAAATTTATCGGGCTGGGAGAGAAAGTAGTCCACCGTATGATAGCCGATCTTATCCAAATATGTACCCCATGTCCTGGATACTTCCGTAATGTGAGGTGCGTAAATAATCAGCCGTCCACCCGGGGCAACAACCTGTTCGAGCTTGTACATGACTTTGCCGCCTGTCCACAATTCATTATACATGTCGGGACAGACCCCCAGAACCGTGTCAAAGGGTCTGTCCTTGAAAACCACATGGATTTGTTCAGAGAGATCGGCTGCCGCCTCCCAGGAATGAAGATAATCCCCAACGTAAATGCCGTACAGTTCTTCGTGAGATCTGACAACCATGGAAATACAATGCACGGGCATATCGACAAGCCCCATGGCCCGGTTGATTACCTCACGAACCGGTGTATGCTTGATGCCGATGGTTCCGGGGCAGGTGAGCACCGCACCCAGCCAATGGAAAAAATGGAGGAACTCACCGCCGGAAATGCCTGGGAAAAGGTATTTGGCACCGCCGGAATAACCCACCACCTCATGGGGAAAAACCGGCGCCAGGATCAACACCAGATCGTAGTCAAAAATAGTCCTGTTGATATCAACCGGTACTTTTTCCCGCAGCCGCCCACCTGAAAGCTCAGCGGTTTCTTTTTCGCTCAGATAACCGATCCGGCGAAAAGTTCCGTCCTGATCCCAGCGGTGATTAAAAAAACGTGTTTCGGCAAAAACCGTTCTGCGAACCTCTGGAGAAATACCATACAGCTCCAGAATCCGCTCTTCACGGAGTGGCTGATGGGTTCCCAGCGCCACCATGAAATCGAGTTTTTTCGCCTGTGTTCCGATAACCTCCTGAAGGATGGATATCATCAGCGGCAGGGGACAGGTTCTGGTGGTATCCGGTGTCAGCACCAGAACCCGTTTGTCACGGTATGAATCTGAAGGTGTTCCCGACTGGACGATTTTTCTGATTTCACTGCCGCTCAGAATCGACTGTGCCGGGCCGCTGCCGATCAACATCATGCAGTTCTCCTTACCGCCTACCCTTTCACCGCACCCATCGTCAGTCCTTTAACGACATATTTCTGGAAAATCATGGTCAGGATAATTGCAGGGGTCAGGATCGCAACGGCGGCCGCCATCACGCCGCCCCAATCCACTTCTGCATAGGAAACGAAATTGTAGACCGCGATGGGGAGCGTCTTGGTTTTTTCCATACTGAGAACCTGGGAAAACATGAAATTGTTCCAGGAGAAAATGAACGACAGGGTTGTTGCGGTAATAATGCCCGGTCCGGATAGCGGCAGAATAATGGCAAAAAAAGCGTATTGACGGGTTGCCCCGTCCACCATCGCAGACTCCTCCATCTCGCAGGGAATCGTGTTGAAATAGGTCGTCATGATCCATACCACGATCGGCAGTGCGATAAGCATATGGCTCAGGATCAGCGCAATATAGCTGTCCATGAGATTCAATCGTGAAAAAACGATGTACCAGGGGACAAGAAAGGAAATTCCCGGCATGAGACGCGCCAGAAGAATAAAGACCGAAAGTTTCTTTTGCGTGTACCGCGCAATTGAATACGCCGCCGGCAGTCCAAGTACCAGAGATAATCCAACCGAGACGACACCGACGATTGTCGAATTAAAAAAGTATTTGAGAAAATCCTGCTCTTCGAAAACTTTCTGATAATTCTGAAGCGTCGGTGAAAAAAATAATTTCGGAGGCCAGGAAATAATATCGACCTGTGTTTTAAAAGAGGATGAAAGCATCCAGAGAAACGGGAACAATACGATGAGCGCAATCCCTGTAACGATGATATAAAAAAGGATTTCTGATAAGCGTTTCTTGTTCATCGGGGACTCCTCAAATTTCCGAAGCTCCGCGCAACTTCATGATTCCCAGGCTGCATCCAAAAACGACAAGGAACAGAACAACCAGAATGACTGAAGCTTGTCCCATGCGGAAATATTCGAAGCTGTATTTGTATCCCATGATATTCAGTGTCTCCGACGCATAGCCGGGGCCGCCTCCCGTCATGGCGAAAATGATGTCGAAGGTCTTCAGTGCATCGATCAAACGGAGGATCATTGCGGTCAAAATGACCGGCATGAGCATGGGAATCGTGACATATCTCAGTATCTGCCATTCACTGGCGCCATCCACATGTGCCGCTTCAACAGGCTCACTTGAAAGACCCGCAAGACCTGCAAGAACAATAAGTGTGATCATGGGTGTCCACTGCCAGACATCGACGACGATCAGTGAAGGCAGTACCGACGCCGCACTTGAGATCCACAAGCCCTGCGGCAATCCGACGGACTTGAGTATGAAATTCGCCAGACCGGTTGTCGGATCGAAGAAGAGATTGAAAACAATTCCGACAGCAACCGGTGTTGCCACGAGCGGCAGCAGCAGCAGCAGCTTAGCCAGACTCTTCCCGACAAATGACCGGTTGAGAATGATTGCGATGGCAACACCGAGACCCGTTTCGATTGCCACCGCAAAAATCGTAAAATAAAAAGTCCGGGTCAAAGCATGTAAAAAACGGGGTTCCGTCAGCACCCGCACATAACTCTTCAATCCGACAAACGAAAGGGGAGCGCCGGATGTCAGATTCCAGTTGGTAAAACTCAAGAAAAGGGTATACAGAACGGGAAACACCATGAGCATGGCGACAAAGATGATCGCGGGCAGCGGAAACAATATCTGCAGATTCCGTTCCGTAAAACCTGGCTGAATCATAGAAAGCCTTTGATATTAATAATCCTGGCCATTACTTGCCGTATTCGCCGGTATCCTGAAGAATCTCATTCACTTTGGCAGCTTTCTCTTTGGCCATTTTTTCAAGGTTGGCCGATTCGCCCTTGGTATTGATGGATTCAATAATCAGTTCGCCTATCAAGTCGCGGGCTTCACCAACGGCACTCATGTAGGGACGGTCAAGCGGATTGCCGTTCTTGGCTGCATAGGCACGCGTTTCAACAAGTCCGGGATTGACTTTGGCAAGAATCGCCTTGTCTTCCCAGACCGACGAGCGAGCCATGGTGATGTTGGCAAGCATGCCTTTGGCTGCAAGCTCTTTACTTGTCGCCCACTCAAGGAATTTCATCGCCAGTTCCTTGTTCTTTGACTGTTTGGCAATGGCAATGCCCCATGAAGTCACGATGAAAGGAGAATTCATTTTTGGCCCGGCCGGAAAATTGGCAATTCCGACGTTCTCTGCTGCGACCTGAGTCTTGGCAGGATCGACAACCTGACCATAAAACACGGAGGCATCCGTCCACATAGCGACCTTACCGGCCTGGAACAGCGGCATGATGTTTTCCCACGACATGGATGTGACACCTTTGGGACCGTAGTTGCCTAGCATCTTACCGTAAAAACGGATCGCATCGATTGCAGGCTTTGAATCAAAAACGGCCACACCATTGTCGAGGTAAAGCCCTCCATAGTTGTAGACATAGCTGGACAACTGGGTAACTGCGGCGGCACCCTTGCCTCGGGATGCAAATCCTGCGAGGTTATCCGAATTGATTTTCTTTGCTGCGGCTTCCAGTTCTGTAAAGTTTTCAGGAACCTTGAGTTCAGCTTTCTTGAGAATGTCTTTCCGGTAATACAGAACCTGCCATTCGGTTACCAGGGGGACAAGGTAGGATTTCGGGCCGAAGGAAGCAACGCTCATGACGTTCTTGGGGTAATCGGAAAAGTCAAATCCGGTGAGGGGTTCGTACCATCCGTTTTTGTAGAACATCTTTCCTTCCTGAAGCGGTCGGGTCATGAAGACATCGACGGATGATGAATTTGTTGCAAACTCGGTCGTCAGTTTTGTCGTGAGTTGTCCCTCCTGAAGGCTTTCGGCATTCACTTTGACTCCGGTGGCGCTTTCAAATTCGGGAATAGCCGATTTCAGAAGATCACCGTAAGGATGGTTTGCCAGAAGAACACGAATTTCTTTTGTCTCAGCCATCGCGTTGATTGATAAACAGAGTAAAGACAGTCCAACCAGTGCAGCAACCAGTAACTTTCTCATAAACCCTCCGTTAATTATTTGTGAACTGCGCCAGCGGCCGCATGAGAAAGCCGCATTTATCTGAAGCGGCAAATTTCCGCCCCACGAATACAATTAAAAATTAAACCAAAAAATAACCGCATAACCAGTTCAAACGCAGATCCGTCCTTCGGGTTTCCTAGGCTTTCACACAATTGCCCGTGACGTTTCGGTATCGAAAATATGGGTTTTGGACATCTTCAAATCTACCTCAAGCAGCTGCCCAATGGTCGGTGGACAATCCGGCACCTCCATTCGGGCAACGATGGATTGATCCTTGCAGGTAAGATAGACGAATATCTCCGATCCCAGTGTTTCAACCACATCCGCATGCGCCGTAATGGTGTTTCCTTTTCCTGCGCCCATCGCAGCGTCATGCAAAGACATGTCTTCCGGACGCACACCGAAGATGATCGGTCGGCCGATATAAGGTTCAAGCCGGGGAAAAAACGTCTCGGGTGCCCGGACCCGGAACCCGGCGGTATCAATGAACAAGGCGCCATCTTCCAGAACCACCTTCGCATCGATGAAGTTCATCGCAGGAGAGCCGATAAAGCCGGCAACAAATCGGTTGGCCGGTTGGCCATAAACCTCCATCGGTGCTCCGGTCTGCTGCAAGGCGCCGTTGTGCATGATGAAGATCCTGTCGGCCATAGTCATGGCCTCCACCTGATCATGGGTGACGTATATGATGGTGGCCGCAAGGCGACGATGGAGTTTGCTGATTTCGGCCCGCATCGCTACCCGCAGCTTGGCATCGAGATTGGAGAGGGGTTCATCGAAGAGGAATACTTTGGGCTTGCGGACGATGGCCCTTCCGACCGCCACGCGTTGCCGTTGCCCTCCGGAGAGCTCTTTGGGTTTCCGCTCCAGAAGCGCCTGGATGCCGAGGATATCCGCGGCCTCCTCTACCCGAGTGTCAATCTCTTTTTTGCTCATCTTCCGGATCTTGAGGCCGAAGCCCATGTTGTCCCGGACGTTCATGTGGGGATAGAGGGCATAGTTCTGAAAGACCATGGCAATGTCCCGGTCTTTGGGCGGCATGCCATTTACGCAGGTGTCGCCAATGTATATCTCTCCGGAGGTTGCCGTTTCAAGGCCGGCGATCATCCGCAGCGCCGTGGTCTTTCCGCATCCCGAGGAGCCGACCAGAACCGCAAACTCGCGGTCCTGGATCTGGATCGAGAGGTTGTCGACCGCCGTAACTGAGCCGAATCGCTTGACGACGTTTTTAAATATCACATTGGACATGTCACAGACATCCTCATATCTAAGATCCCTCCAGACTCTTTTGCGGGCTTGCGCCGGCCATGAATGGAAACAAAAAAAAGCGGATATCCTCTCTCTCTTGCTCCGGCGTTTTCTAAGGTTTGACGATAACCTTCATGAGTCCCGGTTCGGCGTTGCGCAGCCGGTCAAACCATGACGCCGCTTCCGATAACGGTACGACCGCAGACATCATCTCGTCAACCTTTACCCGTCCACTTGCAATCATGTCGAGACACGCCGGATATTCGCCTGCGGAAGCACAGGAGCCGTAGAGCGCAAGCTGCCGCGTCACAACGGCCTGCAGCGGCAATTCGACTTTGGGCGAAAGATTGCCGACCAGGCCGATCTTACCCCCCTTGCGCACCGCATGAATCGCCAGGTTTACCGTCGGCATGATCCCGACAACTTCAAACGCCAAGTCGGCGCCGCGGCCGTGCGTGAGATTTCGGACCTTCTCAATCGTCTCGCCCTCATCTGACTTTATCGCCAAATCAGCGCCCAATTTCAACGCCATGTCAAGGCGGGACCGGTCAAGGTCAATGGCGATGATTCTGCCGCAACCTCTAATGCGCAGCGCCTGAATGACAAACAGGCCGATCATGCCGCAGCCGACGACAACTGCGCTGTCGTTAATCTCGCCGGGGATGAGATTAACTGCATGGAACGCCACGGAAACAGGCTCCGTCATTGCAGCCTGCTCGAAGCTTAACCCGTCAGGCAGGCGATAGAGGACCGACTGCGGCACCGCCACATACTCTGCAAAAGCCCCCTGCTGACGATATTCACTGCAGGAAACACCCAGGACCCTGCGAAAATCACTCAGGTTAAATGTCCCTTTCTGCGAATAAAAATCCGGCCGGGTCACGACCGTCGAATCAAATGTGACGCGTTCCCCCGTTTTCCATCCGGTGATGCCGCTGCCGATCTGCTCGATCCGCCCGGAAGCTTCATGCCCCATGATGATCGGTGGAATCCTTCGACCGGTGCTGCCGTCCATGCCATGCACGTCGCTGCCGCAGATGCCGCAGGCTTTCACCCGGATCAGAACATCCTGGGGCCCGATTTCCGGCATCGGAACGTCTTCAAAAGAAAACGTGTTGTATGCCTTCAGAACGAGTGCTTTCATGGATTATTTCCTTAATTTGGAATTGGTTAAAGCGGTACCGATGCATAGGAGCTGTAGTCCGTATCGGCTGCCTCCGGTTTCAGCGGGAATTTAACCGGGGCATTTGTTTTCTGCGAACGATAGATCGCCGTAAAGATTTCCACCGTTTTTCGGCCGTCTTCTCCGGTAACAAGCGGCGCACGATCATCCCTAATGGCCTGCAGAAAGTCGCGAATTTGCAGATGAAAGTAGTGATCCATCGCGTTGGGCAGAGCGCAAAAGAGCTCGCTGTCCGCCGCCTTCCACCGATCCAGCATGTTTTCTTCACCCGGTACCGTCCAGATATCAATCACCGGCGGTTCGAGAATTGACGATCTTCCGGCGATAAACATGGCGCCACCGTCGGTTTGCACGCCGACCGATGCGCCGTTTTGTCCATGAACATGAACCTTTCCGTAAATACCGGGCTTTTGCGAGTTGCTCACCACGATGTTGCCGAGCGCACCGCTCTGGAAGCGTACAATCGCTATGGCTGTATCTTCCACTTCGATATAGGGATGATTGATATTTGACCAGACGCCGAAGAGCTCTGAGATCGGTCCCATAAACCACTGCAGCAGATCCAGTTGGTGCGGGGCCTGATTGACCAGAACACCACCGCCTTCTGCCTGCCACTGGCCGCGCCATGGATCGCTCTCATAGTAGTTCCGGTCGCGCCAGCCGAGCATCAACACGGTACCCAGAGCGGGTCTTCCAATCTTCCCTGCATCGATTGCCTGACGGACGCGCTGCACCGGGGCATAAAAACGGCGCTGGCACACCGTGCCGATCTTTACCTTGGCTTTCTTTGCCGCGGCCAGCATATCGTCGCAATCCTGCAGATTGGACGCCAGAGGTTTTTCCACAAGAATATGCGCTCCGGCTTCAGCGGCAATGACGGCTGCGTTGCGATGTGCCGGGTGCGGCGTGCAGACAATCACCGCCTCAACACCGGCGGAAACAATCATCTCCTGAATATCGCTGAACCCTTGAACGCCGTACTTCTCGCCGTATCGCTTTGCTTTCTCCCGATTGCGACTGTACAGCGCTACAAACTGAGATTCGGGCGTTTTTGTCAGCGCTCCCGCGTGCAGGTCGCTGACTTTTCCGCAGCCGATAATTGCAGTTTTGACTTTCCGCATCGTCAGTGTTCCTTGCCGGTTAAAAGATGAGGTGACAGGCTACCTTTTCATGCTGAATTTTGCAATTATTTTGTCGCCCCCTTGCTCACCATTATACCTGACCGTCGCAAGATGGTTTTCTGAAAACTGTAGTTTTCTATACCGAACCTCATGCAAAAGCAATTACCTTTTGAGAAACAAAGATGTTTTGATACTTCGCTCCATTACGCAGGTGAACCCTGAGATGGACCGCCTTTCGGGGGCCCATCTCCCTGAGCGCGATACTTCAAATATGCTTTCTGCCAGGAAGGGGACATCTTTTCTTTTCTTACCGGCCACTGAAAACCAAAATGTCCGCACAACCGGCAAAACACGGACATCTGATCTGCCAGGATATCGGATTGGTTGGGAAGGCTTTCTCTTCCCAGATGATACTGGAATATGCGGTCTATGCCGCCGGCAATTGCGCACATATAATATCCGGATGGGGTCACCCCCAAACCGCATTCCGTAATAATCCGGCAACCGCAGGAATATTCAGAAAACCGGTTGAAGCGTGTATCAACAGGCGCCATGTTAAACGGCTTGAACAGGTTCACGCGGGATGTCTTGAGCGTGCTTTTGATGATAATGCCGCCTGGCAGCTTCTCTAATACTTCGTGAACTTTTCTTCCAAAATAATTTGTGCAAAGTACCAGCCTGACTCCCGGATTATGAACCAACCGGTAATCCTCCAGCAGTCCAATAATATCAAAAATACGGCTGTGAAGGGTCGGTTCTCCGCCCAGGAGCCGGATTCGTTTCCATTGCGCATTTTTTTCAACACTTTCCCGGATAAATGCCTCAATCATTGAAACCGGCATCTCCGTATCGCAGGGGGCCTGAGTACAGGAACGGTTGCAGTTGATACATTTTAAATTGCACTTGTAGGTGATATCGATTTCCGCAAATTCGCGGCTTGGTTTAAACTGCCGGCCGAACCATCCGGTTAAAAGTGATTGGGAACGGATGAACTGGTAAAAATCCAGAGCCAGGCGTTTTACCGTGATATTTCGATGGCGGGGTGGAGGCGTCATTCAGTCCGATTTTTTCAATCCGAAGTGTCTGTGTCGTAATGCCATCGGAGATGGCATAGCCGGAGTATCTCTGATATACAGGTCCTCTGATGTCAAAGCACTTTAAAATAGACCCTCTGGACTCGATCAAACACGCGTTTCCAGGTAAAGGCGTCCAGCTCATCCCCAATCAGTGAAAGATCGATCCGGGGATGCTTGATGGCTCCTGCCATCTGGACTCTAAGGGCCTGGGCCATATTCTGTTCGAAAGCAGCCAAATCCTCGGAATATGGTTGGTCCATTTTCCTGAGACGCGGTGTCCGGACCAGGGTGATGTAATCAGCGGTTACATTGCCCACAACTTCCATAACTCCAGGCAGGTCTGTGGCTACCACGCGACAACCGCTGGCCAGAGCCTCTATCATGACCAATGGCAGGCCCTCGAATAAGGACGGCAGGACAAAAATATGGGCATTACCAAAAATGGTGGCCAGACGCGCCTGCGGTATCTGGCCGTGCACCACTACCCTTTCTCCGAGGTCTCGGGCCAGGCGCATGCATGCCTCCATTTCTTTACCGCTGCCGCCTCCCACGATATGCATCCGCCATTCAGGCGTCGTAATTGTTCTCAGGGCTTTGAGCAACCAGGGCAACCCCTTGGCGTTCGAGAGTTTTCCCGCGTAAACAAGCTGCACGGGCCGGGGTGAGGGCTTGGAACCGGCAGTGAAGAGTGCATCATTGTACCCGGCACCGGCAACAATGATTTTTTCCGGCGGCAGCCGGTAGTTCCTCACGATGTACTCCTTCTGAGCCCCGGTCAGCACCATGGCCGCATCCAGGTGGCGGCACCCGCTCAATACCTTTTCGCGAAGGCGGGGGCAGTTCTGAAATTGACGAAGATCTGTTCCATGGCAGGTGGTCACCACGGGGATATTGGGGAAAAGACGCCGCACCAGGGAACTGAGCAGCCAGTTGTGATGGCTGTGGATGATATCCGGTCTGAATCGGGCCTCCGTTTCTGTCAGCACACGTGCAAAAGCCCTTTCGTATGTTTCGATAGCCTGCGCGGACAGATCGGCGAAACGCGTACTTGGGTAGGGCATAATATCCGTCATGCCGGGGATCAGGAATGAAATATCCCCCCCGTTGAAGCGGACAAAGCGGCACTGTTCCAGGCTAATGCTGTGCAGTTCGACGTTGCTGTCGGGGGGCTGAATGCCGGCAATCATAAAATTATCATGACCGCATTTGGCCGCTTCACGCATCATGGATTGCAGATAAATACCGCTGCCGGTCGAGTCCGGACGCTGACCGATCACATGAAGAATTTTCAATTTCTGTTGTGTAACCATTGTAAAAGCTGAAAGCTTCCAATACCGAATAAACTGAAGCCATTACATACATCAAAGCAGATTTTTGGACGCATTCGAATCCGGTTGTCTTTCTTTCCAACTTGTGGAGTATCGTTTCAGTTCAAATCTTATTTCATATATCTTATATTTTTTCAATAAGATACGTCAAGGATTAAGATGCACCGGTATAAACGTATGAACCTTGCATGAGAAGCTTTGAACTTCGGCAAAAAATGGTTTCACACCTGAATTGCATTCGCCGCATCATGCACAATTGAGAATCATGCTGTCGTTCGGTATGTATGGCTTATATGGCTGAACGGCCTCATCAGCCATATAACCTGGCACTGCGATTCCGGAATCATACTGAGCATAGTTCACGAATGTTCTGCCATCAATTCTGACCTTCATGCCTTTTGTCGGATGTTTGATAGGCACGATTGCATATACCTGGCCGTATTTTTCCGATAGCTTCGGACAGCCCAGCACCTCCGCCCGTTTTCCGATATCTACTTCAATATAATTTCTGGCGCCGCCAAGAATATTATCACCATATTCCTCGGCAATGCTTTCAAGCACTTGATTGAGATGTCTTTTCATATCGGCTCTCCTCTTTCAATAGATTTGACGTAGTCGTTTTTCGATTTTCCCGGTCTGCTCCCTTGATTCCTTTGTTATCCACACTTGGTTGCCCACACCATGTAAACCGGATCGGACAGCATCATGTTCAACGCGAAATGCTTGTCATCATAAGGACGCGGTTTTCCTCTCATTGACCATGTATGAATGTTGCTGAACCTTTTGGACTGAATGAAATATTCCGTTACCAGGCCCATGCGTTCGAACTCGTGCAACTCTTTCCAGATTCTGATCGCCTTGGGCGGAAACCACCGGTTCGAAAAGGAAACGACAAACAATCCTCCCGGTTTCAATACCCTGGCCACATCGGCAAACACATCAAAGGGTCGCACAAGGTATTCCACGGAGACCGAACACAAGACCGCGTCGAACTGCCCATCGTCAAAGGGCAACGAAGGATTCAAGTTCAAGTCATGAAGCACGCGTGCGGTTAACTGCGGATTCGCATCCAACTCGATACGGTTCATGCCCAATCCGGTCAATGAATCCAGTTCCAGTTCCGCCGGCAGGTGGGTTTTCCAACTGCTCATCAAATCGAGGACTTTTGATGATGGACGAATCAATTGGCCATACATTCCGGATAGAACCCCGATGGCCATGTCATCCAGGTGATTGACAAGCCTGGGGCGCGTGTAGAACCCGCCATCATCCGACTCATCTGCGCGATCGAAGGGATCATCCGAAAAAAAATCAGTCGGGCGGCCATTGCACCGGGCCTGCATTCCCGGACCATTGAGAAGCAGATCTTCAAGAGCCATACAGGAACCGCCCCGTTCCGAGGATTTTGATTCAATCGAATCGATAACGGCATCAACCGATATGTTCCGGCCGGCAAGTAGGTGGTTCATGTTGGCATGAATTTCGTTCCCGTCCGATTGCACACATCGGAACGGTTCCCGGTTCACCCTGAACACACCCGTTACCCCTTTTAGCATTCCTTTGGGGTAGTATCTTCCATAATGAGTGGCCAGGTTCATATCTTTATCGATCTGGCTGCTGTTGACTTTCAAGACAAGGGATTCATCAACGCCAGGCACCAGTTCTCCCGGTCGGAAATCATGCGATATTTCGTCTTTCGGAGCTTTGTCCAGCAGTTTTTCGTAGAATGTTTGAGGAAAAATATCACGCCAGAAATTTACATTTTGAACATATCTGCACTCCGTATGTGAGCCGATGTCACTGTTCCAGGAAAACCGAAATTCAACGCCCGCTACTGAATTCTTCGTTGTTGTGTTCATGTCATTCATCCTTTATCAAGAGTCAAGCCTTCACATTGGCCCATCATGGGAAGTTCCATATCAACTTTGAAAAAATACAACAGATATGCCGTATTTTCTCTCTTGCAGTCTGTTTCGATACAGGATTGATCATATGGATTCTTCATAATCACGCAGCCTGTATTATATTTTTGTTGTTTCTGTTTGACATCTAAATTATGAATGAAATACCCATGTGCAATAAGAGAAAATAGTAAGTCTATCAGTAGGTAAAAACTACTATTATAAGGATGGAATGAATGCCCTCTGGAATTCCCGGAAAAGCTGATTGCAAATCCATGTGTCCTTCGATCGGGTCGTTTGACCGAAGGATTATCGATTCCCTGTCCGCCCAGATTGCGATCCTGGACAAAAGAGGTATTATCCTGGAGACCAACCGGGCCTGGCGGGAATTCGGCATGGAAAACGATTTTCCGGGTGACGTCGGCACGCAGGGACTGAATTACCTCGAGGTTTGCGATCAGGCCAGTGGAAAGGGCGCCGCGGTTGCGAATCGGGCGGCCCGGGGGATTCGGTCCGTGATAACGGGCAAGTCCGGGGAGTTCACCATGGAATATCTTTGTGATACCCCGACTCAGAATATGTGGTTTTACATGCGGGTTACGCGCATTGACGGCCCGGAGCCTCATTTTGTTTTGGTTTGCCATGAGAACGTTACGCCCCTCAAGCTTGCCGAGGAAATGATCCGGAAACGGGAGCGGGAGTTGGCCTTAAAGACCCGCAACCTGGAAGAAGTCAACACGGCCCTCAGGGTGCTTGTGGCGCAACGGGAAAAAGACAAGCGGGAGCTGGAGGAACGGGTGGTCTCGAACGTGCGCCAGCTTGTCACCCGGTATATCGACAAAATGAAGGAGACCCACTTGAATGACCATCAGAGGACGCTCCTGGGCATCATCGAATCCCATCTCAAAGACGTAATATCCCCTTTTCTGCAAAAGGCGTCCGCCCTGAACATGCAACTGACACCCGGGGAGATCCAGGTGGCAGCCCTCGTAAGGGAAGGTCTGACAACCAAGGAAATCGCCGGCACCCTGAACATTTCCGCTCATGCGGTCGATTTCCATCGGAAAAATATCCGAGGCAAACTGGGATTGAACCGAAAAAAATCAAATCTTCGCTCATATCTGATATCATTGGGGTGACGGTGAAAGTGGGTCACCCAGACAAGGCGCTCAATTCCGGGCACTCGATCACAGCAAGATGATAGCCTGACCCGGCATCGATGAAATCCGGACAGATCTCTGGTTCCAAATTGATTTCGATTTTTCAGCATATTTTTAACCTCCCCGCCCGCCTCATATAGGCTAATACCGCAATCCAAATAATCTGTTGAAGGCGACAATGCGCTGAAAAATGTCTTCAACACGCCAAATCGCTTCATGGAAAAAAAGTCATGGCTGAGCTGGAGGACTATGCTCAAAATGAAAACCAGAACCATTTATATGATGCGTTAAAAAGAAAGCCGGTCGCGGTTCCTTATCTGAAGCAAAATATCCGAGGGGGGAGGGCTATCCAATTCTCTCTCGTAAAATGCATGATAGAAGTTGATATCTTAACATAATTCAAATGACTACGTTAATACAAAAGGTAAAGACCTCAGAGCCGGCTGAAATGATTATGATGCTGCGGGAATCAATGGACTACGACCGGAAGTCCAATGCCTGGAGTTTCCGGTCGTAGTCTGTATCGGGTTCGTGGACCGGGTTATGCCCAATGTATGCGGGGATACCGAGGAAGAACGAAGGATCGCGTTCGTGGGGATATCCAGGGCGATGAAACTGCTGTTTCTGTCTCATGCGACAACCCGTATGGGTAGAACAGCCAAGCGATCACTGTTTCTGGATGAGATTTTGATGACTCATAAAAAATCACTTTACGAGTTATTACTCAAGTTTTTCTTCTATTGTGCCGATAAGTAGGATCAAGCAGCTTGGGGTACTTCTTTGACAAAAACAGCAATTCCTCACACATCGATACTTTTTCCCGAGTTCATCAAATGTGAATAAATCAAAAAGGAAAGAATAAATGAAGAAAACTTTCGTAAGTGCTTTCGGCTTTATTGTTTTGATGGATCAACTATTGCGGCAGTTACTACAAGTCAGCGCTATACCCGATTTTAAGGTGTCCTCGGAATTCCCCCAAGGGGGGCTTCCAAACGAAGAATACTTGTGTCATTCGAACCAGTAGGAATTCATCTCAATTACCATCTGTACGGTATTATCAACTCAAAAGGAAGAATATGTCATGCGTAAAGTTTTTGTAGCAGTGTTCAGTTTTCTGGTTGTCCTGTGCGGCTTTTATGTTCAAGCGTCAGCAGACATCGGGCACGGCGGAGCCCCTGTCGGCATGAATTACAACAATACAAAGGCCGGCGCTTTACTCGGCAGCACGGCAATCGATTCCCACTTTAAAGAAGTTTACACAACGCTTGATCCATATCAAGGCTATGCCGAGAAATATTTTTATGCCGGCGAGACGATATATTTTGTCGGAGAAATCTATTTGCCTGCACCGAGCGCCTTTGACGCTTATACGATCATTACCGATGCCGGCGGCAAAGTAGTATTGCTCGATGGATACACATACATCCCGACAAATTCCAACTGGTATTTCTATTTCTCAACCGATAGCCTTCCAGCCGGAAACTATAACGTGAACATTCTCGTTTCAGCCTCAGGTAGCTTTTTATTGACACCGGTAGCCTTCAGTTTTGTGGTTTTATAAAACGTATTGGTTCCAATAAAAAAATGGGTTCATTGCTCGACCCGGCTTTGAAAACCGTCAAAAATTTCCAACCGAATGCAGTTTAAAGGAGTACATCGTGAAAAAATTTTGGCTTATCCTGACCGTCCTTATCTCATTTGCTTCCTTATCCACACCGAAGTCAGAGGCTGTCATGTCTCGAGGGGTCTATGTGAACGGCAGCGTTCACTATTTCGGGATGAGTATCTTCGGGGGAACCGACGCACACCCGGAAAACAACTATTGCGTATACCATTCCGAATTTATTCCTGACTCCAATACCTGGATTTTGCCTTATACGCCCTATGCACCCTATTCTCCGGATCTGTCGGATAACAATACGCTAACTTCATACATCTTCAATCCTGTTCAAAGCAGTGCTATGAACGGCGCCGTGTTCGATCAGAAAGTCTTTTTCGCCTTCACCGGCCACCTGGACACTGATGTCAATACCGGCGGCTATACCCACGTTTATGTGGCGGCCTGGGACCTTACCAGCAGCGCAATCAATAAATTTCGAAAAGGCGCAGATGGAAATTACATCAAGGTGATAGACCTTGGATCAACGTCTCATTCCAATAAGGTAGACAGCAAAGGCAACCCCACGGATGTGGCCGGCGCAGCGATTGTTGTCTTCAACAACCTACTCTATGTCTTTTCCGATAACGGGACATACACCAGCGCAGATGGTGTCAACTGGAGCTCCTATCCAATGTCCCCGAACAACAATGTTGACTGGGAACCATTGGACGCCATTACTTATTACCCCCAAGATGCCGACCCGAAGATCACGATCATCTATGGAACTTCAGCTTCCGGCCACTATACCAACATTTGGGCGGCAAACTGGAACGGCCAGTTTGGAACGGCTTCCGATTTTAATTCCGAGAGGCTCGATGTGGGGAACCACAATTACCTGGATGCCGGCGTTGCGCTCTTTGCCGGAACCGTCACTCCCTTCGGTCCCCGTCCAGACAACAACGGCGCCCCATATTTCAAGGCCGGCGCAAAACAATCCTCTCTCCAGCTTTTTCTCGGGGGGAATTCCGCCCCTCAATGGCCGCAGAACGACATCATTCGCATGGAATATACCTATTCCAAGACAGGCGGTAAGTGGGCGGCTGTGGATTGGTTCTCCATGAACTATGGTTTCGACTACTTTGTCGCCTTTCCCTGGTATACCACCGAATGCTCAGGTCACGGCAACGATAACGGCAGCAATATTCAGAGACAGCAACTGGCGATCAACTACTTCGATTGGGACAAGAATTACAAAATGTCCAACGACCGGAGCGTCTCTTTTACTTCCGATGCCATGGTTCCCCTGAACACGGACGGCGTGCCGGTCAATTGCGATAATCCGGGTGGCATCAGCAATCTTACCAGCACCGATTCAAGCCTGAGCCCCGATGAGATGGCAACGCTCCGGAAATACTGGACGCTGGTCGGCGTGATCCTGGGAAGCCCTCCTTTTGGTGTCAACCATGCCGTCGATTATGATGTTCAAGACCTGTCCAACGTCTATTTGGGACAGGAAGGATCCCAGTCGGAATCCTTCAGTCAGGAAACGGAAAATTCCGTCCTGTTGTCTGCCGGCCTTGAGATCAGGACCGGCATCAAAGATATATTCGGGTATCAGAACCAGGCGGACTTTGGATTTAAACACGCATGGCAGAATGCCAACGAGAAAACATCTACTTCCGGCGTCGGTTTCAGCCCCAGTTTCGGTACCGGTGACACCAGCCAGGATGATCTCGATAACCTCGGCACCTCCGGCTGGGCCATCTTCAGCAACCCGACGATTATCGTTCAGGATTATGCGCTCTACGCTTACGACTACGACAGCAACAACCCGTCAAGCGGGACATACCTCAATCAGGACATTCATACTACCTATGTCAATAAAAAAAGCACAATTTATCAGGTGCCTTTCAATCTGGAGGACCCGGCCGAGAGCAGCCTGATCCCCGGACTGATGAGCGGGATGCAGCCTTTCTATAAATCTACGGATCTCTATGACTGGAGCCAGGTGGTTTGGGAAGCGGGGGACGGCTCCGGGTCCAATGTTTACTACCAGAGCGATTACGAGATCGTACTGGGAAGCGGTGCCCGCGGCGAAGATTCACTGAACCTCCTCAATTATGCATACGGCACCAACACGGAAGACTCGGCCATTCAAAAAACTGAAACGCTCGACAGCACCAAACAGACAACAAGTGTTGATGTTACGGACGGAATGACTTTTTCTTTCGGCACGGAACTGAAAGGATTCAAGGTCGACCTCAAGGCAGGATACGACGGCCAGTTTTCGCAGGGTTTCACGACCACAACCTCCTTGGACCAGGATGTCAAGCTGAGTTTGAAAATGAAGGACTGCAGCGATTCGGACTGCATCACGAGTCTGTCTGTACAGCCGTATTTTCTGAGGGCGACGGATCCAAACGCTCCCTGGATTCCGGATGCTTATAAATCGCAACTGCCATGGGCAATAGCGTGGAAAGTGATGAGTTTTGAAACGGCAGACGGCAAACGGCTGAGCCAAAGCCCCCTTCCGAATCAGGGAACCGGTGAAGTCGTCGGGGGCGCAGGCGGAGAAAGTTCTTTATCTGCAGCCGAAGCATCCCGGGGAAGCGGCTATTCTCTCAAAGGCGGCAAGATGGAATGGCAAGAGAAGGACGGAAATATCACACCCATCCCCATGACAGCCCTGGATTTCGTGCCCGCCTTGGGGGCCAACGTCAGGCTGAATGGTTATGCATGGTCGTCGTTGCAGACCAGCGGCAACTGGACCCGTCAGGGAAATGTTTGGATTTACACGACAAGCGAAACCATGGACAGGGATCTCGTGGTCCTGAAACTCGATTTCGGCAAGCGGACCTGGGATTTCGATCTTTCCAAGTCAGACCTTTCCCATTTTATTAAACCCTTGGATGCGAGAATGCATCTGGAACTGGTCGTGAACGGCAAATTCGGGTTCTTTTATGACTGTCAACATAATATCGAAAGCCAATGGGACATGGACATTCCCGCAACAGCAACGGATAAGTATGAGCTTAGCCGTTACAGCGGCGCATTTGATGCATCTACAGGTATTGGTAATGTCGTCTTGGAAGGGACGCTTCCCTCCAGCCTGCAACACTTCGGCGATATGTCATTTGCTGTGAATGGATACCAGATCGATGTTCCGTTGATATCTCAACAGAATTACGGAATGGCGCTCGCCAGTGGAAGCGCGCTAGTCAATGAAAAGGATGACGTCAAGCTTTCCGTTGATTTTGGCAAGAAAATATGGAGCATTCAAATTGAGGGGAGGGCCTTCAATCCGCTTCACGCACCGCGTGGGAAAGAAGTGATGATAAATGTCAAAGTGGGCGGTCAGACCATGTATTCCGGCAAACACACGATACAAAACTACGCTTCAACGTTCAGCTTTCATCCCAGAGGAGGAGGCCCTCGACCCGATCCACGCTGAGGCGTTAATGGTTAAGATTAGTTAAGAAGGCTGAAGATTACTATTCAGCACATGTAACAAACGAGGGCCTCTTACCTTCAAATAATGACGCAATGCTTCAGAGGAGCTGATGCCCTGTTTTTGACATGTGGAGAGGTAACCTCGAATCCGGCAAAAGTGATGCCCGGCCCATCAGGGTCGAGCATCACTTTTGCCATTGGATCTGGAGATTTCTCATCCCCACTGGGAACATATCCAGGCCATCGACAAATACATCCGGAGTGCAACCAACCTCGCCAAACAAATGCTTGGATTTACCCAAGGGGGGAAATACGAAGTCAAACCCATCGATATGAACGAATTGGTGCTCAGCAGCTTAGCCATGTTCTGTCGAACCAAAAAAGAAATTCAGATTCATGCTAAATGTGTAAAATCATCTCTAGTGGTTGAAGCGGACAGGGGGCAGATCGA